>OHAU01004055.1_pt1 | contig 10626 bp, 9 predicted proteins | sample 1577181 | NCBI WGS metagenome assembly OHAU01 (sample SAMEA3541472, study PRJEB24748) | human gut metagenome | biome: human gut; feature: human-associated habitat; material: faeces | place: China | collected 2012
CGGTGGTTATACAAGAATCGTTAAGATTGGCCAGCGTAAAGGTGATGCAGCTATGGAAGTTTTGATTGAGTTAGTTTAATTAGAACATTTAGAGGATAGAGATAAGAATCTCCGTCCTCTTTTTTTATTACATAGGAAATGAAATTTCCTATGTAATAAAAATCTTCCTGGGGAATGCAAAAAGATATATTCTTTGTTCTGAATTCGAAAAATTGTGAAATTAGCACAAAAGAAGTTAAGAATTTAACGTTAAATATTTAACATAATATACATTGACAAATATTTAACAAAAAGTTATACTGTACCTGTAATTAAGAAAGAGACATTCAATTACGGAGGAATAATCAAAATGGCAAAGAAAAAAGAAGTTGTAGTACCTGAGATCGTAGATAGTGTAGAAACACTTGAAGCAAAAATGAAAGCAATGCGCGAAGCACAGAAAGTATTCGCAACTTATAGTCAGGAGCAGGTAGATAAAATCTTTTATGAAGCTGCTATGGCAGCAAATAAACAGCGTATACCACTCGCTAAAATGGCAGTAGAGGAGACTCAGAGAGGTATCGTTGAAGATAAAGTAATTAAGAATCATTATGCAGCAGAGTATATTTACAATGCTTATAAAAATACAAAGACATGCGGAGTAATCGAAGAAGATCCAGCATTTGGAATTAAAAAAGTTGCAGAACCAATCGGATTGGTAGCAGCAGTAATTCCTACAACAAACCCAACTTCAACAGCAATTTTCAAAACTTTGATCTGCTTGAAGACAAGAAATGCAATCATCATCAGCCCACATCCAGCAGCAAAAGCATGTACAATTGCAGCAGCAAAAGTTGTTCTTGAGGCAGCTGTAAAAGCTGGAGCTCCGGAAGGAATTATCGGATGGATCGATACACCATCACTTGAACTGACAAACACAGTTATGAAAGATGCAGATATCATCCTTGCAACAGGTGGTCCTGGAATGGTTAAGGCAGCTTATTCGTCAGGAAAACCGGCACTTGGTGTTGGAGCTGGTAACACACCAGTAATCATTGATGATACAGCTGACGTAAGAATGGCTGTTAACTCAATTATTCATTCAAAAACATTTGATAATGGTATGATTTGTGCTTCAGAGCAGTCAGTAACAGTACTTGAAAGTGTTTACGAAGAAGCTAAGAAAGAATTTGAATATCGTGGATGCTACTTCCTTAAAAAAGGCGAGGAGCTCGATAAAGTTCGTAAGACAATCATTATTAACGGAGCATTAAACAGCAAGATTCCTGGAAAATCAGCATATGAGATCGCAAAACTTGCAGGTGTGAAAGTTCCTGAAAGTACAAAGATTCTTATCGGTGAAGTTGAATCAGTAGATATTTCAGAAGAGTTCGCTCATGAAAAATTATCTCCAGTACTTGCTATGTATAAAGCAAAAACATTTGATGAAGCACTTGCTAAGGCAGAACAGCTTGTAGCTGACGGTGGATATGGTCATACATCATCGCTGTATGTTCATCCGGCAGAGAAAGAAAAAATTGCAAAACATGCAGCTGCAATGAAGACATGTCGTGTATTGATCAACACACCTTCTTCACAGGGAGGAATTGGAGATCTTTATAACTTCAAACTGACACCATCACTTACACTTGGATGTGGTTCTTGGGGAGGAAACTCTGTATCTGAGAACGTTGGAGTAAAACATTTGATCAATATCAAGACAGTTGCAGAGAGGAGAGAAAATATGCTTTGGTTCAGAACACCTGAAAAGGTATACTTCAAGAAAGGATGTATGCCAGTTGCACTTGATGAGCTTGGAACAGTAATGAACAAGAAGAAAGCATTCATCGTAACAGATTCATTCTTATACAAAAATGGTTATGTAGCTCCAATCGAAGCAAAATTAGACGAAATGGGAATTCAGCATACATGCTTCTTTGAAGTTGCTCCAGACCCAACATTACAGTGTGCTCAGAAAGGTGTAGACCAGATGAGAGCATTCGAGCCTGACACAATCATCGCTCTTGGTGGTGGATCAGCAATGGATGCAGCTAAGATTATGTGGGTAATGTATGAGCATCCAGAAGCAAACTTCGAAGATATGGCTATGGACTTCATGGATATCCGTAAGAGAGTATTTACATTCCCTAAGATGGGAGAGAAAGCTTACTTTGTAGCAATCCCTACATCTTCAGGAACAGGTTCAGAGGTTACACCATTTGCAATCATCACAGATGCAGAAACAGGTGTGAAATGGCCAATCGCAGACTATGCATTGCTTCCTAATATGGCAATCGTTGATGTTGACAATATGATGACACAGCCTAAGGGACTGACAAGTGCATCAGGTATCGACGTAATGACACATGCTATCGAGGCTTATGTTTCTATCATGGCTACAGATTATACAGATGGTCTTGCTATGAAAGCTGTTAAGATGGTATTTGACAACCTTCCATCAGCATATGAAAACGGAGCAAATGATCCTAAGGCTCGTGAAGAAATGGCAAACGCTTCTTGTATGGCAGGTATGGCATTTGCAAATGCATTCCTTGGACTGAACCACTCAATGGCTCACAAACTTGGAGCATTCCACCACTTACCACATGGTGTTGCAAACGCAGTAATCCTTACAGAAGTTATGAGATACAATGCAGCAGAAGTACCAACTAAGATGGGAACATTCTCACAGTATCAGTATCCACATGCACTTGCAAGATATGCTGAATTAGGACGTTTTGCAGGATGTACAGGAAATACAGATGCAGAAGTATTTGAAAACTTCCTTGCTAAACTTGAAGTACTCAAAGATAAGATTGGTATTAAGAAAACAATTAAAGATTATGGTATCGATGAGAAATACTTCCTTGATACATTGGATGACATGGTAGAGCAGGCATTTAACGACCAGTGTACAGGAGCAAACCCAAGATACCCACTGATGAAAGAGATCAAAGAACTTTACCTGAAATGCTACTATGGAAAATAATTCCCGGTAAGGAAAATAAGAGAGAAGGACATTCCAAACGCCAGAAATGGCGGGAGGAGTGTCCTCTTTTTGTGAACATATAAAAGAAGAAAATTGCTAAAAAGTTAAGAAATTAACAATTATATTCGATAGAAAAAAATCGTGAAAAATTGCACAAAGTTGACTTTAGGGGCTTACATTTCAAAAAAGCAGGAGCTATAATAAGGTCAGTAAAAGAAAAACAGATACCACACCGGAAGGATTTGCCGGGCGGGATAGAATGTATGACAGGAGGCAATTTTTATGAAACTGGAAGAAAAAAACTTAATCGTAAAACGTTCTTACAAAGAAGTGTACAAATGTGAAGAAGGAATTGTAAAAGTATTTGCAAAAGAGCATCCGAAGTCAGACGTACTGAATGAGGCTTTAAATACTGCCCGTGTTGAAGAAGCAGGACTGGATATCCCGAGCGTAAAAGAAGTGACACAGATCGATGGAAAATGGGCTCTGGTGATCGAGTACAAAGATGGTAAGACAATGGAAGAGATGATGAAGGTCGATCCTACAAATCTGGAAAAATATATGAATGATTTTGTGGATCTGCAGCTGAGTGTTACAAGTAAAAAGGCACCTCTTTTAAACAAGATGAAAGATAAATTTGCCCGGCAGATCAATGGATTAAAAGTCCTGGATGCGACGACAAGATATGAACTGATGACACGACTGGAAAGTATGCCGAAGCATGACAAGATCTGTCACGGAGATTTTAATCCGAGCAACGTGATCGTTGGAAAGAACGGTAAGATGACTGTGATTGACTGGGCTCATGTGACACAGGGAAATGCAAGTGCAGATGCAGCTATGACCTATCTTTTGTTTGCACTGGAAAGTCAGGAAAAAGCAGATCTGTACCTGAAGATTTTCTGTAAGAAGAGTGATACAGCAATGCAGTATGTACAGCAGTGGCTTCCGATCGTCGCAGCAGCACAGCTTTCCAAGGAAAATGCGCTTGAGAAAGATTTCCTGATGAGATGGATTGATGTTATGGATTACCAATAGAAAAGAGGCTGAAGATCGGTATTAACAAACCGATTTTCAGCCTTCTTTTTATGTACGTATAAATTTCTACCAGCTCTGGAAGAAAAGATTCCCGCCGACATTGACTCCCGGACGATCGGTAGCACCTGCATACAGGAAGTAGTAGCAGTCAATGACAGAAGAAAGTCTTGCTCCGTTGACTGCGTCCTGGGCAACCTGAAGTGACAGGCTGGACGGACCGGAATTCAGAACAGAATCAAGTCTTCCGCTCCAGACCGGTTCAAACTGTCCGGTTGCATAGATGACACCGTGGATTCGGGAAAAGCGGACTTTCCACACGATTCATGATCACGGTCGCTACAGCCAGCATGGAATTATAATCATGTATGGCCTCGCAGTCCAATAAAGCGGCAAAGGTAGTGAGCTCATCATGGGTTGCATCAGAGCCTCCTCCCTGAATGATATCTCCGCCGGAATCCGGTGTAGTCGGAGGTGTCGGAGTCACTGTTGAGTTACCGTCACCGGATGAAGGCTTGTCCGATTCCTGCTGCTGTTCTTGCTGCTGTTGCTGCTGAAGTTCCTGCTGTCTTTTTGCTTCCAGTTCTGCAGCTTCCTGTGCTCTAAGTGCTGCAAGCTGTGCCTGAAATGTAGCCAGATCAGTAGAAGTAGCAGCGGCTTTCGCTTCGAGATCAGACTGCTTCTTGTCCAGACTTGTCTGGAGTGAGACCAGAGAATCCTGCTGTGCCTGAAGAGTCTTTTCCTCTTCTGCGATCTGATTTTTTGTCTCCTGCAGTTCAGTGAGCATCTTGCGGTCATAGTCGCTGATGTTCTGGATAAAATCTGCTTTGTTCAGAAAGTCAGTCATATCCTCTGCAGAAAAGAGCATTTCCAGAAGTGATGCGCTTCCGGTCTCGTACATATACTTAATACGTGTCTTCATGTCATTATACTGTTGAGCTTCTTTTGCCTGTGTGTCGGCTAAGGAATCTTTTGTCCTTTGAATCTCGCCATTCGTAATCTCAACCTGCATCTCAGTCGTAGATATCTGATCGCTGATGGCGACAAGTTCCTGATTGATACCGGCCAGCTGGCCTGCCAGATCAGAAGTTTTGCTTTCGAGGCTTTGGGTGCTTTCCTCTGCGGAAACAGGGAGAACAGAAAAAGCCATTGCGAGGGAGCAAATAAGTGCAGTACCTGTTTGCAGCCTGCGTTTTAAGCATGATTTCATAACTTTAATTCCTTTCTATAAAAAAGTCTGTTTCGCTATTATACTATAAATTGCGAAATAACGCAAATTTTGATAAAATAAGTTACAAAACTTTAAGAAAGAGGTTACTGTGAGCAGTAACAGAAAGATGAGGAGTAGGCTTCATGAAAAAGATAAAAATGATAGGACTGGATTTGGACGGGACTCTGCTCAATTCAAAAAAAGAGGTAACTGATCATACAAAGAGTGTACTGGAGGAGGCCATCGCGCAGGGGATCATTGTGCTGGTAGCGACCGGGCGGCCGCTTACCGGTATTCCAGGACAGGTAAGAGCGATACAGGGAATGCAGTATGCGCTGACGACCAATGGGGCGAGAATCTACGATTTGATCCATGAAAAAACGATTCTTTCGCATCCGGTTCCTTATGAAAAAGGAAAGAAAGCGTTGGAAATCACAGAAAAGTATGATACATTACAAGTACTTTGACCGGGAGGTATATGCGCAGGAAAATCAGCTACAGGAAATTTGGCGTTATCACAAGAATCCGCATATGTGGGAGTATGTAAGGTCTACCAGGACTGTAGTTCCGTCTATTGTAAAATGGTATGGCGAAGCAAAGCGCGATGCAGACAAACTGCAGCTTATGTTTGCGGATATGCAGGATATAGAGCGTGCCAGAAAAGAGCTGGAAGAGATTCCGGGGCTGGTATTGACGGGATCGCTTGGAAATAACATTGAGATTAATGCTCAGGGAATCGATAAGGGAATTGGAATGATTGAGCTTGGGCACAGACTTGGAATTGACAGAGATGAGATTATGGCATGCGGAGACGGGGACAATGATCTTGAAATGTTAAAGGCCGTGGGATTTGGAGTTGCCATGGGCAATGCAGAGGAAAGTGTAAAAGCGGTAGCAGATTATGTGACGGATACGAATGAGGAAGAAGGCGTGGCAAAAGCAGTCGAAAAGTTTGCTTTGAGATAGGAGGAGAGATATGTTAGAAGCATTAAAAGTAATCATACTGGGGATTGTGGAAGGAATTACAGAATGGCTCCCAATCAGCAGTACAGGACATTTGATCCTGGTAGAAGAATTTGTGAAGCTGAATTTCAGCCAGTCGTATCTGGATATGTTTAACGTGGTGATCCAGCTTGGTGCGATCATGGCAGTTGTTGTGATTTATTTTCACCGGCTGAATCCGTTTTCACCGAAAAAGACAGAAAAGCAGAAAAAAATGACGCTGCAGCTCTGGGTGAAAGTGGTGATCGCTTCCATACCGGCAGGAGTAGTAGGAGTCTTGTTTAATGATTTTATTGAAGAAAAATTTAATAATTCTTATGTAGTTGCTACGATGCTGATCGTAGTCGGTGTTCTGTTTATTGTGATCGAGAACAGACACAAAGGAAGGAAACCTCAGATCACCAAGATTTCCCAGATGGGAGTTCCGGTCCTGATCTGGATCGGAGTATTCCAGATGCTTGCTATGATTCCGGGAACTTCCCGTTCGGGAGCAACGATCGTCGGAGCACTGGCACTGGGCGTGTCAAGAACTGCAGCAGCGGATTTTACATTCTTTCTGGCGATTCCGGCAATGGCAGGTGCCAGCCTTGTAAAACTTCGTCACTTTGGATTTGACTTTACAGGGACTGAGCTCGGGCTTCTTCTGCTTGGATGTGTTGTTTCATTTGTTGTGTCCATTCTGGCGATCAAGTTTTTATTAAAATACATTCAGAATCATGATTTTAAGGCATTTGGATATTATCGTATCGTACTTGGAATTATTGTGTTCCTGTATTTCGGGATTCATGCACTGCTTGCATAAAAATGAATTATATACAAAAAATATACGTATAAAAATGATAATTTATGCATAATTAGTCTTGCAATTTCGTAAAAACATGGTATCATATATGTATAAAATGAATGATTATACAGACTATGTGTATTTTGTTTTGGGAGGAATGAAAGATGAAAATGAAAAAGTTGACAGGAATCGTTCTGGCAGCGGCATGTATGGTTTCGCTTGCAGGCTGTGGTTCTTCAGAGAAAAAAGAAGTGAATGTTGAGAAACCGGAGGATCTTAAGACACTGACGATCGGTGTTCAGCAGGGAACGACAGGAGATATCTTAAGCTCCGAGCAGGTAGAGAAAGACTCTCAGATGAAGCGTTATCCAAAAGGATCAACTGCAATACAGGCACTGAAAAACGGAAAGATCGACTGTGTCGTAATTGATTCTGAGCCGGCAGCAAAATTTGTAGAAAAGAATCAGGATCTGAAGATTATCGACGGCGTTTTTGAAACAGAAGAATATGCAATGTGTGTGAAAAAAGGAAACACAGAATTGCTGGATGAGATGAACAAAGCACTTGAGGAACTGAAAGAAGATGGTACAGTTGATAAGATCATCGGAAACTATATTGGAGATGATACCGGAAAATATCAGTATGAATCTCCGGCAGATGTAGATCACTCCAAGGGAACACTTGTTATGGCTACGAACGCAGAATTTGAGCCATACGAGTATCATGAAGGTGACGGCATTGTAGGAATCGATGTGGATCTTTCCAGAGCAATCTGTGATAAGATGGGATATGATCTGGAGATTCTGGATATGGAATTTGATTCTATTCTTCCATCCATTGCAGCAGGAAAGGCTGATTTTGGTGCGGCAGGTATGACAGTAGATGCAGAACGCCAGAAAAATGCAGATTTTACAGATACATATGCAAATGCAAGCCAGGTCGTGATCGTAAGAAAATAATCACAGAATGGTAATGAGATACAATAACAGGGGTGCGGGACAAAAATCAGGCAGCCCTGTTTTGAACTGTTAAAGAAACATACAAGAGAGGTAAAAACATGAGCTTTTCAGAAAAGTTATATCAGAACTTTATTGAAGATGACCGGTGGCTTTTGCTGGTAAACGGTCTGAAAGTTACGATCCTTGTAACATTGTTTGCACTTTTAGTAGGTGTGATCATTGGTTTTACTGTGGCGATCATTCGTTCTCTGCATGATAAGACCGGAAAATTCAAAATTTTAAATGCAATCTGTAAAGTGTATCTGACCATTATCAGGGGAACACCGAGCATGATCCAGGTATTGTTCATGTATCTCGTTGTGTTCGGGGCTTCTTCCCTGAATTCCATCGTTATCGGAGGGCTGGCATTTGGTATCAACTCCGGAGCCTATGTAGCTGAGATCGTGCGGTCCGGTATTATGGCGATTCCGGAAGGACAGACAGAGGCTGGAAGAAGTCTTGGGTTCAGCTATGGACAGACGATGCGTCTGATCATTATGCCGCAGGCATTTAAAAATGTACTCCCGGCGTTGGTCAATGAGATGATCGTGCTGATCAAAGAGACTGCGATCATCGGATATATTGGAGAACAGGATCTGACAAAGGCGGCAATGGTAATTCAGAGCCGTACATTTGAGGCATTTATTCCATTAATCACAGCGGCAGTGATCTATCTGGCACTGGTGATGCTGCTTACATTCTTTATGAACAAACTGGAAAGGAGACTGCGCACAAATGAACGATAAGAACGAAGTATTGATCCAGGTTCAGGATCTGAAAAAGGCATTTGGAAAGTTGGAAGTACTGCGTGGGATTTCTACAGAGATCAAAAAAGGAGAGGTCGTTGTTGTGATCGGACCGTCCGGATCAGGAAAATCTACATTTTTGCGGTCTCTGAATCTGTTGGAGGTTCCAACAGGAGGAACTGTTTTATTTGAAGGGACGGATATTACAGATCCAAAGACAGATATTGATGTTCATCGTCAGAAGATCGGAATGGTGTTCCAGCATTTCCATCTGTTTCCACATAAGACGATCCTGGAAAATATCATGCTTGCACCTGTGACATTGAAAAAGATGTCGAAAGAAGAGGCAGAGAAAAAAGCAAAAGAACTGCTGCAGAGGGTTGGACTTGCAGACAAGGCAGATGCATATCCGGATCAGCTTTCCGGTGGACAGAAACAGCGTATTGCGATCGTGCGGTCTCTGGCAATGAATCCGGATGTGATGTTGTTCGATGAGCCGACTTCTGCGCTGGATCCGGAGATGGTAGGAGAGGTTCTGGAGCTGATGAAACAGCTTGCAAGAGATGGAATGACCATGGTTGTGGTAACACACGAAATGGGATTTGCAAAAGAAGTTGCCACAAGAGTTGTGTTTGTGGATGAAGGGCAGATCAAAGAAGAAGGAAATCCGAAGGAGTTCTTTGAGCATCCGAAGGATCCGAGACTGAAAGAATTTTTGTCAAAAATTTTATAGAAGAGTGAAAACGAGAACGTATCTCGACTATCGCCTCCTTTTGTGATATAATACAACATCAATGTAACCACAAGAGGAGGCGTTTTCATGAGCTCAAAAGAGTTTGAAAAAGTAAAAAAACATATCTGTCTTGGCATCCTCGCTCATGTAGACGCAGGAAAGACGACATTGTCGGAAAGTATGCTCTATACAAGCGGAAGTATCCGGAAAATGGGACGGGTGGATCATAAGGACGCATTTCTGGATACCTATGATCTGGAGCGTTCCAGAGGAATCACTATTTTTTCAAAACAGGCAGTGTTTTCCTGGAAAGATATGAGGATAACTCTGCTGGATACACCGGGGCATGTGGATTTCTCTGCGGAGATGGAGCGGACACTGCAGGTTCTGGATTATGCAGTGCTTGTGATCAGTGGTGCAGACGGAGTACAGGGACATACAGAGACACTGTGGAGACTTCTTGGAGAGTACAAGATCCCGGTGTTTCTTTTTGTGAACAAGATGGATCAGGCGGGAACGGACAGAGAACGCGTTCTGGCAGAGTTGAAAAAGAGATTTGGAGATCACTGTATTGATTTTGAAAAAGTGTTTGGAAGTGAGGGCAGTGAAGAGGCAGCAGAGCAGCTAGCCATGTGTGATGAAGGGCTGCTGGAGCAGTATCTGGAGAACGGAGAACTTCCGAGAGAGCAGGTAGCAGATTTGATCAGTCAGAGACGGGTATTTCCGTGTTATTTTGGCTCAGCTCTGCACACAGAAGGTGTGGAAGAACTGTTGGATGCGCTTGAGAGTTTGACCGAGGAGAGACAGTATCCCGCAAAATTTGGTGCGAAAGTATACAAGATTGGACGGGATGAGCAGGGGAACAGACTGACATATTTAAAAGTGACAGGAGGAAGTATAAAGGTCAGGGAGATCATCACGGATACGGAGGAGAAGATCAATCAGATCCGCCGCTATTCCGGTGCAAAATATGAGATGCTTTCAGAGGTACATGCAGGGGAAGTCTGTGCAGTGACCGGGCTTTCTGATACGTATCCGGGGCAGGGGCTGGGTGCAGAGTCGGAGTCTGATATGCCGATTTTAGAACCAGTTCTGAATTACCGGATCGAACTGCCGCCGGATTGTGATGTACACAAGATGCTTCTTAATT
>OHAU01004065.1_pt1 | contig 10603 bp, 6 predicted proteins | sample 1577181 | NCBI WGS metagenome assembly OHAU01 (sample SAMEA3541472, study PRJEB24748) | human gut metagenome | biome: human gut; feature: human-associated habitat; material: faeces | place: China | collected 2012
AGAAGAAGCAACTTTGCGGGCAGTAGATATCTGTATCGAACAGGGAGTGCTTGTGGATATTTTGAGAAAGCATAAAGCAGAGGTGATCAGTATGGTATTGTCATCATTTAATCAGGAAGCATATGAAGAGGATATGTATGAGACAGGATATAAATAAGGGGAACGGAGAATCAATACGCTTTATGAGAAATTACTCAAAGAGCAGCGAATGGACGATATGAAACGGGCAGTGGAGGATGAGGCATATCGGGAGACTCTGTTAAAAGAATATGATTTGTAAAAAGAACTGGTGGTTGAAGCTGAAATCAATCGCCAGTTCTTTTTATATCATTACTTGTCTGAGAGTACCTCTCCAGTCGATCCCCTCTCAATTAATTTTGCATGTAACAGAAGTGTTCCGATGGATACTTGATTCATCAGACTGTCCAGAGCATAGTAAGCACTTTTGCCAAGCTGGATCCGTTCCTGGCGGATGGTAGTCAGCGGCGGGGAAGTATATGCGCAGATCGGGAGATCATCAAACCCGATGATGCTGATCTCGTCCGGAACTTTGTATCCGAGCTGCTGACACTGAATCATCGCGGCATTGGCGATCAGATCATGGTTGCAGACAATAGAGGTGATTCCCAGATCCAACAGACGGGGCAGATGCTTTTCCATACATTGAGTGATATAGTAGGAACTTCCCGCATAGGTCGGATCGGACTTTAGGCCGTTTTGTTTCAAAGCGTGGAAAAATGCTTTGTGGCGGATCTGCATGATATGAGAACCAAGGGCGCTGCTCAAATATCCGATTTTTTTATGTCCCAGTTTTTTTAAATGGGAGACGGCGAGTTCCATGCCTTCGTTGTTGTCGATTCCGACATATGCCATATTTGGATTTGCAATAATATAGTTGTCATACAGAACGGTCGGTGTTCTGCTGGTCTGAAAATCTTTCATCCACGGATCATTCAACGAAAATCCAACGACAAAAGCTCCCAGATACTGGTTCTGCAGCATAAAAACATCGTACGGGGTGCTTTTCTGCAGTTTTTCAGTAGTATCTACAATATCTACGGTATAACCGGCAGGTTCTGCAAGCTGGCGGAAGCCGAGCAGGATTTCATATCCAAATTGATGTGACTCTTTGTAATCTACGTTTTCAATCAGAATACAGAGTTTTTTCTCCGCAGCCTTCTGGCGGCGAATTTTTGTATATCCCATTTCAACAGCTGTTTCCAGTACGGTTTTTTGTAAAGTTTCGCTGATATCAGGTGCACCGTTTAAGGCTTTGGAAACAGTGCCTTTTGAGATATTCAGACGATCAGCAATATCCTGTAATGTAGCCATTGGGGCTCCTTTCTGCGTCCTTTTTTTGTTACTGTTCATAGTAACCTTTTTCATTATATAGAAAAAAAGTGGAAAATGCAATGAATATCCATGGAAAAAGAGAATGAGTTTCGGAAAGTTTCTTGTTTGCAAAAAAACATGGATTGTTGAAAGTGAATAAAAATACAGGATAAAAACTATGCAAAACATAGAAAATGAAGAGTACTATACGTTGTTAGGATTGACGAAACAGGGAAAAAATGATATCATCATCATGTACGAAATAATACGAAACAAAAATGAAAGATGAGGGAACATGAAGAGAAGAGTTTGTGCAGTTGTGGAAAACACTCTGTATTGTATATAACGGCAGTGAAAAACAGAAGGAAGTGAAACTTTCAGAAGGGACATGGGAAGTTCTTGCAGACGGAGAGGACAGCTTTTTATGGAAACATCCGCAGATTGCAGCGAAACGTATGAAAGTTTCTCCGGTCAGTATTTTGATACTTGGAAAAAGGGAAGAGAGCAGGTAAAGTGTGATGAAATGGATGTATGGAAAACAAGACTGGAAAACGAGAGAGCGGGGACTGGAAAACTGTTATCTGATGACCAACGGACTGGGGGGATTTTCCTCCATGACGATGACTGGTGCAGTGTCAAGAAATGATCATGCACTGTTGATGGCTTGTACAACAGCGCCAAACTGCAGATACAACATGATACACCGCTTAAAAGAAGAACTTCTGATAGAAGAAGGAGACGAGCTTACACTGTCCACACAGGAGTTTGAGGAGCAGACACCGGAGGATGGATATCTTCATCTGGCGGCATTTTCCTATGAAGATACTCCGATCTGGAGATTCCTTGTAAATGGTGTGGAGATCAAAAAAGAGATTGGAATGCCACAGGAAGAAAATACAGTGGCGCTTCGTTATGAAATCAAAAACCGCAGCAGCCGGAATGTGGAATTTGTGCTGACTCCATTTTTCCAGTTCGTACCAAAGGGAGCCGATCTCTTGCCGGATCAGGAAATCGTATTTACAAAAGGAGCAGTGGAAAGTGAAGGAATGACACTGCATCTTCGTACAAACGGAATGATAAAAGAGATCGCAGAGACAGAGGAAGTTTATTTTTACCGCTATGATGTCTGTGACGGACGCAGGGCGTATGGACACGCAAGAGCCAACCATCAGATCCGTCTGCAGGCAGAGGCGGGAAAACAGGTGGTTCTGGAAGTAGTCTATGAGATGGAACCATCAAAAAACAGTGCACAGACGATCATTGAGCAGACGAAAGCAGACAGAAAACAGCTCGAGGAAACAGCCGGATTTACTTCGGAGGCTGGGAAAATGCTTTCAAAAAGTGCCAGACAGTTTGTTTCAAAACGGGAATCCACGGGGGGAGATACGATTTTGGCAGGATATCCGTTTTTTGAAGACTGGGGCAGAGATACGATGATTGCACTTCCGGGAATCTGCATTTCTACCGGACAGTTTGAGACTGCAAAAAGGATTCTGCGCACCTTTGCACAGAATGAGAGAGACGGTCTGATGCCGAATCTGTTTCCGGAGGGAGGAAACGAGCCGCTGTACAATACAGTCGATGCGGCACTGTTGTTTATCAATTGCGTGTATTTGTATTATGAAGCAACAAAAGATATGGAGTTTGTCCGGGAAGTGTATTCGGTGATGGAGCGGATCATGGATGGATATCAGAACGGGACAAAGTTTGGGATCCACATGGATACAGACGGGCTGATCTGTGCAGGGGAAGGTCTTGCTCAGGTGACCTGGATGGACGTACGTGTGGGAGAGATTCTGCCGACTCCAAGACACGGAAAGCCGGTGGAGATCAATGCCTACTGGTACAATGCCTTAAAAATTATGGAAACATTTACAGAAGAAGCAGAAACAAGCAGATACTACGCGCAACTGGCAGAAAAGGTAAGGGATTCGTTTACAGAAAAATTCTGGATGTCGCAGAAAAATTGTCTGAAAGACCTGGTTTCCGGAACAGAGGCAGATACCCAGATCCGCTGCAATCAGATCTGGGCACTCTCCATGCCGTTTACGATGCTGGAGCCGGAAAAAGAGCGGAAGATAGTGGAAACTGTTTTTGAAAAGCTGTATACTTTTTATGGGATGCGTACACTGGAAGAAGCAGATCCGGAATTTCATCCATACTATGAAGGAGCGATGGAAAAGCGGGATATGGCATACCATCAGGGCACTGTATGGACGTTCCCGCTGGGGGCTTACTATCTGGCGTATCTCAAGGTTCACGCATACAGTGAACGCGCAAAACAGGACGTAAAAGAGCAGCTGGAAGTTCTGGAGTGCGCACTTAAGGAAGGGTGCATTGGACAGCTGCCGGAAATCTACGACGGGAAAAACCCAGTGTCTTCCAAAGGCTGTTTTGCACAGGCATGGAGTGTCGGAGAATTGCTCCGTGTATATGAACAGATTGAAAAAAAGAAGAAATAGAACATGGAATCTGAAAGGAGAATGATAATGGAAAAAGAATTAGAGCAGATGTTACAGACAGTTTGCAGCAAAGGAATAAAAGAGGCATCCAGTGAAGAGATTTACGCAGCGCTTCTTCAGTGGTCCAAAGAAAAAATGAATGGTATGAAACACAACGAGGGAGACAGAAAACTGTACTACATTTCCGCAGAATTTCTGGTTGGGAAACTCTTGTCCAACAACCTGATCAATCTGGGTGTATTTGAAGAAGTCAGAGAAGTGCTGAAAAAACACGGACACGATCTGACAGAGATTGAAGAAGTAGAATTGGAACCATCTCTTGGAAACGGAGGACTGGGACGTCTGGCAGCATGTTTCCTGGATTCCATCGCAACACTCGGACTTAATGGAGACGGTGTGGGACTGAACTATCACGACGGATTATTCCTTCAGAAATTTTCTGACAACAAACAGTGGGAAGAGAAAAATCCATGGATCACAGAAAAGAGCTGGCTGACAAAAACAGATGTGAGTTTTGAGGTTCCGTTTAAAGATTTTACTCTGAAATCTACCATGTATGATATTGACGTACCGGGATATCAGAGCGGCTGCAACAAACTGCACCTGTTTGATCTGGACAGTGTAGATGAGAGCATCATTGGAAACGGGATCCAGTTTGACAAACAGGATATCCACAAAAACCTGACATTGTTCCTCTATCCGGATGACAGTGATGAGGCAGGACAGCTTCTGCGTATTTATCAGCAGTACTTTATGGTCAGCAATGCAGCACAGTTGATCCTCAAAGAAGCCGAGGAGCGTGGAGTGAATCTGTATCACTTGCATGAGCATGTGTGTATCCAGATCAACGATACCCATCCGACGATGGTGATCCCGGAACTGATCCGGATCCTCACTGAGCAGAAAGGATTCAATATCGACACTGCAGTGGATGTGGTGAGCAAGACCTGTGCCTATACCAATCATACAATCCTGGCAGAGGCGCTGGAAAAATGGCCGATCTCTTACCTGGAAAAAGTAGTGCCTCATCTGATGCCGATCATCCGGGAATTGGACAGACGGGTCAGAAGAGATTTCCACGATCCAAGAGTGTATATCATCGATGAGATGGACCGTGTGCATATGGCACATATTGATATCCATTTCGGATATGCAGTAAACGGTGTGGCAGCGCTTCACACAGAGATTTTAAAAGAATCTGAGCTGAAACCGTTCTACGATATTTATCCGCAGAAGTTCAACAACAAGACCAACGGAATCACATTCCGCAGATGGCTGGTACACTGCAATCACAATCTGGCAGAGTACTTAAAAGAACTGATCGGACCTGGATATATGGAGAATGCAGAAGAACTGGAAAAACTTCTGGCATATCAGGATGATGAGAATGTTCTTGCAAAATTGAAAGAGATTAAAAAAGAAGCAAAAGCAGAGTTAAAGAAATATCTCAAGATGACACAGAATGTGGAGATTGATGAAAATTCTGTATTTGATATCCAGATCAAACGTCTCCATGAGTATAAGAGACAGCAGATGAACGCACTGTATGCGATCTACAAATACAAAGAGATCAAAAAAGGAAATCTGCCGAAACGTCCGCTCACAATGATCTTCGGAGCAAAGGCAGCTCCGGCATATACGATTGCCAAAGATATCATTCATCTGATCCTCTGCCTGCAGCAGCTCATTGACAATGATCCGCAGGTAAGCCCATATATGAAGATCGTGATGGTAGAAAACTACAATGTGACAAAAGCAGAGAAGCTGATCCCTGCATGTGATATTTCCGAGCAGATTTCGCTGGCATCCAAGGAAGCCTCCGGAACAGGAAATATGAAATTCATGCTCAACGGCGCCGTGACACTTGGAACAGAAGACGGAGCAAACGTAGAGATCCACCAGCTGGTAGGGGATGACAATATTTATATCTTCGGAGAAACATCAGAAAAGATCATCAAGCTGTATGAGACAGGAGAATACTGTTCCAAAGACATCTATGAGAATGATCCGCTGGTAGAAGAGCTGGTAGACTTTATTATCAGTAAAGATTTGATCCGCATCGGAGATCCGGTGAACCTGGGACGTCTGTACAAAGAAATCGTAGGCAAAGACTGGTTCATGGCACTTTTGGATGTGAAAGATTATATCAGAACAAAAGAGCAGATGCTTTCTGATTATGAAGATGAAAAAGCGTGGGAGAAAAAAATGCTGGTGAACATTGCCAAAGCCGGATTTTTCTCTTCCGACAGAACGATTGCAGAGTATAACAGAGACATCTGGCATCTGTAGGATATGGCAAAAGGAGAGAGTAAAATGAGAAAAACAGGAATTTTGATGCCTGTATCTTCCCTCCCGTCCCGAACGGGAGTGGGAGAGATGGGGGCAGAAGCATATCATTTTCTGACATTGTTAAAAGAAAGCGGTGTGAAGATCTGGCAGATTTTGCCGATGAATCCGGTGGGATACGGAAACTCCCCGTATCAGCCATATTCTTCCTGTGCAGGGGATGAGCTATATATCAGTCTGGATACGCTGTATGAGGAAGGGCTGTTAAAAGAAAGACCAGAAGGGTTTCACGAATATGCGACGAAAGTCGATTACGATGCTGTGCGTCTGCACAAAGAGCCTTATTTAAGAGAAGCTTTTCAGGCATTTCTTACAAGTGGCGGTTGTGAGACAAAAGACTATCAGGAGTTTGCAGCTCAGAGCTGGGTATATGAATATGGTGCTTTCCGTGCACTGAAAAAGGCAAACGGGGGATGCTGCTGGAATGAATGGAAACAGGAAGATAAAATGTGGCCGGATGCGAGAACGGATTTGGCGCCTGAGTTAGAAACAGAAGTGCAGTATCATATGTTTTTACAGTATGTATTTTTCAGTCAGTGGATGAAACTGAAAGAAAAGGCCAATGCGTATGATATTCAGATCATGGGAGATGTGCCGTTTTATGTGGGGGTAGATTCTGTGGACGTGTGGGCATCAAAAGACAATTTCCTTCTGGATACAGACGGAAGGCCGATCTTTATTGCAGGAGTTCCGCCGGATTATTTCAGTGCTACCGGTCAGAGATGGGGCAATCCAATCTACAACTGGGAATATTTAAAAGAAAACAACTATCAGTTCTGGGTGGACCGGATCGGATACAGCAGCAAGCTGTTTGACATTATCGATCACTTCCGGGCGTTTGACACCTTCTGGAAAATTCCGGCAAGTTGTCCGCCAGCTGTGGAAGGTGAGTGGATTGAGGCGCCGGGATATGAAGTGATCGACACGCTCAAAGAGAAGATCCCGGGTGTAAATCTGGTGGCGGAAGATCTGGGAGATCTCAGACCGGAAGTACTGGAATTGAAGGATCACTATCATCTGAAAGGCATGAAGATCCTTGTATTTTCGATTGAGACAAAAGGAAAATATGCATATGACAGCTTCCGCGATGTAGAAAATATGATCGTGTATACAGGAACGCATGACAATGATACTTTGATGGAGTGGTATCATAATCTGACCTGCGCGGCGAAGCGTAAAGTGCGCAGATTTCTCACACGTGAGGGAATCAGACAGGGAAGTGTCAAAGACCGTCTGCTTGCTTATACATTAAAGAGCAAGGCAGAATATGCGATTATTCCGATGGCGGATATTTTAGGGCAAGGAAAAGAAGGGCATCTGAATACACCGGGGACAGTCGGTTCTCCGAACTGGGAGTGGAGAATGCCGGACTTTACACTTGCCGGGAAAGAACTGAAACGATATAAAAATCTGATCACATTCCGGAACTAAAGGAGAGACAACATGCAATTTGCTGGAATTTTTCATAAAACATCAGAACAGATGAGTTATGCGTTAAATGAAAATGAGCTGATCGTAAACTTAAGAACAGGATATGATGTCAGACGGGTCTTCATTCATTATGGAGATCCGTTTGAATCGGGAATCCTTGGCGGAAACGAGAAATGGACCGGAAAGAGAGAGGAAATCTGTTTTAAGAAACGTTTGCGTCACCAGCTCTGGTGGACAACGACATTGGTTCCAAAGTATAAACGCTGCAAATATTATTTTGAATTACATACAGAGGAAGAAGTCTGGTATTATTTTGAGGATGGATTTCTGACAGAAGAACAGATGCAGATGGATGGAAGGATGCAGCAGTGCTTTACCGTACCGTGGATGAATCCTGCGGATATTAATGTGACGCCAGACTGGGTCAACGAGACAGTATGGTATCAGATTTTTCCGGACCGGTTCTGCAGGGGAGCAGATACGAAGGAAGAGGCCGGTGTGACGAAGTGGCGCACTGGTACTGTGACAAATGAAGAAAGGTTTGGCGGAAATTTAAATGGAATCCGGGAAAAAATTCCTTATCTGGAAGGGCTCGGAATCACGGGAATCTACCTGAATCCCATTATGAAAGCAGAATCCAACCACAAATATGACACCACAGATTATACGGTGATCGATCCTCATTTTGGAACGGAGGAAGAATTTAAAGATCTGGTAGAAGAGGCGCATCAGCATGGGATTCGGATCATGGTGGACGCCGTGTTCAATCATTGTGGAAGAAAGTTTGCACCATGGCTGGATGTTCTGGAGAAAAAAGAAAAATCTGCGTATGCAGACTGGTTTATGATCCATGACTGGGAAACAGTCGAAAAACGGGCAGATACGAGAGATGGACGGTTTTATTCATTTGCATTTACTGATGGAATGCCAAAGCTGAATACAAATAACGAAGAAGTAATTCAATACTTCTGTAAAATATGCGAAGACTGGATCCGCAAATTCGATATTGACGGAATCCGGTTTGACGTGGGAAATGAAGTTTCCCATCGTTTTCTGAAAAAAATCCGGGAGCATTTAAAACAGATGAAACCGGATCTGTACTTACTGGGTGAAATCTGGCATGATGCAAGTCAGTGGCTTCTGGGAGATGAGTACGATTCTGTAATGAACTATCCTCTGATGAGCGGAATCCATGATTTCTTCTTAGATCGGGGAATGGAAAAAGAAGAATTTGAGTATATGGTGAACCGCTGTTATACGATGTATATGCAGCAGAGCAACAATGTGATGTTCAATCTTCTGGATTCTCATGACACGCAGCGTCTGATGAGTCGGTTTGATGATCTGGATCTGTTTTACCAGCAACTTGCCGTGTTGTTTACAATGCCGGGAAGTGCCTGTATTTATTATGGAACAGAGATTGCAATGGAAGGCGGTTTTGATCCGGACTGCCGCAGATGTATGCCGTGGCAGGAACTGGATTCATCCGAAAACCAGGAAAAAATCCAGATCATGCAAAAGCTGATCGCAATGCGGAAACAGGAAGCAGCCTGCAAAAGTCTGTATTTCCATTTTCCGAATGAGTATGAGAAGAGACGTCTTGTGGAGTATATCAAACTGGATCAGGACGGCAATCAGCTGGAAGTACTCTTAAACTGTTCTGAGGAATCGGTATCAGTAAAAGAAGAGGGAGAAGTTTTGTTTTCCCGCAGATTTGAGCAGGGTGTATTGAAGAAAAACGGAACTTTGATCAGAAGAAAGAAATAAAGGAGAACATCAATGGAAGGGACAAGAAAAGAACACTGGTGGAGGGATGCGGTGATCTATCAGATTTATCCACGCAGTTTTCAGGACAGCAATGGAGATGGGATCGGAGATCTGCGAGGGATCATTCAGAGACTGGATTATTTAAAAGAGCTGGGAATCGATGCGATCTGGCTGTCTCCGGTCTGCAAATCCCCGCAGGATGACAATGGATATGACATCTCTGATTATCAGGATATCGATCCTATGTTCGGAAGTCTGGATGACATGGAAGAGCTGATAAAAGAAGCCAAAAAGAGAAATATCCGGATTATCATGGATCTTGTGTTAAACCATTCTTCTGATGAGCATCGCTGGTTTCAGGAGGCAAAGAAAAGCAAGGATAACCCGTACCATGACTATTATGTCTGGAGAGATGGGAAAGAGGGCGTGTATCCGAATGATATGAGATCCGTATTTGGGGGATCTGCCTGGGAATGGGTGCCGGAACTGGAACAGTACTATTTTCACCAGTTTTCGGTAAAACAGCCGGATCTGAACTGGGAGAATCCAAAAGTGCGCCGTGAGATCTATGACATGATCCTCTGGTGGATGGAAAAAGGAGCGGGCGGATTCCGTCTGGATGTGATCGATCAGATCGCCAAGGAGCCGGATCAAAAGATCACAAACAACGGACCGAGACTCCATGAGTTTATTCAGGAACTGAGCAGGGAAACATTCCAAAAGGGAGATCTGATCACAGTAGGAGAGGCATGGGGCGCAGATATTGAACGCGCCAAATTGTACAGCAATCCGGATGGAAGCGAGTTTTCTATGGTGTTCCAGTTCGAGCATATTGGTCTGGATCAGCAGGAAGGAAAGTCGAAATGGGATGTGGCGCCGCTTCCAGTAGTGAAATTAAAACAGGTGCTTGCAAAATGGCAGAGAGAACTGCACGGATGTGGATGGAACAGTCTGTTCTGGAACAATCACGATCTGCCAAGAATCGTGTCCCGTTGGGGAAATGATCAGAAATACCGCGTGGAATCTGCAAAGATGCTTGCTACCTTGCTGCATGGAATGCAGGGAACTCCTTATATCTATCAGGGAGAAGAACTTGGTATGACAAATGTGCGCTTTGCAGATATCAGCCAGTATCAGGATATTGAGACACTGAATATGTACAAAGAGCGTCTGGATGAAGGATACAGCAAGGAAGAAATCATGCACTCCATTTATGCAAAGGGCAGGGACAATGCAAGAACGCCGATGCAGTGGAGTGGTGAGGT
>OHAU01004075.1_pt1 | contig 10561 bp, 8 predicted proteins | sample 1577181 | NCBI WGS metagenome assembly OHAU01 (sample SAMEA3541472, study PRJEB24748) | human gut metagenome | biome: human gut; feature: human-associated habitat; material: faeces | place: China | collected 2012
GCTGCAGCTGCAATACAATCTTATCACGTATTAAAGATATTAAAGGATTACGGCTGTAGAAGTCAGTTACTATTTTCAATTTCTTGTTCACTAATACCCTTTTTGGCTCCCGAAGAGACAAATGAGCGTAAGTATCATTGAACCATTGATATAAATCACCTAACTGATTCCATTTAAACTCATTTGAAGGTGTTTTTGCTTGAAGTCCTTTTCTTTCATCATCTTCCCACTTAAGAACTAAAGTCGTCCATCCTACCTGGTAAGCGAGATTTTCTGCAGGAGTCCTATCGACTTCCTCAACACTCGTATCTTTTAAGGATTCTGGGATATCACCAAATTCAGAAATATACTTTTCAAAACTTTTATGAATCTCACTTTTTAATTCATCTTTATTCTTGTATGTTCTCAATATACTTTCTCCTTAATTATAGAGGCGCCTATTGCTTTATGTTGCTTATCTACATTACGAATTCCCAGATTGAAAATTATCTAATCTAATTGGGAATCAATCTCTCGATTCAGATGTTTGTTCACATCATGAATTCCCAGATTTGTTTGTTTCAAAGCCATATGGGAAGTTCGATACTGTAAATGTTTCAAGATCCAGGTGGCACACTCATTATGATTCCTCAAAAGATGTAAAAACTGCTTTTCTGGGAACTGTTTTTCTCGACATTGTAAATATCTTGTAAAGCAGTTCCCGGCTTGCTGCTTCGTTTTGAAAAATGGGAATTCATGAATGAAAGTAAAGCTCACAAGCAGTAAAAAATCCAAATCAAGGCCATTTTTTATGTGATCTGGGAATTCATGATTTCCCGGACACCTCACCATTAAGAACAACCACTGGCCTTTAACCAGGTTAATAACTATTGGACTTATATCGGATCAATTAACAAAATAGAGTTGATGGAAACTCCTGCTGCCGACGTGGGTCCAGAACCCACCGCAACAGGAGAAATGACAACTCTATTTTATAAAAGTATATCCAGTTCTGCAGCAAAAATCAATGAAAAAACATATTGGGGTGGCTGCCGAAATGCAACTGCCTTTTTATGTAAAAAAGAGAAGGCTTACACTAGTCGTTGATGCTAAAACTCCAGACTATCTGCATTGAGCAGAAAGTATTTCATGCCCATGATTACAAAGCCTTCCTCATTTTCAATACCATTCAAGGCAATCTCAATGATATGATCATTCCATTATTTCGTGCATTGCACATATTTGAGTAACGACATTTTAGTACCAAATTATTTTGGTTTCAATGTCTGTTGCTATTTTTTGTGCATCTGCACTTTTTTATGTATTGATTCTATGGAAATACTTTGTTCTTCCTTTCCAGAAGATGTTTCTAAAGCATCATATTAAACATTTTTCTCTTATTAGCACAATCGTCTATGGAGATCTCGCTGTCACAACGGCATATCAATTCATCATCATGCGTAATAACAAGAACTACTTTCTTTTGATCTGCGGCTTCTCGCAGCACATCTGCAATTATCTTCATATTACCGCCATCTAGTCCGCTTGTAGGCTCATCAAAAATGAGTATCGTTCTGTCAGAAAGGATGCCGCAGGCAATCGCGAGCCGCTGCTTTTGACCGCCAGACAAAGAAGCCGGATGAACATCTTTATATCGATACAGACCTAAGCGCTTTAGAAGGCTTCTTGCTTTTTCCAGGTGTTCTTCTGAATGTTTCATATTTAGCAGTACTTCCTCCGAAACGCTGTTCGTAAAGAATTGCGTTCCCGTATCGTTGGAGCCAAACCAGGTTTGCTTCCGACGCTCACGAGCACTCAATTCTCTACCATCAACCAAGACTCGTCCGCTTTCTTCTTTCCATAAACCAGACAAAACCAAGGCAAGGCTCGTTTTGCCAATGCCGTTATGACCGGTGATCGCCGTGATTTGTCCTGCAGGAGCAGAAAAATTGATATCACGAAAAATTTTAGTTTTTTTCCTTCTGCAGGATAGGCTTTTTACACACAATGCCGGGAACTGATCTGTATGCCTTGTGGTAATCAGAATATTTCTGTCCCTTTTTTCGGTGATTTCTCTTAACCCATATCTCTCTCTTTCTTCTGGTGATAGCTGTTCCATCTCGGCAATATTTCGTTCCCACAAAACTCTGCCATCCCGAACATAAATAAAGCGGTCTGCAATTCCATGAAGCCATGATAACCGATGTTCAGCAATAATAATGGTATTGCCTTCAGCTTTTAACTGCTTGAATGCTGCGGCTAATTGTTCAGATCCGGTTTTATCCAGATTTGATGTAGGCTCGTCACAAACATAAATATCGGGGCGAAGTGCATAAACCGAAGCAATCGCCACTCTCTGCTTTTCTCCACTGGAAAGCACATCAAGATTTCGTGAGCGGAATCCATTCAAGTCGAACGATACGATCGCATCATCCGTGCGGTCACGTATCTCCTCTGCTGAGAATCCATAGTTTTCACAGGCAAAAGCCGTTTCTCCGGCCAGTTCCGAAGAGAAAAACTGGCTCTTTGGATCTTGAAATACACTGCCGATCTGCCTTGCCACTGTATATTGCGGCATTTGTGTCAATGATTTTCCATTTATAGATATCGTCCCAGTCAGTGTTCCTGCGTAATAAGAAGGAGCGAGGGCATTTAAAAGTCGTGTGAGAGTGGTTTTTCCGCCGCCGGATGGTCCGGTAAACACTACGCACTCCCCCTCATTGACCATAAGATCGATCCCGGATACTCCTTCCGTACTGTTTAAATACCGGAAAGAAACATCTTTCATCCGTATCATGCACGTACACCTCCTATCCACAAAAACAGAAAAGTCACGACACTCCACAGGATCAGGCAGCTCCAATCCTTGATAGTCATATCTTTTTCATAATAGCTGCCCCGTTTGCCCGGGGCTTCTGCGCCACGTGCCACAGCAGAAACAGAAAGCTGATCGGCAATTTGAAGGCAGCGCAGCAGCAGAGGAACCAGTACATATTCGCAGGAAACCACAGGGTGTAACAGGAGTTGGCACGGAGCTGCAAGTCCCCTGTTACGCATAGAAAGCCATACACTTTTCAGCTCTGCTTTCATAGTGGGAAAAAAACGAAACATAACTAGTAATCCCAAAACACCGGCAGTCGGCATATGGATACGAGACATAAATGCTGACAGTTCTCCAGGGGGTGTCGTGATCAAATCCCAGCCAACAATAAAAACGGCAAACAGGTTCCAGAACATCAGCACATAAAACTCTGAAAAAACAACCATATGAAGACCCTGATACCGGATCAAATACAGCAGTATCGCCATAGCAATATAAAACACGCCAAAAGACTTCAGTGCCCGCCAATTATGCTGAACCGAAAGATAAAGAAATCCGGTCAGTGCCAGGATGCAGGTCAGCACTGTATTGGATGTCATAGAAATACCGACTATAGTGCAGCCTGATGCCCACAACTTAACCGGTACCGCAAAGTTCTTCCTCTGCATCAGAGCGCCCCAGCTTTCTTAAAATGCTTGTCCATAAGCCGTCCGCCTGTCAAACTCCCAATAAAACCGCAGATAGTTGTAAAAAGAATAATGAAGATCAACCATTCTGGAGAAGAATAATACCGTACAAAAGAATCAATGTAGCTCTGTTCCATGCCACTGGAAACAGCAAATTCTTCATAAGTATCCCAGAAAAACCAGAGCGGCAACAGGTTGACGCCATTATACAGTAAGCTGGCTATCGTCCATGCAGCCGTCATTTTCTTTTTAGATTCCCATCCGTTTTTCCATAAAATAGCTTCGCAGATAGCACCAATCACCATATAATAGGGCAATAGATACCAGTTCCCCATAATGAGAAAAACGATCCCCAAAATGGTCATGTAAACGAAGGAAACACCCCGTTGACGTACACGGCTGACCATGAGGAAATAGATCGGCGCACACAACAGCATAGTGAAACCGACCGACAGCACCATGCTCACAAAATCGTTCACCATGCACACCATATTAACGACAAGTTGAATAAGGATCAACAATACCGAGAGTAATACCGTTGTAATTACATCTTTTACTGTCCACTTTTTTGTCTGACTCATAATACTTTCCCTTTCTTTTTCATTTAATGTTCAACACTGATCTGCCAGCCAATGGCTTGTTTCCTAATATCAACGAAACGACGATAAAGGCCTTCTTGCTGCATAAGCGCCTGGTGAGTGCCTTGCTGGACGATGCATCCCTTGTCAAGCACAAGAATCTGATTGGCATTCCGGATGGTGGATAATCGATGAGCTATCATAAGAATGGTCTTATCTTTTGTCAATTCAGCGATCGCCTGTTGAAGTTCTCTCTCATTTTCCGGGTCTACACTTGCAGTTGCTTCATCCAAAATAACGATAGGCGCGTCTTTCAATATTGCCCTTGCTATAGAAATTCGCTGCCTTTCTCCACCTGAAAGGGATGCACCACCCTCGCCGACAAGTGTTTGATATCCCTCCGGCAGTTCTGAAATAAAATCATGACAGCAAGCTTTTTTTGCCGCTTTCACTACCATCTCATGTGTAGCATCAGACGCACCAAATTTGATATTGTTTTCAATAGTATCCTCAAAAAGATAAACATTTTGAAACACTATCGAAAAGTTACGCAGCAAACTATCGCAGGTATATTCTTTCACATCATATCCTCCTATACGGATGTTTCCTTCCTGAACATCCCAAAAACGTGCGACAAGGCTGACAAGGGTCGTCTTGCCGGAACCGGAAGGCCCTACGAGTGCACAAGTTGTCCCTTCTGGGATCTTAACGCTTACATCTCGAATCACATTTTCCCCTCCATAAGAAAACGAAACATGTTCAAGCTCAATGTCAAAATGCTCTGGCATAATATCCGTTCCCTGTTCATCCAAAACCGGCATGTCCAAAACATTATCCAACCGGTCCAGAGAAGCTTCGATCACACGGGCAATAGAAGCCATACTGCCAAACATCTCCACACCGGAATAAATCATAAAACTTGATACCAGCAGAAGCAGACACTTCACCGATGTAATCTCTCCTCCTAATAGCAGATAAGGTGCAACGATCAGGATGGACGATCGCACCAGTTTAAAAACAGTCAGATAGATCCCTATTAAAGAAGAAAATACGCGTTCTAATCGTATATTCGCATCGGCACTTTCTTCTATGGCTGCATTCATTCCCTTTTCGGAAGTTTCACCCAAACCAAAGGCTTTTACAACGCCCATACCCTGCACATATTCTAAAACACCGGTCACAAGGTTAACCTGGGCTTCCTGCCGTTTTGGAGATAATCGTTTTCCAGCTTTCTGTATTCCTGCATAGATCAGTAAAGAAACGCCAAGCCCTATAAACGATAGAAGGCCAATATGCCACTCAGAGGACAGCAGCCAGATCCCAATAACAATGGCATGGATAAATCCTCCGGCCACTTTTTCCAAAACTGTAACTGCGTTGTTTTCTATATCCTCCAGAGTGGTAGTCACGGCAGCCGCTATATCTCCAAGCCGATTGTCGCTAAAATAACCCATAGGAATGCGTTTCAAACGCTCACCTATTTCCAGTCTTTTATTTGCACACATAGAAAAACTTCCTATTGTCCGTTTCATACAGGATAGATTGCTAAAAACGATACGTCCTGCAATGCTTGCTAGCATAATGACAAAAGATTTCCATACTGTCGAAGCAGACATCAAGCCGCCATCCACTGTTGAAAACATCTCGGACAGGACAGTCAAGATCGCTATAATAGGCAGCATTTCAAAAATCGCATTCAATAAACTGAAAATAAAAGAAACAATTAAAGCGTTCCGTTCTTTCCCCGAAAAATCTAACAAGCGCCTAATCAGGTGAATCATACAAACACCTCCTCTCCCGTGTCTTTCGCACTGATATGTGACTTCCATAATCCACTGTAAAGTGCGCTAGAGTGTAAAAGTTCTTGATGTGTTCCTTGTTCTGTTATACTCCCTCGGTCCATCACCAGGATCTTTTCCGCACCTGTAATAGTTGAAAGACGGTGTGCGATCACAATCAGAGTTTTACCCTGTACCAGTTTATTGATAGAATCCTGGATAACGGCTTCATTTTCAGGATCAGTGAAAGCTGTTGCCTCATCCAATAGCACCACAGGACTGTTCTTCAAAACAGCTCTCGCGATTGCAATGCGTTGTCTTTCACCGCCTGATAAACTGCTCCCACTATCTCCAACCAATGTGTCATATCCATGTGGCAAGGAAGAAATAAATTCATGACAACTTGCCTGCTTCGCTGCGGCTACAATTTCTTCGTCTGTTGCCTCAGGTTTTCCTATGCGGATGTTTTCTTTTATAGTCAGGTGAAACAGAAAATTATCCTGCGACACATAGGCTACGATGTCCATCACCTGAGAAAGAGGAAGATTTCTTACATCGACGCCTCCTATCTGGACCGCACCACTGTCTGCTTCCCAAAAGGAAGCAATCAAACGGGCAACAGTAGACTTCCCCGATCCCGAAGGTCCAACGATCGCAGTAATCCCATTCGGTACTGCATCAAAACTGACATTGTGCAGTACTTCTACATCTCCATAGCCGAAACAAACATTTTTCAGGGAAATATGATGATTTTGAAGCTGCACATGACGACTTGGGCGGTTCAGTTCTGTTGTATTCAAAAGTATCGCTATCTCCTTCACGGTCGAATCTACCATAGCAAGACTGTCTGTATATTGCAGTGCCTGAATCAAAGGATTCACAAGCCCCAACGCCAAAATAATACACGTTATAAGAGTTGGTGCTGTAATGCTTCCGCTCAGATATAAATAAGAACCTAATGGCAATACCCCCAGCAAACAGGAAGGCATGATGGAAACTCCAGCCACATAAAATCCGTTCGTTTGCTTGAACCATGTCGCTTTTGCTGCTTCATTCTCTTTCACGGCGATCGTATATTTCCCATAAGAAGCCGTACTCTGATTAAATGCCTTGATCACTTCAATGCCGTTTATGTACTCTACAATAGACGCATCCATATTTTTTCCTGCTGTCAGCACCCGCTTATACCGCTTTTCGTAATCTGTCATCATTCCCATATAGCATATGAATCCGATGGGAATCGTCACAAGAGAGATTAAAGCAATGCGCCAGTCTAAAACAAAAAGATATACCAGCATGAATATTGGGATCAAGATGTTCGCTGTCAATTCAGGGATCATATGTGCCAATGGCAGTTCCAGCTTTTCGACTGTATCCACCAGCAACGTTTTGAACTTCCCAGAAGACTTGTCCATAATATATCCCATCGGGACACGGGACAATTTTTCCGTCAACCCGATACGGATATTTTTTAAGATCGTAAAAGCTGATTTATGGCTGAGTATGGTGGAAGCAGTCCCCAGCCAAACATTTCCCAAATATCCTAATATAGCAACAATCACCCATTCAGCGATAGAAACAAGATCGTGATTTTGCCCATAAATCCAGATCACGATTTGCGTAACAGCTAAATACGGAACAACACCGCAAATAGAACCGAGTATCGCCAGTACAACAGAAGCTATCATTTTCCCTTTGCATTGTGCTGCAAACTTCAGAATCCAGCTAAAGGTGTTGTTTTTTGTGTGTTCCATTTGTAACTCCTTTCTTATAAAGATGACCTCTCTGCAATTTAGTTAGATTATGCTAACCCATACCCTTAAAATTAAGGCTCATTTGAGCCTTAACAGACCGTTCCAGCCATGGTTAAAAAATGCAGCAAGCTCGTTTACATACTCAATAGCCCGTTCTCTGTCCATATCATGTGCTACCGTTTCAAAAACTGCGGTGAAGTAAGCACTGGTAATCATATGGTGCAAATCATGACTTATGCTTCCTTCCAGCTTGCCAAGCTGGCGGAGTTTCTCATAATAAACTTCCGTTTGAGAGACTTCCAATTCTACTAAATCATGAATATAGTTTGCATATCTGGTTCCTTCAGAGCAACAGATCACCAGCTTGAAAGCATCAAAATTATCATAAATATAATTGATAAAATGATTCAGATACTCTGTAGATAAATCTAAGCTTTCAGTCGTTTTTTCTTCTGGGATCAAATCGAAATGTGCATCTTGTGCGGCCTTGAACTGATTCATAAGAGTATCAGCTGCATCTGATACAAGTGCATCAAAGAGCGCGACCTTATCTGGAAAATAGCGAAATACTGCCCCTGTTGTCAATCCTGCGGTTTTTGCAATATTACGAACTGATGCTTCGCTATATCCTTTTTTCAAAAATTCTGCTTTTGCTAATTCCAGCAGATGTTGCTTTGTCGCTTCACCTTTTTGCAACTTCTTACACCTCTCTTCTCAAAATAATAGCACTGCTATTTTTTATTATACACGAGAATTTCAATTTTTCAAGATAGAACTGTTATTTTTTATAAATTTCTGATCTGAAACATAATCGTCAAACCATGGCACATTGAAGTCGACCATTTTAAAACACCAACAGGCTATGGTCTCCGATCACGACACGGTACCTTGGACTGGCATATCCCGCAGCCGAAAATGTAATTCTTTTTATCAATATGCGACGGCCAGTATTTTGCCACTGATTCATCTTCATAATCAAGGCATCTTTGCTTATCATGGCCGTCCTTTGAAATTGCATCTACCGGGCATCTCTTTATACATGCGCCACATCTCCCATTCTGAAAATAAAGGCACCAGTCATATGGTCCCCGATCTCCGCGCGGAGTAACATCCATATCCGCTTCTACTATAATAGAGCTGATTCTGATTGCAATTCCTCGCTCCGAAATAAACCCGTCATTAAGCCCGAATGTACCCAGTCCGGCAGCATAAGCAGTATGCCTGTGCGACCACTTTGATGCAATCCCCAGATTTTCCGAACGTTCAAGAGCGAACTCTTTTCTGAGATCAAGCGATACCGATCTTATCCCCATTTCATCCAGTTTTCCTTCCAGTTTCCCCGAAAATTCATCCATCATAGGTTCCCATTCTCCCCGTGAAACCACCCAGTTATCGCATGGGAAAACCTTCGCATGATTCTGCATATTTTTTGTCTCTTCTGTTTGTGGGAATATCATACAAATCACACGAAGAGAAGAAGGATCTGTTCCCTGACCATATTTTAGTGCAAAAACCTCCGCCGGCGACCAGTGAAATTCCCCAATATGCTCCTTCAAAAAATCATAATAGGGATCATCACCGGCAGCAACTCCGATCAGTGGTTTCTCAAACATGCAGACCTCTGGCTTCCCTAAAGTTTCAAAACTATTTGACTCCAAACCATCAAACACATTATAGATCTGTTCATAAATTTCCTGTGTCAACCCATTCATTATGTCAAAATTTCCTTTCAGTATTCAATCTGTACGATTAGAGTCCATGATAGCATAGATGTTTGTAGTTTTCAATGTCACCTGCCAACAAATGCGTGCCTCGGGTAAATCAAACCAGTACTATGAGGTTCGTCGGCAACTATGCCCTGTGTGGACTTGCACCACAGACTGACGGCATGCCCATCATACATAAAAAACCCTCTGATACGTTGAAATTAAAAGACCCGAGGCATTTTGCCTCGGGTGTGATTTCTTGGTTGCGGGGATCGTGCGAACCAAAAGGCTGTATCCATTGAAACCAACGCATTCTCAGCTTTTATTCAGCACCCTATGTCCAGCACATGTCCTTCAAATTTTTCCATTGCACTGTTATGCATACTGTCGAATACATCGGCATAGATATCCAGTGTCATATGTATGTCTTTATGTCCCAGCCACTTTTTTAATACCACCGGCGGAACATCCGCCTCTATGCACCTTGTTGCGAACATATGTCTCAGAGCATGCTGTCCTCTGACACTGATCCCTGCTTTTTTACAGATACGGTGAAAGAAACAGTTCACCTGACTCGTTGTGATCAGATCATTCTTCAGATGATCGTAGAATACCAGTCCGAGCGGATTTCTCCGCTTTCTCTCCATAGCCTCCTGCAGAACAGGTTCCAGGGCTTTATTGATCGGAATATCTCTTACCCCTGCATCCGTTTTGGCACCTTCCTTGATGAACACCCTGTACTCCAGTCCCCTTGATACCGTGGATCGTACATGTATCAGTCCATTTTCAAAATCTATATTTTCCGGTTTCAATGCATTGATTTCTCCCATTCTCATCCCGCTGTACAACTCGATCAGAAGCTGCAGCTTGTACTCGTTGCGGTTTCGCGGGACCTTGAAATCTCTCAGAGCTTCCAGAAAGCGTGCCTGTTCCTCCTGTGTAAGACCTCTTACATCCTTAGGCTTTTTGGATGACTTCGGCCTTCGTATATCACTTGCATCCATCGGATTTCTCTCAACGACACCCTTTTCCACAGCCACTTTGAATGCTGCCGTGAGCTGCTGATATGTTTTCTTTATCACACTGTCCGAATACTTCGTCATGCTGCGAAGGAATGCTTTGATCTGCATTTCCGTGATGTCCACAATCGGCATTTTTCCGAACCCGGACCGCTCAAGCAATGCGATCCCTCCGAGATTTCTCGCATAACCCTGCTCGCCCACAAAATTCATCGCATAATCTTCTTCATATTTCCTTCT
>OHAU01004082.1_pt1 | contig 10527 bp, 14 predicted proteins | sample 1577181 | NCBI WGS metagenome assembly OHAU01 (sample SAMEA3541472, study PRJEB24748) | human gut metagenome | biome: human gut; feature: human-associated habitat; material: faeces | place: China | collected 2012
TATTTCTACCCAGACGGCAGCCCTTTCTGCCATTCGTCCAGAAGTAGCAGTAATGGCAATCGCTTGTCTTGTCTGCGGTACAAACAGGCTTACTCAAATAAAACACCTCCAATCTCTTGTATTTGCCCATGGTTTTGGGCATAAAAAAAGAGCGCCTATCCATCCTCGATGCGGGGCCAATAGACGCTCTATGTACATAAGGATATTCAATTTTATCCGCTATAACAGCACGGTACTTAAAACATCCGCCTTTTTTGATTAGCAGGTTTTTTAGCACGATTTTTGGTCTGATTAGCAGGAAGGGCATTTTCATTAGCAAGAACAGCCCGTTTTCTGCTAATAATTAGCTGGCGTTTTTGACTTATAACAACCGTTCGATTCTGGAGGGGTTGTCAAAAATCAAGTTTGGAGTAGGATTTTATCTCATACAGTGAAAGAGCTTTTTCGCAGCTTTTTATATAAGAAAAGCCGAAAACCCTTGAAAACAAAGGCTTTCGGCGTTGTTAGCTGGCGTCCCAGAGAGGATTTGAACCTCCGGCCCCACGCTTAGGAGAAGCCCCCCGCCGGTTTCGCCCGTGTTCACCCGAGTTCGTGGGAGTAAGTCGATGCATGCGGTCCCGTGATGCAGAGTCGCTTTGTGTTCACTGTGGTTCATGGAAGATACAGGCAAATTAGACGTTTGTTAGACAATTTCTAATACGGGGGAAGATGCGTATTTTTTTTCGCGCGCCAATATTAGACGGTTTTACATGAAATACAGCACTGTTCTTCACATCATAAATCAAGCAAAGGATACTATATAATATATCATAATTCCACGCAAATGAAAAGAGAGCACTTGATCACGGGTGCTCTCTTAGATGGGGGAGGGTTAGCCAAGATTGTCGGCAAGCGCGCTCAGAATCTTGAGCAGGTCGGGGTTTTCGGAGATTTTTTTCAAAAGCGACGGATCGATGCCGGAAGGAGGATTGACAGCAGGGGATGCTTCTTGCGCATCCGGGATTTTGCCACGGTAAAAAACTTGCTCGAACAGCTCGGCGTTATTTTTGCGGTTCTCGTCCATGACATGGGCGTACTGATCTGTCACCATCTGGGCTTGCGCGTGACCGGAGTCACCTTGGACGGATTTGATGTCACCGCCAGTCAGCTGCAATTTGTAAGTGATGCTGGAATGGCGAAGCGAGTGGAAAACAACTTTTGGCAGGTCGTTTTTCTTAATTAATGCTTGGAACATCGCAGTAATCCGTGACTGCTCCACCGGGCTGCCCAGACCATGGGCCAAGACCAAGTTGTAGTCGGTGTACTCACCCCCGAGAGCTTCCTTGGTGCGTTCCTGCTCGCGCTTCCATGATTCAAGCTGATGGGCAACGGTCGCCGGAATGAAAACCTTGCGGACGCTGGATTCGGTCTTGGGCTTTTTCAGAACGAGCATGCTCGTGTTGCGCTTCGAGGCCTGAGGGAAGATAAAGAGGACGTCCTTTTGCTCGAGGGACTTCATGGCCGTCTTGTCGACACGCTGGAGCTCTTTTTTAATCATGATAGACGCTGTTCCGTCTGCGATGCTTTTCGGCGAAAAATCGACGCAGTCCCATGTCAGACCGAGAATTTCGCCGATTCGCATGCTGCACGCGAAGGCGAGGTTGATGGCCAGCTTAAGACGGTCGTCGTCGCACACATCGAGTGCGAGAAAAATCGTCTCAGCATCCCAGACTTCACGTTTTTGGGGTACAGCCTTAGGAACAGTGGCATGGAGAGCTGGATTTTTCTCCATAAGCTCCCACTTGACAGCTTGATTGAAGGCGCTCCGCAGCAAACTGTGAATTTTGCGGACTGTCGCCGGCTGAACAAAACTGGAAGCCTTTGCCCCGCGCTTCTGGGTGACATGGGAAACAGCGGGGGTTTTCAGGAGTTTCTGATAATATTTCTCGAGAATGTGTGGCGATATTTCGCACAAATTCATCTTACCGATGACTGGATTAATGTAATTCCGTATCAAACGCGTGTTTGAGGAATAGACCGATAGCGACCATGTAGTTGTCCCGTAAAGGGAGACATACTCTTTAAGCAGATCGGCCACCGTTTTGCAGGTGGGAACGTTCATAACGCCGAGCTCCTGACGATGCTCGATCTCTGCCTTACGGCGCTTTGCATCAGCCAGGGTTCGATACGTTTCCCATTTTTGCTTGCGCTTTCCGGATACTTCATCATACTCGTAATGCACGACGAGAAAACGATCGTTTCTATGTACGATTGATGCCATTATTTCACCTCAAATTTCATGTTTATTTTCCTGTTGGAGCAAAATCCGCTGGATTTCATCTCGCGAAATCAAATACTTTGCGCCGCATTTCTCCGCGGCGAGTTCGCCGCTTTGAATCATTTGGCGGACATCATTATATGTAATGTGCAGGAGGACAGATGCTTCCTGCATCGAAAAAACCGACTTTGTTTTGTCGATTTCGGTGCAAAACCTGTTCTGATCGGCATGCCAGCGCTCGAAACTCTCTTTGGTCACGCGCCGACGGCCGGCGATAAAAACGAAGTCGAATTTGTCTCGATCCGGGCCATAAAGGAGGATGTGGTAAACAGCCTTGCGAGGGATGCCTAAAATCTGTGCTATTTCGGGCATCGTCAGCGTTTCTGCTTCAAGAGCAGCATCTCGTGCTCGGTCGGCTCGGGTACGGTATCTGGTTTGCGTTTTATACCAATCTAAAAAATCGCGCTTGGAAATGCGAAGCCAGCTATCAACTTTAAAAGTTTTAATGTTGTAACGTTGAATAATATCGTATATGGTACTGAAGCCTATGCCTAGCTCTTCGGCAAGCTCTTGCGGGGAATAGGATTCTGCACGGAGTACTTTGCCGGGCGGCGGCCCATGGACCTTTTTGTGCTTGACTTGTCGGGCATACCAATGCTCGAAACTGTCTATTATGATTCGAATCTTGCCGTTGATAATAGCGGTCTCGAAGCATTGCTTTTTAACAAGCCAGTACGCATCGGTTTTACCTAAGCCGAGCAGGCGCTGCATCTCCGGGACGGACATTGTAGTCTTTTTCTTTTTTGTCATGGGGATTCTCCTTCGAAAATAGTAGCCAGGTCATTTGACCTGGCTATATTTTAGTTGATGTATAGCGACATTGTTAGGATGTCGAACAGTTGAGCGACATCCTTGACATCAGCAGGATTGGCCATTAAGCCATTCGTCAAAGCTGAATTTGGAAATGCGGATTGCGGTGCCGATTTTAAACCAGTGGAACTGACCGGTTTTCAGCAGCTGATAGACGCTTCCACGGCTAATGCCCAGCATTTTCTGCAACTCAGCGACCGTATAGCAACGCTTGTCGGTGCTGATAGGGATACTATCGATATTTTGCATAAAAATTACTCCTTTTGCTCGTTAGGTGGTATGATGCGGATGATGTGCTGTGGCGGCAGGCCTATGCTCTCGCGGAGGCAGAGATTGATGCACGCCATATGAATAGCGCGGACATGACCTAAATAGCGGATGATTTGGGACTTGCTGATGGTGTGAATCTGCTCGGACAGGGCCATGCATGGCTTGTCCAGACCGCGTTGATGCCGCAAGACGTAGTGTGTTGGCATGTCTGTTTTTTTGATTTCAGTCGTAAGAGGAACGACGATCAGGGTCGGTGCAAATCTGTTGCCGTAGTCGTTCTGAACGACAACAACAGGACGGGTGCCTCCTTGAATATGACCATGATGCTCGCCGAGGTCAGCAAGGTAAATGTCACCTCTGCGAAAACTCCAATTTTTGTTAATCATAGATTTCCACTCCTATTATGTAACGTGGGCGGAGAAGATCCCGCCCACGGTGAATTTCTATTGCTAAAGATTATGTTTCCCGAGAATTTGTCTCTGACGCCCCCTCAGGATCGCAGGCATTAAGCCTGTAGGGAGTCAATCAAGCGGTCGGCTGCGATAACCGACCTCATGGGAATTTCACCCCTTCACTTTCGCGTGAAGCCTCGTACGGAAGTATCTTTAAAAAACGTGAAGGATCGTTGCTGAATATCGCTCGCTCCGATACTTGAAGCGAAGTCACGCTCTTGCCAGTTGGCAATCGTGGCGATCGGTCGCTGATGTAGCTCCCCAACACGGGTTGGACTTGATTGACTGATATTGACTTGTCAAAGAACATGTAAGGATTAATGATCCTTACATAATAATTGTATATTATTGCGAAAGAAGTAACAGGTACAGGGAGTACGGATTACCCGAGTTCAGTTGTTCTGCGATTGGCAAGAAGAATATAATCTGTGCTTGCGTGGAAGAACTTGGACATGGCAATAACCAGATCAAGAGATGGTGTGCGCTTTCCGCGTTCAATTTTTCCAATATGTTCGAGACTGATTCCTAAAGCTTCGGCTAGCTTTTCCTGGGTTAACCCTTTTTCCGTACGCAGCATTTTGATGCGCAGCCCGAGTTCAATTTGAGCGAAATAGTCCATTTGTTAAACTCCTAATTGTTTATTTTAAGGCTGTTTTAGCCTTTCAGTTAAACAATTCAGTTTTGCGGTAAGAAAAGTGAATTTTTGGCGCAACTTTGCTGGTAGAAAATATGGTCGATATGAAATTGAACACTGAAGATCTGCTTCGCTTGCTATTTGTGCGGATGGATTGTAAATGCTATACTATCGCAGCAGAACAAATGGCGGTTAAGGTAGCGGAACGGGTGTCTTTTGAGGCAAAATGGCGCCTGCTGGCGAGAGTGGGAGTCAGCTGCTATATTCTGATTTCCAATGTATCGGGTGCAGTAAAAGTAGCCCCGCTGCAAATTCTTCAGTTTCCGGTGTTGCTGCCGCACAAGTTTCAGGACGCAGAAAAGTTCAATTTGCAGTTCCCGGACTTCTCCGAAATCACCGAAATGCCGGACAAGCTTCGTTGGCTTCGATACCAGAAAGGCCTGCGGCAGAGAGACGTAGCCGACTACGCTGGTATAGACCGGAGCACTTATGTCCACTACGAAGAATACGGCAAAGACCTCTACCCGCTGGAGCATATGGAACGAATTGCTCAGCTCTTTGAGGTTCCGGTCGAAAGCCTTCTGGATGACTACAATCTATTTCTGTGAAATGGTCAGGGCAAACAGATTAAGGCAATTCGAATGAAACTGGGGTTGACGCAGAAAGAATATGCGGACAAGCTGGACGTCAGCCTTGGCAGTCTCAATCAGTGGGAACAAAACCGCAAGCAGATATTCAAATCCACATGGGAGAAGTATTTCAAACATAGCCTTGAAAGTTGCGGATAATTCCGATAGAATTATTACAGAATCATTCAGGAGATACAGACCCATGATTATCAAATCTTCGACTGCACTGTGTAACGACTACAGCATGATCTCTGATCTGGCGCATGAAAAAGCCGAACAGCGTGAAGAAACCTTAAAGCTGCGCGCAAAGCTGGAGGCAGCGGAGGCATCCCGACTCTCCGGCGCACCCACCTATACGCTGGAGGAATCCAGAAAACGGCTGGAGGCGATCTATCAGCGTGGCTAACCTTGTGATTCTGGAACCCGCCCAGCGGGAGCTTGAAGAAATCGCACAGCTTCACTTGAACCTTGTAGGAGCAAACTCAGCGAGAAACATTACCAATCTGATTTTAGATTCCCGGCTGGAGCTGTTTCCGCTGTCCGGCCATATCCCGCAGGATAAAGAACTGCGAAACGGCGGATACCGATATGTGATCGCCGGAAAGTATATCTGCGTGTACCGGCTGATCGCTGAAATGGTTTATGTGTACCACATTGCCCACGGCGCAAGCAATTATCCCACGCTGTTCAAGAGGCTTCTGAAAGAAGAAAATCAATAACGATTCGCAAGGAATATCCGAAAAGCAGGCAGACCGGCTTTCAATGCCAGTCTGCCTGCTTGCTTGCATATGTATCACTGCTGCGCTTTCAGATGCTTCACTGATGCGTCCACCAGTTCCAGCTTCTGCTCGGTGCCGCAGGGCAGCTTTTGGATGTTTTTCCGCGCCTGATCCGCCTGAAATTTTGCAAGCTGTTGCCCCAGCTCCTTTTGTGCCTGCTGTGACTTGGGGAAGATCAAAAATACGTCCATGGCTGCCCTCCGTTCCAGAGCGTTTCCTGCTTCAATTTATGCGTGTTTTTCGGTGCGTATGTAGACAGATAGAACCTGTTTTCTTTATTGTGTTCTCCTGTTCTATAATGAAAATAGTCCTTCTACTAACCAGTTGCTGAATTTTTCCGTGAATTGTTAGTAACTGCCTTAAACATTTTCACTCAGCATTTCTCTGAGCTTCTCTAACGCACTTACTTTGTAATAGTGGACCGTGCACCTCTTGACACCGAAAGCCTTTTCAAACTCGTGTTCGGTCATAGGATCATCTGATAAATACAGATGGGTGATTACTTTCTGCTCAATCTCCGACAAATGGCACATTGCATCGAGCATATTCTCCGTGAGAATGCTGCGAAGGACATCGTCCTCCACATGGCAATCAGGGTTCTCCAGCAAGGCATCTCCAGTTACTTCCCGATCCTCAGCGTTAGGAGAAACATTGTAGGAGATCACCTCGATGCCCAATGCATTCATGGTTTTCTGTAGATAACAGGCCCTGTTGTTTTCATGCTTCCACTCTTTTGCGGTTTGACTGTCAACTTCCATATAGATGATCGGTTCGCCGGACTCGCCGCCGGGAACCCTAGCGATATTCTCCTTGCGGGACTTTCCATCTACCGTTTCCATAAAACGAGCAAATTCATAGCTGCTCATCTGGGGCTGAGGACGAAAAGTTGGACCTCTGCAAGGAGGTAAACATATGTACTCTTATGAAGAACGGCTCTCAAACTTTGATAAAGCACGCGGCATCATTGGGCATGAGTGTATGAATGAGTTGATTGTTGATCGTTTACTGACGATACTGGGAATTCCGCACTTAGCGTACCAGCTGATTCATGCAGACGTGACCGTAGACGGCAAGACGCATGAAGTATATCTCTGCGCATCGGAGGATTTCAAGGCAAAGAGAGAAACAAAGATTGCCTTGGATGCCTACAAGGAGCTGGAGGCTTTGCCGGATGAATCTGCGCTGGAATTCTGCACTCGCATGGGCTGGGAAGACTATATTTATCAGATGCTTGTCGTGGATTATTTGATTCTGAACCAGGATCGTCACGGCGCCAACATTGAGGTGCTGCGCAACAGCAGGAAGAAGACCGTTCGTCTGGCACCCCTGTTTGCCCACGGCCTCTCTTTGCTTCGCAGCTGTCCGGATGATGCTGCGGCGGCTGGGTTCGATGTGATGGCCGACAAGCCATGCAACAATGCTCATGTGCCATAAAGAAACACGCAAGAATTTGATTGACAGCATCCACTATTCCATAGCAACAGCGAGTTGCTTGTTAAAATAAGGTTTGCAGTTTTATAATAAATAATAACATATTCCTTAGGAGGGCCAGACATGGAAACACGAGATATTCTCAAGAATTTGCGTGAAAAAAATAAACTTATAAAAAGTCATTTGAACGGTACTACAAAATGAGAAAAAGCGCTTGACTCTACATCTGTTGTAGATATTATAATATTGGTAGTTTAACAAAAAAGAAGGATTAGGCAATATGGAAAAGAACCTTACTACCGGCAGTGTGTTCAAAAATGTTGTATTATTCTCATTGCCGTATCTGCTCTCGTATTTTCTTCAAACGCTCTATGGCATGGCTGACCTATTTATCATCGGACAGTTCGAGGGTGTAGCCAGTACTACCGCTGTTTCTATCGGCTCACAAGTGATGCACATGCTTACGGTTATGATTGTAGGGTTATCGATGGGAACAACCGTCAGCGTCGGCCAGGCGGTGGGGGCAGGAGATCGAAAACAGGCAGCGCATAACATCGGGAATACGGTAATATTGTTTCTGGTGGTTTCCATTGCACTTACGGCCATCCTGTTATCCCTTGTTCATCCCATTGTCGTTGCCATATCTACGCCAACGGATGCGGTGAGTGGTACGGTCACCTATTTGACCATCTGCTTTATCGGGATTCCGTTTATTACATCCTACAACATTATCAGTTCTATTTTTCGAGGGTTGGGCGACAGCAAAAGCCCGATGTGCTTTATTGCCACAGCCTGTGCTGCCAACATCGCTTTAGACTATCTTTTTATGGGTGTGCTGCACCTTGGGCCTGCGGGCGCAGCCCTTGGTACAACTCTCTCTCAGGCAATCAGTGTAGTTGTTTCCCTGACCGTTATTTTGAAACGCAGGAGCATCGTTCTGAAAAAAAGCGACTTCAAGCCTTGCCGTGCGGTCATGGGGAAAATTTTGGGGATCGGCATCCCGATTGCGTTTCAGGACGGCCTGATTCAAGTTGCTTTTATTATTATCACGATTATTGCCAATCAGCGTGGACTGAATGACGCAGCGGCAGTCGGGATTGTGGAGAAAGTGATCAGTTTTCTCTTTTTGGTCCCCTCCTCTATGCTGTCTACCGTTTCTGCCTTGGGAGCGCAAAATATCGGTGCGGGCAAACCGGAGCGGGCCATTCAAACGCTGCGCTATGCGGTGATGCTCGCCGCAGGCTTTGGCGTGCTTGCTTCTATCGCGATCCAGTTTACAGCGGAAGGCATCGTTTCGCTGTTCACTGATCCCAGCACTGCGGACGGAGCGGCGGTGGTCCGTTTCGGCGGCCAGTATCTGCGTGGTTACATTTTTGACTGTATTTTTGCTGGCATTCATTTTAGTTTTAGCGGCTTTTTTTGCGCATGCAGGAAATCCGGCCTGTCGTTTTTACACAATATTCTCGCCATTGTATTGATGCGTGTGCCTGGCGTTTATGTGACCTCAAAATTATTCCCGGCAACGCTTCTCCCGATGGGACTGGCTACCGCGGCAGGCTCACTGCTATCGGTCGTGATCTGCCTAATCGCCTTTGGAGTCATACGGCGCAAATCAACGCTTGTTCTGGTGGAGGAGTAAGATATGGATCGGAAAAATCTTTTCCCAATAGGTGAAGTGTCAAAATTGTTTCATATCAGTGTTAGTAGTTTGCGGCACTATGAACATATCGGTTTGCTTATACCAGAATACATTTCCTCAGATTCTGGCTATCGTTACTATGGCACCGAACAATTTGAAGTACTCAACACAATCAGGTATTTGCGGGCATTGGATATGCCTTTGGCCGAGATTGAGGACTTTCTCAAAAATAAGGATATCAGCCGTATTGAGGAAAAGTTGTTACAGCAAAAGCATGCAGTCCTGAAAAAGCAACAAGAATTACAACGTATAGAACAAAAGATTAACCACCGCTTAAATTGGCTGCGAGACGCACAAAGTGTGCCTTTGGATACCGTTTCCTTAATAGAGCTTCCGTCCTGTCGCATTGTTTGGGTAGACGCTCCACTGAAAGTAGATGGCTCTCTTGATATGGAAGTGCCGATTAGAAAGCTGGATCAATCTGATGCCGAAGCCGTTGTATTTCTTGGAAAGGTCGGACTTGGCATTTCCGCGGAACATTTGCAGCAATCAATAGTAAATCGTTATGACAGCATTTTTCTAATACTGGATCAAGAGGACATTTATACAGGTGAAACCATTACTCTTCCCAAAACACTTTGTGTACGGCTGCGTTTTCGAGGCAGTCATATAGAAGCTCCAGCGCACTATGAAAAGCTCCTTGACTACATCACAAAAGAACAGATACAGATTGTTGGTTTTTCGCGAGAAATCACGCTCATAGACTATGGCATTACTAATGACAGTGAAAAATTTGTGACTGAAATATGTATTCCGGTCAAGTGCAGATAAGAAGGGCATAAAATGAGATTCGTTGTTAAAAAAATTTTTTGAAGAACTGCCGAGTGCCTGTTTTGGTGTTGTTATGGCAAAAGGCATTGATAATAATAACGCATACCCAGAGATTGAACAATTTTTAGATGAAAGTATCCAAGCTGCAATGCAGCGTTTTGAGGGAAGAAAAGTCAAGGAAGATCCGGATATTTTACCATATCGAGAAGCATTCCGAGCCTTGAATATCCTATCCAATATCGTACTGAATGAATTGGACTGGTGGGTGGCCTCCCAATGGGAGAACATACCCATTCACTACGAGTACAAAACCAGACAGAATTTCTCATGTGCCATAAAGTAACACGAAAAACAACAGACAGCCGCCACAATTCCATAATGATTGATGCTTGACAGTCTTCTGAAAGAATGCTATAATAATACGCGTAAAATTTGAGTGGACTTTTCCGGATTCGGTCATCTTTTTGCCACACAGCTATCTTGTGATAGCCGTGTGGCTTTTTTGTTGTCTGCATCCTGGAAAATCTGGCAGAACGGAGGATGGAGGCTGCCGGAAACCTTGCGCGGTGTCGGGGCGGTTGCATTGGGGTATCCGGCCCGGGAAGCCAGTCAACCCGCAGCACGCAAACAAAACTATATCGTTCGGATTTAATGTCCCGCTGTCCGGCGCAATTTTTTGCGCCGGACACTTTGTGGAGAGGAGGGAAAGTATGCAGACCAATAATAAAATGGCGG
>OHAU01004094.1_pt1 | contig 10490 bp, 12 predicted proteins | sample 1577181 | NCBI WGS metagenome assembly OHAU01 (sample SAMEA3541472, study PRJEB24748) | human gut metagenome | biome: human gut; feature: human-associated habitat; material: faeces | place: China | collected 2012
CGTTGTATGAATGTTGATTTTAGCTTTATATCCTAATTTATTAAATGTGTCTATTGATGAAAAATACTTAGATGAAAACACTAAATATTTCATCAACCCATCTGGAAGCTTCGTTGTAGGTGGATCATGGGGAGATTCAGGAACTACAGGACGTAAAATCGTATGTGATACATATGGTGGACGTGGACGTATCGGAGGAGGATGCTTCTCTAGTAAAGATCCAACTAAGGTAGACCGTAGTGCTGCTTACTATTCTCGTTATGTAGCTAAAAACATTGTTGCGAATGGATTAGCTCGTCGTTGTGAAGTCGAAGTTGCGTACGCAATTGGTAAAGCACAACCTGTATCATTATGTGTAGATACTTTTGGAACAGGTAAATTTGATGATGAAAAACTATTAGAAATTGTTAAGAAAAATTTCAACTTCGAAGTTGGAAATATCATTTCTGAGTTGGATCTAAGAAAGCCGATTTACCACAAAACAGCATGCTATGGACACTTTGGAAATCCTGAGTTTACTTGGGAAAAAGTAAGGAAATTAGAAGTATGAAAGCAGTTATCTTTGATATGGATGGAGTCCTAATTGATTCAGAAGCATTACACTTATACGATTTTCGAGTTTTTCTAAATAAACATAATCAAAGTTTTACAAGCGATGAGTTAAGTGGATTTGTTGGGCTAGACAAGAATATATTTATTGAGCGACTTCAGAAAATGTGGAAGCCAGTTAATCAACTTCCGTCAATTGAAGAAATAACAGAAGGATGCAAATATCCTTCTGATTCCTTTCAAGATATATTATTTCCACATGTTCGTTTTATTCTCTCTCATTTAAAAAAGAATAATATTAAGATAGCAATTGCATCTTCTTCTCCTTATGACATTATTTACAAAATGCTTTCTGTGAATAATATAACTTCTTATTTCGATGTGATTGTCAGTAGAAATGATGTTCAAGCTAAAAAGCCATCTCCGGATATTTATTATGAAGCATTAAAACGGTTAGAACTTTCTCCTCATGATTGCATTGTAATTGAAGATTCTTCAGTTGGAATACAAGCAGCTGTGAATGCTGGATTAAATGTGATTGCTCTTAAAGAAAATAGGTTTTCAGTTGACCAATCAAAAGCAAATTGGATAGTAAATGACTTAATTGAAGCGTGGATTAAAATTTCAGAAGTTTTTAATTTAACATGTTCGGATTAACAAATCAATTGGTTGGATATGTTCTATGATTTATAAAAACAATTGTAAGATGTATGTAAAAATACGTTGATTGTTCCTATGAGAATTTAAAAGAAAAAAGGATATCAGTTTCAAAATAAATTGATATCCTTTTTTAGTACATAATACAAAAATCTCTTTCATAATAATCAAGTGGAATCTCTTTTTCAGTCATGGATTCAATTTGAATACGATCGATGTTTTGAAGACTTTTGATTACTTTATTAATGTTTTTTTCGGTTCCTTGTAACTGTGCTGTTACACTACCATCATCGTTATTTTTGGCATAGCCTGTAATACCTAATGGTTTGGCATGGCTTTGTACTTCAAAACGAAAACCGATATTTTGAACATTTCCTTCAAAATGAAACTCTTTACGAATTGTCCCTGGTGGCAATTCTCTTTTTATTTTTTCTTTCTTTTTAAATAACTTAAACATGATATTTAATCCTCAAATTTTACTTTATTGATGATTTCCTTTCCTTCACAATAATTTTGAATGTTTGTAGCACTGATTTGTACAATACGATTCAAAGTTTCTTCTAAATGATACCCACCCGTTACATGTGGAGTGATAATTAAATTGTTTAGATTCCATAATTCATCTTCTTTAGGCAATGGTTCAGGATCCGTTACATCAATGTAGGCGCCTGAGAATATGTTTTCTTTTAATGCCTTTTTTAATACGCTTGAATCAATTAAAGAACCTCTTCCTACGTTTACGAATATTGGTTGTTTCCTAACATGACTTAGGGCTTCTTCATCGAATAAATGATATGTAGATGTAGAACCAGGAAGACTGGAAACAATGATATCTGCCTTTTCTAATTCTTCATACAAAGAATCCATTGTACATAGTTTATCTATATAGTCAGGTTTTTCATTAATATTCCTTTTAATTCCCGTAATATGGGCCCCCATCGCATAGGCTCTTTTAGAAAATTCTTTTCCAATATCACCTAAACCCAATACAAGTATGTGGGAGTTGTAAATGGATTTTACTTTTCCTTCATCCTTCCATTCATGGTTAGATTGATTTTGAATATAGCTAGGAATATGTTTCATTAGAGTTAAAATACCAGCTAGAATGCATTCTGATATCGCAACTCCATAAGCTCCTGATGCATTGGCAAGTGTCACATTTTTAGGAAAGTCTGGATTGTCTGAATATCCATTTGTGCCTGCACTGTTGAGTTGAACAAATTCTAAATTAGGAATATTTTTAAGAATATCAACTGGAATATTTCCAATGATGACATTTGCATCTTTAACTTGTTCAAGAGTAGGTTTAATTAAACCTAAATGGATACATTCACAATTGGATGATGAGTTTTCCAATATTTTCTTGTGTTCTTTCTTTAAAGGGATAAATGTATATATTTTCTTCATAATCAGTACCTCAAATATATTATAATAGGAAAATCAGCGTTTTTTCACATACAACATTTTGAAATGATAAATAAGTCTTAAATATTCTTTATGTAAAGTGCGTTTAAGACTTATTTTATTTTGAACTGTCGAATAAAAAGACCGATATTCAGTGGGAGTGAAATATCGATCCTTTGTTTTATATAGAAACAGATAACTACAATTAAGATATTTTAATGTAAGTATATTGTTGGAATAGGAGAAATAAATACATGATAGTAATCTGTTGCTACCTAAATTATTGGTTTATCTTTGAACGCGGCCTGAACTGTCTCCATCTGCTAATTTCAACACTTCGTCCATGCTTACCATGTTGAAATCACCTTCGATAGAGTGTTTTAAACAACTTGCGGCTACCGAAAATTCAATGCTTGATTGTGCATCATATCCTTCTAGACTTGCTGCAATCAATCCAGCTCCAAAGCTGTCTCCACCACCTACATGGTCTACGATCTGCATCTTGTATTTATTTGAGAAATAGTAATCTTTTCCGTCATACAACATCGCTGACCAGTTGTTGATATTGGCATTGATTGACTCTCTTAATGTGATAGCTACTTCCTTATATCCTTCGCGATTCCAATAGGATATCCATATTTAATAATAGGTTGATCCTTTTTAATATCTTTCAACGTAAATTTATGTCCTTGGGCAATATCTTCAATAAGTGTAATTTCTTGTCCATCGACATTACATATAGTCCCTTTTTCTAGAGGACATGGTGCAACAGCTACCAAGTCGTTAAAATGAATCTTATAAATTTTGCACCATTTCTACCTGTCTATATTTTAAATGTTAGATGTAAGTACTTACATAAAACAACCCTGTTTTTTTAATAAATCAATAGAAAATTTAAAAAGCTTACAAATAAGTATGTTTCATATCTGTTTTTTGATAAAATATAGAAAAAGAGATAATAACCCCTTAAATACAAGTGTGAAAACGATTCCAAAAAAAACTTGACTTATGAAATGTGAGTGGCTACAACAAGAAATATGATGTAAGTACTTGCAATTATCAGTGCGTTGGAATAGGGCTGAGGAGTGAAACAATTATGAACATTTATGACATTGCCAAGTTATCAGGCGTTTCCATTGCGACTGTATCGCGTGTAATCAATAATAGTCCTAAAGTCTCAGAAAAGACAAAAAAGAAAGTCTGGGACGTTATGAATGAGTATGATTATACACCGAATGTATTTGCGAGAGGCTTAGGTTTAAATTCAGTCAAAACAGTTGGTTTGGTTTGCCCAGATGTATCCGATCGTTATATGGCAAATGCGATTGCGTATTTAGAGAAGAATTTACGCAAGTATGGATATGACTCAATTTTGATGTGTAGTGGCTTTGACTATGAAGGAAAAGTAGAAGCCGTAAAAATATTATTGGATCGTAGAATTGATGCGATGATATTAGTTGGTTCACATTATGCAGGAGACTGCGGACAGAATGATATTCAATATCTACAGGATGCTGCCAAAAAAGTTCCTGTGGTACTCATGAATGGCTATATTCGAGTACCAGGTGTATATTGTGTTTTAACAGATAATTATAAAGCGGTTTATGATACTGTATGTAATCTAATCGAAGTTGGAAGGAAGAAAATTGTGTTTTTGTATGATGCCAATTCGTACAGCACAACGAAAAAATTAGAGGGATATCAAGATGCACTGATTGATAATGGTTTAAATGTGCAGGAAGAATATAAGGTGCTTATGCCAAATAACGTATTGAAGGCAAGAGATTTACTAGTAAAGAAAAGATTGGATTTTGATGCCGTCATTGCCAGTGATGATGCGATGGCTGTTGGTGCACTTAAATATGTGCATCAAATTAACAAGTCGATTCCTGAAGATGTCAATGTCGTTGGATTCAACAACTCAGAACTATGTGTTTGTTGCTATCCGGAAATGAGTTCTATTGATTCACAAGAAGAAGAGTTAAGTGAAATTGCGGTTGATTCGCTTATTAAAGTTCTTGCGGGAAAATCAGTTCGACAAAAAATGGAGATTCCATGTAAATTTATTAAGCGTAATACAACACAGTTCTAATGAAATGGTACCTATAAGGAGGACAACAACGTGACAGTTGTGATACTCACTTGTGGGTACCATTTTTTGGATTAATGGCTTTTGGTGCTTTTCTTTCTGATGCTAAGTTGATATTTTGGTCATCTGTACAGCGAAAATGAAACTTAGCGAAACTTAATTTATGTCCATATGACTTTTGGAATTGGTATTGCTTTACTTAGAAACTCAAATAGTTTTTTAAGTGTCATAATTTAAAAAAATGACACTTTTTCGATTGAAGTGAAGTCAAAATGAGTCAAGTATGACTCAAAAAGGAGTTAAAAAATATAAAAAGGTGTCAAAACCTAAAATTATGAATCAAAATACACTAAAAAAGCAGTGAAATGAGTCAAAATTTAAAATTATGACACTTTTATGTGGTAAAATAATGTAAACAAAGTCAGGAGGCAGAAAAAATGACACCTTTTAGTGCAAATTTATATCCGGTGAATTATAAGATGGATAAAGACTTATTAAGATTATTGTCTCAGGCAAACGCGAAATATACGGAGTATAAGATTAAATTACAGACTTTGGATTTTGATTCAAAATATTTTTTAGATTCAATTTTGTTGAGTGAGAGTTTGAAATCAACTCAAATTGAAGGTACACAGATATCGCAAGATGAAATGTATTATTTAAAGTATATGGAGGAAACGGATGATAATAAAGAGATTCAAAATTTAAAAAAAACTGTGGAATATGCATATGAAAAAATTAATACTGGAAAAGATATAGATTTTGAATTGGTGAATACAATGCATAGGCTTTTATTGGACAGTGTTCGTGGTTCTAAAAAGAAGCCAGGTCATATTCGTACAACTCAAAATTGGATTGGTCCTAAAGGAGCGGGTATGGATAATGCGATATTTATTCCTCCTGCACCCGAAAATGTATATGGATTGTTAGAAAATTTGTATGAGTACATGAATGATGAGTTTATTGATCCATATTTAATTAATGTGGCATTATCTCATGCACAATTTGAAACGATTCATGCATACTCAGATGGAAATGGACGACTAGGAAGAGCATTGATTCCTATTCAAATGGCAAGGTTTGAACAAGATAAGCCAATATTATACATGTCGGAAATATTGGAATTGTATAAGCCTGCATATCAATATAATTTAATGGAAAGTCGTAAAGGAAATTATTTGGGATATATCAAATTTTTTCTTCAATGCGTTGTCGATCAGTGCAATAGTTTTATCTATAAGATGAATGAAATAGATAGAATCTACAAGGAAGATATGGCAAAAATGGAAACAATCCATAGTGCAACACTATACAAGATTATGCCAATTATTCTTTCCCAAGTTGTATTTACTAAAAAAGAATTAGAGGATATGACAGGATTATCAAAATCAACAATCAATCGTACGATTCAGAAGATGGAAGAATTAAATGTAATTTCATACGATGATTCGGTTCGAAAAAAGAGTTATTGTTACACAAGCGTTTATAACGTATTTGTAGGAAAAAGAAATTATTAAATGAAAAGTGTTGAATATGGTTATACTTTCCCCTAGAAAAGTGTTAAATACAGTGAGATTTTCCCCTAGAAAAATGTAAAAGATGTTGGAAATTTAAACCAACATCTTTTGTGTTTTATCTGTTTTCATTGATATATTCATTTATGCTTTGTTTGACAATATTGAAGTTGACTTCACCATATTGTAGTAGGGCATTATGGAAGTCTACATTGTCAAATTTTGAGTTTAATCTAGACTTGGCATTACTCTTTAAATCTACGATTTGAAGATATCCATAATAGTAAGATAAGAATACAGTTGGATTGTCTGCCAATTGATTGTAAATACTTTCTAATCCGTCTGAACCAAACATATCACCATATTCATTTTTAAAATCATTGAGTGACATACCATCATAATGAATGCTAATATCCATTAAGACAATGTATAGATTGGTAAGAATATTGTTTAAGTTATAGGCTTCTAATAAATCTTCATTATTATCTAAATAATGTAAAGACATGCTTTCCATATAAGTAGCCCATCCTTCAGACATACCTAGATTGTTGTAGAAGAATTGAATTGGATATTTTAAATGTTCCTTATTGTATTGCGCTTGATACATATGTCCGGCAATACCTTCATGAGCCAATGTTTGATAAAGTGTTAAGCTGGATGGATCATCGCCATAATCACGTTTGTTGTAGCGCATCTGATAGTTTTGTGAATAATCCAATGCGGGTGTAATAAAGTAGGCAACAATTCCACTGACAGATTGATCTTCTGGTAGTGCTTTTAAATCATATTTCATGGTTTCTACTTCTGGAAAATCCTTTTTATAGTTTTTTTGAAGGCTTTCCAGAATTTGATTTACATCCGTAAAATTCGTTGAAGCAGAGTCTAGTTCATACGCAATCATGGGATTGGCTTTATATAGTTTTTGAAATTTAGTGATGGCCGAATTGATTGCAGATTGTGCATTCTTTTTGATGGTTGAAATAGAATCGGTAGAACTTGTCGCATTTTCAACTAATACTTCATAGTATTTCTTACCATTTTTATAGTTGGATAATCCTTGTAAAGGTTGTACTTTGGATTGAAGAGAAGTTAACGTATCTAACATAGCCTGATAACTTGGAAAGAAATTTGTATCCATAGCTTCTTTGACTTGTGCTTTATAAGATGTTGTTTTTTCTTCATCCAGATTTAAAGTTTCAATCGCATTATATAATGCACTTGTGACTGAACTATTCTCTTTATTATTGATTACATCTTGAATGTCTTGTGTAACAGAATCATAGTCAAATTGTAACGTATTCTTATCTGCTTGTTCTTTTGTGTATTCCAACACATCATTTGTATAGCGAGGCACATCGTTGATGAGTGTAATCAAATCTTGGATATCTTTTTCACTGCGTAAAATGTATTCTGAAAAAACAGAAATCAAGTTTTGGTGAAGTCCACTCATTGTGCTCCAACAATTATTCAAATACTGAAATTTCTTGTTTTCTGCTTTTAAGCTCAATTCATTCTCATACTTTAATTCATCGTAGATAGTTTGTTGTGTCTTGTCTAAAGTACTGCGATTAAACTTGTTTAATTTCTTTTGATCTTCTTTGATTTCTTCTGTATTGTCCGTATAAAATTCGCCAAGACTTACCTCTACTTTATTGATATCAATACCATAGTCTTCTGGATGTTCAAAGAATTGGTGCATCGTTGTATAGTCGTTTTCGGCATATTCAACAACCAACTGGTTTGTGTATTTTGTGAAGTCCTTGTTTTCTTTAGCTGCAAACGTGTTATCTTGCATAGTCGTTGAGCCACATGCAGTGAGTGATAATACGGTAAAGCTAATAAATAGTTTTTTGAATGTATTTTTCATGAGAATCCCCTTATTTTCAAAAAAGGACTGATTATTCATCAGCCCATGTAATTTTCTTATTCCTAACACCTGCAATAGATGCCAATGCCAAAAGGTCATATCCCTTTTCAACAATATATGCATGCCCTTTTTGGAAAGCTTTTTCAATTACCATTCCAACACCAACAATTTCAGCTTGTGCCTGCGCAATTAAGTTTTCTGTTCCCTTGAACGCTTCACCATTTGCCAAGAAGTCATCAATGAATAATACTTTATCGCCTTTTTTTAAGTATTCTTTTTCAATACAAATTGGATATGTTTTATTCTTTGTGAAAGAGAAAACTTCCGCAAAAGCAGGATCGATCATTGTGCTCGGCTGTGTTTTCTTGATGAAAATTAATGGCACATTCAAACGGATGGCAGTCGCATAGGCTGGAGCAATACCACTAGATTCAATGGTTACTACTTTTGTGATGCCTTTGTCTTTAAAGTGTTCATAAAATTTATTTCCCATTTCATCTACTAAAGAACAGTCGATTTGATGATTTAAAAAAGCATCAACCTTTAATACCTCATTATTAATAAAATGTCCTCTAGTCTCGATTGCGTTTTTCAGTGCTTTCATTTTGCTTTCCTTCCTCTTTTCGTTTTATTTGTACAATAGTTTGTCCGATACGATGATTCTTTACTTCCTTAACATATACATCCATTAAGTCTAGACTGACTTTAAAATGTGAACCCTCATCAGGAATTTGTCCATAATGATTTAGGATGTATCCACCAAACGTGTCACAATCCTCGTCTTCTAATGAAATGCCTAAAGCTTTTTCGACATCTTCAATATCGGCTTGGCCATAGATTCTAAATTGATCTGCATCAATTTGTTGGATTGGATCTGGCTCATCAATATCATCATCTTCTTGAATTTCACCAAGAAGGGTTTCAATAATATCGTGTAAAGTCACGATACCGGTCATTCCTCCATATTCATCAAGTAAAACCGCAAAGTATACTTTTTTGATTTTCATTTCTTTCAATAAAACATCGGCCTTCATATTTTGTGAAATAAAGAAAGGCTGATCCATCGCTTTATTGATGACGTTATCTTGCTCAATCGAATCTAAACGGAAATAATCACGTGTATCTAGAATACCTACGACATCATCATTATCCTCATCACATACAGGATATAATGTGTGACGATTTTCTAAAATGGTCTTTTTCCATGTTTCTTTATCGTCATTTAGATATAGACAAACAACTTCGCTTCGATGCGTACAAATTTCTTCAACGGGTGTATCATCGAATTCAAATAGGTTTTCAATAAATTCTTTTTGACTTGGTTCTACACCACCACTGTTGATAACTTCATAAATATCTTCTTCAGAATAATCTTCCTGTTCTTTTTCCACTTCAAAACGCAAGAAAAAAGTAAATGGTGTGAATAAGGCTTGAACACCTTTCGCAATGGACATAAATGGTTTTTCAAACTGATTCTTATGTACATTCGCAAATTTTCTTGGTAATAAATCACTCAATAAAATATATACATACACCAATAGAAGTACGACTACATAAAGTAATGGAGTATGGATCATGGGTTGTAAATAGATTACACTCATCACAATGCCAAATACTTCCATGCATAGGGATAACCATTTTAATGTAGCTTGGTATTTATAAGAATCATCTTCGATTTCTTTATTTGTAGAAACGATGCTGCTTGTCATTGAAAACAAGATGTTTAGAATAAATGTAAATAAAATTAAGATGGGAAGGCTCATATTAACCCTCCTAAACTATACTGTAACGGGACTGAATCATCCGGATTCATGAAACTATCACTCCTTCATTAATACCCATTATCATACACAATTTAAAGGCTTTTTTCAATGTGATAAAGAAAACAACCAGAATAAGTCCGGCTGTTTTATTGTTGCATGTATTTATCGGCATTATTCATTAAATATTGAATGATGGATTGTCGTGTCACAATACCAATAAAAATCTGGCGATCATCGACTACGGGTACGAAGTTTTGTTTCAAAGATTGAGCGAACAATTGATCGACTGGAACATCGATTTGAACTGGTGGCGTAAAGTCTCCACGAATTAGTTCACGAATCTCCATTTGTTCTAGATCTTCTTTATGAATTGAAGGATGGTCTAATAAGTACCAAAGAAAATCCCCCTCTGTAATGGTTCCTACATAAACCCCTTCCTTATTAATAATGGGCATGGCTGTATATTTGTGCTTGCGCATGAGGGCAAGCCCATCTTCAACACTGATATTATCGTATAAATATTTAACACTATTTTTAGCCTTCAGAAAAAAGAAAACATTTTCCTGCATTGTCTATCACCTCAACGTAATAATATCATAATAATTATCATTTAAAAATCATACAATTATGGGAAATTGTGCAGAAGT
>OHAU01004100.1_pt1 | contig 10475 bp, 7 predicted proteins | sample 1577181 | NCBI WGS metagenome assembly OHAU01 (sample SAMEA3541472, study PRJEB24748) | human gut metagenome | biome: human gut; feature: human-associated habitat; material: faeces | place: China | collected 2012
TACGGAAGGAGCATACTGGGCTGCCATGTCGCGAAGACGTGTCACGGGAATTCCCCAATTGATCTTATATTCAAGACCCTTGTCGCGCATTGAGCTTGAAGCCACGCCGTTCATGAACAGCCGAAACGAACGCTTTATCTTCTTCACGTCGTCGTCAACTGACGAAGACACAGCCTCTGCTTTTGATGACGATTCTGCTTTTGATGATAAAACATCTTCCTTTGACGACGATTCTTCCTTTGACGACGAATTCTCTTCCTTCAATGACAGGAAGCCAAACTCGTTAGAATAGCGTAGCATCTGGTGCTCATAGCTTTCTGTATAGTCGGCCTTTACATCACACACGTTGCCTTGAGCATCGGTAACGAGCGAGAGACGCGGATTTATGAAGCCCTTGTAGGGAGCGATGTCAAGCTTCTCGTAGCGGCGATGCACCTCTTCGAGCAACGCCTGGTCTACCTTCACGCCGTAACGTTCAACGAGCTGTCGTGCAGCTTCATAGTCGCCCTCGCTCTTTATGCGCTGAATCTCTGCAAGGAGTTGCGCGAAGAGCGTGCGTAGACGCTCATAAGAGTGAATGAAGACACACGTCTTTCCGTTGCTTTCGGTCTGCTCCACCTCGCCCTGGGCATGGTCAAGAACCCAGTAGGCAATGAGCGCCCTGTTGCGCATGTGGTCTTCCTCAATGTCAGCGCCAGGCGCAATGCGGCGCAACTGGGTCATAAGACCGTTGAGCATGTAGGTATAATAATGGGCCTTGTAAGCATCGTCCGACGGCAAAAGTCCAAGCTCCACCATCTTCGCATCGGCCATGTAATAGAGTCCGAACAGGTCGGCACGCGCCGCCTCAATGGTGCTGCCATACGACTTAAGCGCGTCTGACGAGACGCCGGGCAACAGTTGTCCGCTGCCATGGCCCAGACATTCGTGCAGATCGGTATGGAGGTCGTCGCACAGGTGGTCAAACTGTCGCACCAAGGTGAGCGTTGATTCGTCGGCCACAAACTCCTCAAGGAACCCGTTGCCCTCGGCTGCACGACTGTAAGCCTCGGTAAGGTTGCCTATTGTGATGCTCTTTGAACCATGTTGCGCACGAATCCAGTCGGCGTTGGGAAGATTTATTCCGATGGCTGTCGAAGGATATTCGTCGCCTCCCAGCATGGCAGCCACAACCACATTGGCGGTCACGCCCCTCACCTCTTTCTTCTTGAAACGGGGGTCCACGGGCGAGTGGTCCTCAAACCATTGGGCGTTGGAGCAGATCTTGTGTGTGCGCTCGTTAGCCTCCTTGTCCTTATAGGTGACAATTCCCTCCCAAGATGCCTTGAAGCCCAGAGGGTCGCCATAGACCTCTATGAAACCGTTTATGAAATCGATGTCGCCCGCGTGCTCCTTCAGCCACTCTATAGAATAGCTGTCGAAGGTCTTGAGGTCGCCCGTGCGATAATAGCTTATGAGCAGCCCTATCACCTCCTGCTGCTTCTCGTTCTCGGCAAACTGCATGGCTTTTGTGAGCCAATAGACAATGCGGTCTATTGCCTCTCCATACATTCCGCCTTGCTTCCATACCTGTTCCTCTATGTTTCCTGAGGCGGTCTTCACGAGCTTTGAGTTGAGGCCGTAAGAAGGAGGACAGGGATTAGAGGGGTCGTTCTTTGCAGCATAATAGGCTTCAACCTCTTGTTGCGTGAGACCCTCATAATAGTTGCATGCCGAACCCTTTACCTGATCCACGCCACACGCCTTTTCAACACGTTTGGGCATAATCTCAGGGTCTCAGATCACGGGGAAGAGCGGAGCACACCACTCCATCACCTCGTCCCCAGAAGCGACGCCAAGCTTGCTGGCGAGCTTGTCGGCCGACCTTGCTATGATGCTGCGGAACCAACTCTCGCTAAACTGTGGTTTAAACTTGTCGCAACCATAATGATGATGAATGCCGTTTGAGAACCACACGCGCTTGAGATAAACGGTCATGGCCTCAAACTGCTCTTGCTCCTGCTCCTGCGAAAGCTCCTGCTCCGAAAGCCCTTGATCCTGCTCCGAAAGCTCCTGCTCCGAAAGCTTCTGCTCTTGCTCCGAAAGCCCCTGCAGCCCCAAGGTCTCAGGTTGTTCTTTATAAATAAGGTATAAAGCTTCGAGTAGCTTTCTTATCTTCAGATTGTAGCGTCCAAACTGGTCTGTTGTGATGTCGCGTCCACAGAGCGTGGCCTTGGCAAGACAATAGACATATTGTTTCTGATTGAGAGACAGTTGCTCAAACCCGTTCAGACGATAACGAAGCATCTGAATGTCGGCAAATTTCTCGTCGCTGTAATTCATCACTTTTTTTTGTTAAGATATTTTTACTTAAGTAGGTGTTCAAAATTAATTTAAATGATTTTATGCCATATTTTGGCCCGTATGTTCAGCTCCGAAGAGGGAGTGTAGCGGGCTACACGACCGATGAGAGCTGGGCATACGGGCCAAAAGAGGGCGTAGAGGCATTTGAAAGCATAACCTTTTTATAAGATTCATATATGCGATTAATTTTGAACACCTACTTAATACATTTATTGAATATCAAATGCAAAGTTACAGTTTTTTTTGTATGAGCAGAAAACATATTCACAACTTTTCTTTTCTTGTTTCATTCTCCTTTTCGAAATAAAGCAAACTGTGGTGAATATCGCATTGTGGATGTATTTCATTGTATCTTACTGATTACCCGTAACACGTTGATAATCAACGATAAATTAGGATAGCAAAATAACGAAAGAAACAAATCAGGAACAACAAAATCAAGAAACCCCAAAATGAAAGCATGAGAAAACATAAATTAACTCTGAAAACAACGATAACTTTCCGATTTTGTCTTTTGATTGTTCAGGAATTATATGGTGATGTTGCGATAATGCCGCCCTAACTATATAAAAACAGGTAGTTAGGGCGGTAATATCGCTTATAAGTCCGCCCCAACTATATAAAAATAGGTAGTTAGGGCGGTGGTATCCTTGCAGAATTCATTTTTTTGTTTATCTTTGCACCGGTAAGATTGAGTATAAATGAAATAAAATCAGAAATTATGGATGCAAACGGAATAATAGGACGTGAATATGAGCAGAAACTCATTCTGGAACGTTGTAATAGCTGCAAGGCAGAACTGATAGCAGTCTATGGTCGTAGGCGTGTAGGAAAGACTTTCCTGGTTCGGAAAATGTTCAACGACAAGTTTGCCTTTTCGTTTATAGGTATGTATGAAGTGAGCCGTGCTGTACAGCTGGAGCAGTTTCGTATGGCACTGACGCAGTATGCTAAAAAATCTGTGCCGAGATTGAAAACCTGGTTTGAGGCATTTGCCGCTTTACGTGAATATCTTTCGGGGTTATCTCAGCAGGAGCCGATAGTTCTGTTCTTTGATGAGTTGCCTTGGATGGATACGCCCAAAAGCAATTTCATCGCAGCCTTCAGCTATTTTTGGAATTCATGGGCCTCTATGGTCCCTCAGCTGAAACTTATCGTCTGTGGTTCTTCCACCATGTGGATGTTGGCTAAGTTTATAGGCGATAAGGGCGGATTGTATGGTCGAGTAACCCGGCAGATCTATCTGGCTCCCTTCTCTCTGGGCGAGACAGAGCTGTTCTTAAACGGATTGAAAGGGCTGGCTCTTACCCGCCAGCAGGTGTTGGATGTGTATATGATACTGGGTGGTATTCCTTATTATCTTGATATGCTGGAGCGTGGTGTTCCGTTAGACGTGTGCATCGACAGACTGTTTTTCTCGCAGGATTCCCCATTGCGTGGAGAATTCGATTTCCTCTTCCGTTCCCTCTTTAATGACTCCAGGTATTATCGCAAGATAGTAGAGGTGCTTTCAGAAAAAATGAAGGGTATGACCCGCAAGGAATTGATGGATGAGTTGAAACTGAAAGGTGGTGGACAGTTGTCTGAAATCCTGGAGAATCTGAAGAAATGCGATTTTATCAGGAAATATTCTACCATAGGAAAAAGTGAAAGGGATGCCCTTTATCAGTTAACAGACTTATATTCATTGTTCTATACCCGTTTTGTGGCAAACAACAGTGGGCAGGACAAGAACTTCTGGAGTAATATGCGTAATTCTGGAAGTAGAACCGCCTGGAGTGGTTATGCTTTTGAGCAGGTATGCCTGCATCATATTCCACAGATAAAGAAGGCTTTAGGTATTTCTGGTGTTTTGGCGAATGTTTATTCATGGTTTTGCCGTCCTTTTGTGGATGCTACCGGTGCAGAATGGAGAGGAGGTCAGATTGACATGCTGATAGATCGTGCTGATGGAGCTATCAATATTTGTGAGATGAAATATGCCAAGGATGAGTTTGTGATAGATGCCGGCTATGAGCAGCGGCTGCGTGACAGGATGTCTTCCTTCTCTGTGGCGACCAAGACGAAGAAGGCATTGCAGCATACCTTCATCACTACTTATGGGGTGAAGCAGAATATGCATAGCGGATTGGTGAATAGTGAGGTAAGGATGAATGATCTTTTTGAAAAAGCAAACATAAGATAAGAAGCGTATGGATTCATTGACGCTATGAGTTGTCACGCTAGGTGTCTACTTCCCCCACCAAGTAGACACCTATTTTGCTCCTGGTTTCTATGAAGTACAAATTCCAGAGGATGAAAATGAAGATATGTGGTAAAATCCTAAGCTGACAGGAAAACCAATTATCTGAAAAGAATCAATCATGATTTGAGCAAATTCCTCACCATCACCAATACCTTTCTCGTTATATTTTATCATTAACCATCATTCTACCAATTGTTCCAGAAGCCATCAATTTGGCTAGATTCTCTTTTTCTTCCAAGAGATTGACATGGCTATCACCATTCTCGTCACGAGTAACATAGCTGATAAACGGAATCATCTTGTTTCCTAACTCATCTAACAAAACCGGATTATGCGTCGTACAGAGCACATCTACCTGGCGCTGTCGTGACAAATCCTTCAACATATCAACCAACTCCTTAGTGCGAGAAGGATGCAAGCCATTATCCACCTCTTCGATAAGCAACAAACTATGAGGTGCAACCGTCAAAAGAGCTACGACAATCGCTATAAAACGAAGCGTTCCATCACTCATACCTCTTGCATCAACAGGTTGTTCGGGATTCCAATCCTCATAACAATAAAGCATGGCATCCGACTTAATCAGACCAACAGGTTCAGATATCACCTTGTTAATATCACGCTCAGGCAGAGGTCTAACATAGCTAGACACCAGCGCTTCCACCTTCTTCTTCTCCTCAGGCGCCAACGCACATAAAACACCAGCAACATTACTCCTTAAAGCTCTTCCAGTTTTGTAACCTAATCTTTGTAATCATTGCCATTGTTTATTTAAACTCAATATTATAATTTACAAAGCTAATCATTTTTTTCTGATCTGAGATAAACAAGAAAATCGCAATAATTCTACAAGTAACCAGTAGATTACCAGAAAACAGCCCTTCCATATACTACCATGTGAATGGCTGGAAGTAGACTGGTAATGTTGACAAATGTGATGATCCTGAGTAATAGTTTTTTCCTGACCAAAGAGGAAAAAAATTAATTGATCATCTGAAAAATAATTATCAACCCATACTTCGCGGTTGTTCCAAGGGTCTATACACCTCGACAAAAGGGTGTATAGACCCTTTATCGCAATATACACCATTGGGTGGATAAGCCGACCTTGGGTGAGAATTGGCTGAAAGATTCTGTTCAAGACAATGGAATATTCTCCAATGGACGCATGAATGAGACAAGGAAAATCATAGAAAAGGCATACAACCGCTTGAATAGACAAGGCATCTATTCTCATTCCAAACTTATTGCAGAAATGGAATTCGGTGTATGGAAATATATGTTTTCCTCACTACAATATCGTGCGACAGGACAATGTCTGCTAAGGGCTTTTCCAAATAAGCCGCGTTCATCGGTGGCTGTTCAATATAACAACGCCTACATATTCAATGAACTCGACAAGGTGAACAGTTTGAGAAATAGATATGCATCCCTTATTGAAAACTCCAAAGACTCTTCATCTGTATAAGGCAGGTGAAGGAATATGAGCGTTCCACGGAGGACTTTATAGAACATTTCAAAAGAAGTTACACCGAACTTTACCCACCTGCATGGATTCTTGGCGAACTTCTCCCAATGGGTAGTGTAAATATGTACTATAGGAATTTAACGTGAATAATTCATACCGCTTCTATCTCCACGAAAGTTTCGTTGGTATGGGCATTCACTCACTACAACTCTTTTGAATTTACAGTTTAGCTTCGTTTATAAGGTGGCAATTTTCATAATATTGACATCTGTAAACGCCTAATTTGCCAAAGATTTAACTTATGGACACAACTGTGAGGCAATGGCAATTAAAGCAAAGCATTCAAACTTTTTTTTTCTTCACCAGTCTAATGACATACCCAGACCAAAGGCACCATACGGCAAGTATTCCCATCACGAAGACAAATATATATGTAGCAATACTACCTATGAAGATTCTACCGCTATGAGCCTCCAGAGCCACATTCCATAATGACATGGGCAGTTGGTTCATATAAGCGGGTTGTGGCGCAAAGTAGGTTCCTTCATTATACTCAGCAATGACAGGCGTATCAGAGAAATCCTGGCTCATACCTGCTATCGCCTTTCTTCCGAATGGTGCGCCAGCGTTCTTTAAAGCAGCTTTCCCGGTATAATAATCAATGGTTGTCCCCTTTACTCTATCCCAAACAAAGAGACCACTAAACGAACCGCAATACCATTTACCATCTTTGTTTTTCTGAAGGACATTCAATCCCATAACACTTACTGGTGGAGTATTGGGGATTGACTCCAACTTTCCTGTCTGGAAATTCACGGAAAAGAAACCATCCGAAGTTGACAAGAGCCAGTCACCAAACTTTTCATCATAACGCAGCACACGGAGTTTGTCATTCCAAGGATTCTTGCTATGAAGCGTCGTCCCAGGAATTGACGGCATCTTGTTCAACACCAAGGCTATCATCACAGGTGGACGAAGGCACCAACCAGTCAGGGCTATCAACAAAGTAAGCATGATGGTGTATCGGCCTATTTTGTCATGCCATTGTAGCGAAAAGCGAAGCAACCTCTTCTGTTTAGGCTTTAACCAGAAGATAAGACCTGAGATGCAGAGCAACACCAGGATTATGGCAATGCCATCTACGATGAGTTTACCAATGCTGCCAAACAACTCTCCACTGTGAAGCAGCCATATCGTACGAAAGACTGTAACCTTCCCATCATACTCCTTTGGCATAGGCAATTCTATCCGGTGGAAGTTCTGATAAGGTGGCAAGGAAACATAAGCATAGGAGCGGCTGAGAACCAAAAGCGTATCTCCATGGGCAGAAATGTCGCTCAACTTCTCTTCCGGCTCTGTTGGAAGAGTTACGCTTTTCCATATTTTGTTACTCCCCAACCGGTAGAGTGAAAATGGAGATACCGACCAGACAGAACCATCATCCGTTCTGATAACATTCCTTATCTGTCGGCTGTCTGCTCCTGCTGGCATCCCCTTATTAAAGTCCTTGAATGTAGATGCTGTAGAATCCGTTTGCCAGATTCCCCCGTTTCCATACAGCAAAATGGCATCATCCAAAGCAAGCGTTCCCCTCAGCAAACCGCCGTTCCAATTCTTGAATTCATAGCGACTTGGCAGGTACTTCCTGCTCACGTTCACCTCCTTGATGAGTGAACGATGATTGAGCAGGATGCCTGACACGCAGAACATCAGCATGAAGAAGCTCAAGCCGATACCAAGCCATTTATGTTGTTTTCTCCAAGTTCCTTTCTTCATTGATTTCCTTATCTGATTATCTATCTTATTTCTTTTCTTTCTTCGCCCTTGCATCCTTGACAATCTTTCCTGCCAAGAAACAAAGTTCTATCACCATTACCACCCAATGCCAAGGATATTCGCTCGGATGTGCAATGAGCTTCCTGATGATGCCCGTGCGATTAAATGCCTCTACCGCTATCCAGAACACGATGACCGTTGCCGTACCCATTCTGATGTTTGCTCCCCACGATTGCAAGTGGAGTTGCTTGCGAAATACGTATGGGGCGGAAAGCAAGGCACCGAAGGCTACACCGAAGGTGACTGGACTCTCACGACCAAACAATTGAGGATCGTAGAGGTTCATCAGCAGGAGATAGCAAGTCCAGAGCATTGTGTTGATTTCCATGAAGGTAACAATGCTGGTGTGGCGTGTCATCGGGCGAGCGGCGATGAGTCGCTTGTTCTTCCCCAAGAAGAGCGTCTGCCACCAGTTGAGGAAGTTGCAGGCATTTCGGGAACAGAAGATGTAGAGCAACATCACCATTGCCCACAAGCCAAAGGTGGCAGGGAGCAGAAGATATTCAGGGCGGCTCAACAACTCTCCCGTTGTGGGGTCAATCTCGGCATGTGTGCCACAACGATGGGCATAATACATGAAGAGGAAATCCACCCAGCCTGTCCAATAGAACATACCACCAATGAGTCCGAGCAAGGTCTGGCGAGTCTGTCCCTTGACGAAAACACCGACCACCACCATCACCAAGCCCACGAAGCCCACAGCCATGCCAGCACCCAACAGTTGCGTGCCGTCGTAATTGTCCTTCAGCACTCGTGCCACCAAATGAACGATGGGCATACTTCCTAAAATCACACCCATCGATACTATGGATTTCCACCAATATAGTTTTCTGTTACTCATGGCTTTTCTTCTTGTGAGCTGCAAACATGATATAGACGAGCAATGCCACGAATGCCACGAGGATGCAAATCATCTGGGTAGTATACTTCTCCGGCTCAATCCAAATCTCCTTGAAAAAGTCAAGGCGACCAAGCACTTCCACAGGAACCCAGAACACGACAACCGTTGCGATAGCCATACGGATGTTTGCTCCCCATGTGCTCAAACGCAACTGTTTCCAGAAGATGAAGAAACTGCCAATGAGGCAAGCCGCTGCCACGATGGAGGTGACAGGGTGATGGTCGCCGAGGAAATTCTTGTCGTAGCAGAACATCAACAGGAGATAGCTGGTCCAGAGAATCATGTTCAGTTCCATGAAAGTAACGATACTTGTATGATGTGTCATCGGACGGGCGGCAATCTTATTCTTGCGGGAACGGAAGAGAACACGCTGCCACCAGTTGATGAAGTTACATCCGTTTTTGGTTGAGAAGATGTAGAGCAACATAATCATAATCCACATGCCGAAGGTGGCAGGGAGGATGAGGTATTCAGGGCGAGTCACAACTTCACCATTCTCCATCTCCGGCTGTGTACCCCAGCGGGTAGCATAGTACTGGAACAGGAATTCTATCCAACCCGTCCAGAAAAGCAGACCTCCGAAAAGTCCCCAAAGAGTCTGTTTGGTGTCTCCCTTTACGAAGACACCGATTACTACCATGATAAGACCTGCCAACCCCATGAAGAAGGCTGAGTAATGCACAGCTTCAGGAGTCATCGTCTTATCCATTATCATCATCAGCGCATGTCCCAACGGCATGGTAAAGAGTACCACGAGGAACGAAGCGATGGATTTCCACCAATTCAATTGTTTCATAATGTTTAATGTTTACTTTAATTCATCTAAGTAATAACTGATTCTTCCTCCCTCATCACCTATCTGCACATTGGCATCATACCAGGAGATAATCTGGAGCTTGTAGTATCGCTCCCCATCCCATGAACGAATCACGTAGGTATGGAAGGAAGGAGTATATACTGGAGGTGGACCCGAGAAACTCATTGCCTTTTCGAGCACCGGATTGCCGCTTACCAACTGCTTGGCAGGTCCGTTGTTCGGGTCGAACCAAGGGTTCTCGTTCATATTCAGTTTATTGGCGATGCAATACTTGTTCCAGTCGTTCTGCGACATGGTGACATAGACGCTTGCTGAATCATCCACGGCGAAAGTCATGTTGTGTTCTGCCAGATAAGCATCCACCTGCGCCTTGCTCGTCCACTTGTCATATTCGCCATAGCCCAGGTCGGCAGCACCGCCCTTGCCTGGTCCGCTCGTTCCGCTGTTGGTGCGGAGCTGATAACCATTGAAGGCGAGGTCCCACTCCGTAGCAGGATAAGCCATCGTGTTGGGGTCATCCTCCTTGTTCTCCATCACTAAGATGCTGTTGGCTTGTCTCTTCACCGTCTTATAGGTAGACTTGCCTGTAGCTTGATTCTTGGTAAAGATGGTATCGCCGTTCTCATCACGCTCTGCATCCTCGAAGATGTTCTTCTGCACACCTTCGCTCCAATACTTTACGAGTTTAGCTGTACCTTTATAATGGAAATACTCCTCTATCGGTTTTCCATCAATAAAGGCGATGACACTCTGGTTAGGATTCAGCACATTATAGCGATGTCCCGTCTTCAGGTCAAAATAGAGCCAGTCGTTGGTAACACCCGTGCTATAACCTGTTTTTCGGGGCAAGGTATGACCTGTGAAG
>OHAU01004109.1_pt1 | contig 10448 bp, 10 predicted proteins | sample 1577181 | NCBI WGS metagenome assembly OHAU01 (sample SAMEA3541472, study PRJEB24748) | human gut metagenome | biome: human gut; feature: human-associated habitat; material: faeces | place: China | collected 2012
AAAGGTGCAACCTCAGCCGCCGAATTCTCCCTCGCCGACAACGTCAAGGGGCTGAAACTCCGGGCACGCGCCACAGGAGAGTTGAGCAATGCTCAGATCAATTTGGAAGGTCAACTGAAAGAGACTTCCCAATATAACGTTGATGACAGCAGTTCGTCAGGAGGAACCCCTCCCGACAACGGTGAGGAGGAAAACCCGCTGGGCTAATGTCGACAGTGAGAAGAAATACCAAATCAAGTATTAATCATTAAACACTAAAATCACATGAGCGCAAAATCAAAATCAGTATGGGGTATCATCCTCAAATCTATTGTAGCGGTAGCCACAGCACTGGCAGGAGTATTCGGTCTCAGCTCCTGCATAGGCCGATGAGAACCGCCACGCCTATCATCATTCACTGCTCGGCCACGTCTCAGGGCGTGGCCCCGAGCTTCGAACAAAGGTGGTTTAGGCTTATATAATATATTGCCCGGCAGCATGATTATTTGTGATATATTTCACAAAATACACATTCTCTTTGATAAGAGAGAGAAAAACATACCAAGTGGTACTTGCAATAATCAAATTTGTATCCCGCAACTTATTTCACAATCCCCTTTTCCAAATACTCCGCAAGATTGGTACGGATATGTCCTGCAACGCGCTCCACTGCCACCTTTTCCATATCATGTTTCATCATGATACTTACCAACTCTTCAAACGAAGTTTTCATCGGATTCCATCCCAACTCCTTACGGGCTTTAGTGGGATCTCCCCAAAGGTTCACCACATCCGTAGGGCGATAGAAATCCTCCGACACCTCTATCAGCACACGTCCCGTAGCTTTGTCTATGCCTTTTTCTTCAAGCCCTTCGCCCCGGAACTCCAGTTCGATACCTGCGTAGTGGAAAGCCAACTGACAAAACTCCCGAACCGAATGTTGCTCACCTGTGGCTATCACGAAATCTTCCGGAGTCTTGTTTTGCAGAATAAGCCACATACATTCCACATAGTCTTTAGCATAGCCCCAATCGCGCAATGAAGACAAATTACCCAAATACAGTTTGTCCTGTTTACCTTGTGCAATACGGGCAGCAGCCAAAGTTATCTTTCGTGTAACGAATGTTTCGCCCCGGCGCTCACTCTCATGGTTAAAGAGAATACCCGAACAACAAAACATATTATAAGCCTCACGATATTCCTTCACAATCCAATAGCCATAGAGCTTTGCCACCGCATACGGACTATAAGGATGAAAAGGCGTGTTCTCGTTCTGCGGAACCTCTTCCACCTTGCCATAGAGTTCCGAAGTGGAAGCCTGATACACCTTACAGGTTTCCGTCAATCCACTCTGACGAACGGCTTCCAGCACACGTAATACGCCTGTGGCATCCACGTCTGCCGTAAACTCCGGCGCATCAAAGCTGACCTGAACATGACTTTGTGCAGCCAAGTTATAAACTTCCGTAGGACGTATCTTTCCGATAATCTGCATGATACTCCTGGAATCTCCCAAATCGGCATAATGCAAATGGAAGTTTGGAGTGCCTTCAAGATGGGCAATGCGTTCACGATAATCTACTGAAGAACGACGAATGGTTCCATGTACTTCGTATCCTTTTTCAAGAAGAAATTCGGCAAGGAAAGAGCCGTCCTGACCGGTGATGCCGGTGATGAGGGCGATATGTTTCATAAAAAAATCTATTTACTGTTTATAAACGAGTGGTCTCTAGTTCTTAGACGGATGAACATTTATCATTACACTGTGCAACCTCAGTTATGAGTTTATCAATATCAAAACAAGCCTGTTGGAAATTAAGCTCACACTGCTTCTCAACAATTGCGACCGGCAACGGTTTCAATGGATGATCCAAATGTCCTTTCATTTTTAAGCATAAATCCTCGGAATCTCCAACTTTAAAAAAGCTAACTCTATCGTTTTCAATTTCCTGATTTATCTCAATATCTGATATTATAGCAGAAGCCCCATATGCCACTGCATCATACGTTGCTCCTCCACCAGGTCCTCCTTCAAACAATGTTGTTTGAATCACCGAAATACTACTTCTCAAAATTGCTAATTGCTCATTTTTAGGTATATAACCCAAAAAGCGAACATGGTTTTGAATCTCTAAATCTTGTATCAATTGTTCAACCTGTCCCCAATAATCTAGATTACGATAATCATAGGTAACACCACTACATATCAATTCTACGTCCTTATACCGTTCATCTTGCAACAGCAGCCTCATAGCTCGTAAAGCTGTTGGCAAGTCTTTATGTACCCATAACTGATTGGAAAACATAAAGTATCGTTTGGGCAATTTGTATTTTTCGATATTAACATTTAATACATCATAAAGATTACTTCCAAACGGCAAGAAATCCATTGAAAAAAAATTACATTTTTTACTTTCCTCCAAATATTGTTCTTTCAAATCTTTGCAGGTATGTTGTGAATTCACAAAAATAGTTCCACATTCCCTCATCATCTTGATAAAATGTCTATTACGAGAAGCTCTCTCCTCTTCTGTAAACAAATATGGAAGATGAATATGCTGCAAATCCGGAATATAACCAATGATTTTATTGCGTTTCACATTCTTAATAGGACTCATGTTCAAAAAAACGACATCTGCCTCTTGCATACAAGTCGGTATCGAACCTCTACGATACATTTGAATTTTAATATTTTGATAATCAGACCAAAATGTGCCATAATCATAACATTTACAAGTTGAATAGCCTACAATTTTCTTGACACAATTTTTAATCAAACGAATTATCTTTTGATCATATTGATCATAAGGTATAGCTACTATCGTCCTAATATTTTCAAGTTGATTAAGAATTGAAAGATAATATTTCAGAAAGTCAATTCCTCCTCCCCATCCAAGAAGCCCCTCTGTATGGACAACAACCTTAATCATTGCAAAAATAATTATTAACCTGTTCCGCAATGAATCGCACATCCCCCTCATTCAATCCGGGATAAGACGGCAGATTTATTCCACGATGAGCAATATTTTCTGCTATGGGAAAACGTTTGTATTTTGTGCTAAACATAGGCATCGTATGAACAGGATAAAATAAAGGGCGAGTTTCAATGCCGACATCAGCCAAATGTTCTCTCAATGGATCTCTATCCTTAGAATCGGGTACTAAAATTGAACACATCCAATAAGTATTAAGTGTTCCCTGACGTTCTCCATGAAATTCAACCTTTGTAGTCAAATATTTTTTATACCATTGTGCTATTCGACGTTTTCTCACAAGAATATTGTCTATTGTTGTCATTTGGGCTACTCCTATAGCCGCACAAATATTAGTCATTCGATAATTATACCCAATTATATCATGCCAATATTGACGATATTTAGCAAGCCCTTGCCCCTTAAGATGCATACAACGTCCATAAAGTGTTTCATCATTTGTCAATACCATCCCGCCTTCGCCAGTAGTGATACTTTTATTTCCAAAAAAGCTAAAAGCTGATATATCACCAAAAGAACCGACTCTTTGCCCATTGATAGTTGTACCAATGGCTTCCGCACAATCCTCAAGAACAAATAACTTATATTTTCGAGCAATATCACAAATTGATTTCATATCACAAGCATGTCCATAGAGATGTACAGGCATGATTGCTTTGGTGCGAGGAGTTATAAGTTCTTCTAAACCCGCAGGATCCAATTGCCAATAATCCTTTTCAGAATCTGCAAAAACAGGAGTAGCACCACAATAAATAATAGTGTTAACCGAAGCAATATAAGTAAATGTTGGAACAATAACCTCATCTCCCTCTCCAATGCCAAGCGCCATAAGAGCTAAATGTAACGCCATCGTACCATTACACACTGAAGCCGCGTACTTCACGCCGATATAATCAGCATATTCTCTCTCAAAACGTTCAACGTACTTTCCTTTGGATGATATCCATGACGAATCAATACAGTCGTTAACAAACTCTTTCTCCTTGCCATTAAAGTATGGCTGGTATACAGGATATTTCATAAGCTACAAGCGTTTAAACTGTCCAGTAATCCATTTAAGAATATACAAGATGACTTAAACTTTTTATTATTAATTAAATTATAAAATTCACAACTTTTCCTTGGCAGGCACGCCAACCCATGTGGAACAATCTTCTATTGGCTTCAAAACTACACTACCAGCTCCAATAGAATTGCCATTTCCCACATGTTTCCCTTCAATTATGAATGCTTGTGCACCTATAAGGTTTCGATTTCCAACCGTCACGCATCCCGATATATTACAAGAAGGGAGTATTGAATTATAACTACCGATAACAACATCATGCCCGACATAATTGAAAACATTGAAATAATTAAAGTCTCCAATTTGTATATTATCGGTAAAGAAACAATGGTGAGCAATCAAATTTCCTCGTCCAAGGCTTACTTGCCCTACAAAATCTACACTAGGATGAATGATATTTGGAAACAGACAAAGATCTCCAAACCGTTGAGCTACACTAAATCTAGGACCTGGCTTCCCTATCGCAATAACAGCACAAACCCGCCTATCTTCCATACAACGTTTCTCAAATGCCATTTCACTTATAATAGGAAAACGAATACCATTAGCTACCACGCTAGTACGAGTGATATCGTCTTTATCTACAAAAGCCACAACATTATATTGCGGTAAATCTTGTAACAGACATACTGTCTCTTTACCAAGTCCTCCGGCTCCGAATATGTATATATCTTGTTTCATTCAATCTTATTATTTAGCCCAAACTCCTCCAGCAGTCCTATTTAGTATTTTGTTTACTTGCACCATTCCAAGTATTGCCCCAGGAAGTGATACAACGCATAAAGCATACAAAACTCCCGCTACTCCTATATAATTACCCATTAACACAGATAAAGGGATATATAATACAGCCATTAAACTACCAACAATCAACTGAATTTGAATCTTACCAATACCATTTAGCAACATTGCTGTTACATTACCCCAATTTGCTATGGTAACAAAAAGAGTACATCCAATAGACAAAGAAATTGGAATCTGACTAGCCACTTTCACACCAACCCATAATTCATATGCCCATCTAGAAAAGACTAACATTAACACTGAACAAAGTACAATACTTCCCCAAATCAACAAAGTTTTATGAAAAGCATTCCTCATCCAAATATAGTCTCCTCTAACATAGGCTTCTGTATAAGCATTCCACATGGGAGCCATCAAAACAGTAAAAGCCATCGTTGCTATTGAAAAATACTTAAATGCTATGTTATACATAGTTACTTCCGAAGGACCAAAAAGTTGAGTTATAATAAAGTTTGAAGTTGTAAAAAGAATTAAAGCTGCAGCTTGAACGATAAAAAACTTAATACCAAGGCCTACAAGATCCTTAGTATATTTAAATTTTATATACTTAACAGATGGACTTATACTTCTATATTTACCCCCAAAAACGATAATATAGGCTATCATTAAAACCACAACCGGAACAATCGAAAATGTTAAAGCAATAGCTAGTAAATTACCTTTAGGAGTTACTAACGTTAATAACCAAATCACAATCAAAGCCCCCAAAGAGCCAAGCATATTCAGAAAGTCGGCAATAGCCGCACACTGTGTTGCATAGAAAAGTGCAGTAACAACTTTTAAGGCAAATTGGATACAGAAAAAAGTAATAGTATAAAATGCAACTTTTCCTAATGTTTCTAATGAAATAGTTTTTGAATTGAAAACTGTTTGCCAATCTATAAAGCCACAACATAGTCCAAATATTACGAGCAATACAAACATCAAACTCACCAATAGGAAAAGCGTGGTACTTAGATATATTTTTGCACGTTCATTATCCTTGACAGCCAAAGCTTCTGTAAGTTTATTACGCAATCCGTTCGTTAGCCCTATATCAAAAAAACCAATCCATGCCAGCATAGATGACAAGGTCAGCCATATTCCATATTCTTCTTCCGACAAATATCCTAACGTAATAGGTACAATAAATAAAGATACAAAAACACCAACAGTCTTAATTCCTATTGACATTATAATATTACGCTTAACAGTCTGAGATAAATTAGATTGTCCGTTTCTTTTTAACCTTAAAGTCATTTGATAACAAAAAAACATCTTAAGAATAACACACAAGTATGAAAAGCAATAGTTACGCAACTATAAATAAATATATACTATACATGCAGAAAAGAATGAATACAAGCAAATATTATAAAATAGTAAACACTACCGCGTCCAAAAACTAAGTTACAAAAAAACACAAATATCGAGACTTCCTAACAGGATTCTGCTTATCTCGGAAAATAGTTTAGAATTTCTTCCCGAACGCTATATTCATAAACGTCATAAAAAGTATCTTGATGTCAAAGCCCCAAGAACGGTGTTCCAGATAGAACAAATCGTAACGCAGACGGCGGAGCATTTTCTCCAAAGTATCGGTATAGCCGTTGTAAAGAGTGGCATATGATGTGACGCCCGGACGGATCTGGAACAAATAACGATAGCGAGGATCCTCCTTCATTATTTGGTCGATAAAGAACTGACGTTCGGGACGGGGACCGATAAAGGCCATATCACCACAGAACACGTTCCAAAGCTGGGGAAGCTCATCCAAGTGGTGGTCGCGAAGGAAACGGCCTACTTTAGTCATACGGGAGTCTCCCTCACCGGCATACAGGGCCGGGCCATGCTTCTCAGCATCCAGCTTCATACTGCGAAACTTATAGATGTTGAAAGGACGACCGAAACGCCCGATACGCTCCTGCTTGAAGATAGCGGGACCACCGTCTTCACGCTTCACCGCTATATAACAGAATAAAAATAAAGGAGAAAAAACAATGAGCGCGCCAAGGGCCAGAATACAGTCGCCGATACGCTTTACGTTACGCTCAAAGGCATTCATTCCGTCGGGAATGAAATGATCATCCTTCTCAATTGGTTCCATAAAAATATAAAAGTCTTAGTTTAGTTCTATTTTCTTCCTATTCTATCACTTCGTAAGGATAAGGGTTCTCCTCAATGTTACGAAGCTCTTCAATGATCTCGGCCTGTCCGGAGGACAACGAGGTATTGTCCCAGCTTCCTATTATCTCGTGGGCTTCACGAAGCAGGGCCTCTTCATAGACCTCACCATAGCAATAAGTGAGCAAGCGCACTTTCAGCAAGGAGGCGGGAAGCTGTTCGAGCACCTCAAAAGCACGATCAAGCACAGACTGCTTATTACGCTCCTTATTACCGTAGTCATAAATCGTGGCATTATAACCTAAAAGGAGAGCCAGACAGAGATTGGCCTCTTCATCGGAGGTGCTACCCCGGAGCAAGAAAAGAGAATCGCACTGCAGAAGGACATCCTTATTCAAACGGCAAAAGGTGTCTGAATAGATAGGCTCACCGTCTACACCAAGATAAATCAGCTCGTGAGCCAAACGCTGGAGCTCAAGAGCACGAGAAGTCAAATTATTCATTGAGAAAGGGATTTTGATGGAATATTATTGTTTCTTGAAAACAATGTTTGAATTATTACTTGATTATCTTCAAATAAGATTTGGGAACCTTGACACTTGCGGTCAGGATGTCCTTGATACGGATAACGACATACGTCCTGTTGGCATTTGTCGCAACCTCGCCTTCAACACCGGTGAGATCGCCCTTGACAACACGCACCCTGTCGCCTACAACAAGGGAGCCATTGTCGAAGCTGACACCGTCGGGATTCAGGTCCATCACGAACATGAAATCGGACATCTGTTTGTCCGGAACCACAAGCATGGAACGGGTGAAGAGGTCTTTCATATAGAAAAGACGCACGCCATAGACATTGGAAAGGTCGCAGGCCGTCTGCTTGGTGGTACGGATAAAGACCAGATTGCGGATGACAGGGACTTCACTGCGCTTGCGGCGGTACTTCAACTGGGAAACCACAATACGGGTGGGAAGGTAATAATCGACATCCAAATGCTCCTCAGACTTCAACCGGGAAAGGGATTTGCATATGGCAAACTCCTGCTTGTCACGAGTGCGGGCAGCAAACCAATATTTCTGTGTTTCAGACACTTAAAAGTAATATAAGTTAAAGGAATCCTTCGGGTTAGGGTGCGCTTCGCGGTTTGAACGGGACATTTCTGACCATTCAAACCGTACGATGTTAGTTTAGCGTCTATAAAGCATTGCAAACGAATGAGTTAAAAGCAAAAAGTGTTTTTTAAACGTTCGTTTAAAAAACGTCAATATTTCAGAATAGAGAACTATTGAAATACAGAAAAACAGATAGAAACTTCAAATAATATATAAAAACGATAATTAACTAATACACAAACACTTAAACCCTACATTGTAATAACAGAGATAATATTTTTATTAAACACTTTGTTCATTTCAAAAATACCTCTTATCTTTGCGAACATTAAACGAACGTTTAAAAAACACTTTCTACGTTCTTCAGACTCTTCTAAGAACAAGCTATTGCACATTTATTTTCCAATCATACTTTAATCTAATTATACATGGAATTCCAACAATCTTTAAGTTGGAAAAATCAGAAAAAGTTTCAAAAACAGTCATTATCCTGATTGTTAATCAAATTTCCTACCATTTGCTTGCAGATGACTAAAAATTTTACGAATATTGCATACGAGTTTGGGGATATAGTATTTGTAAAAATCAAGGTTTTAGCTTTATTATTTCGCCAACATAATGTGTAACTAAAAACCGACAAAATGAAAGGACGTATTATGACTATCTGTTTCCTGCTGACAGGAGGACTGTTGGCTGGTTGTTCCTCTACCCCCAAAGTGCCCGAAGGTGAATTTCTTATGCAAGGAGAGCTGACGAATGTACCGGACAGTACGGTAATTCTACTATTGAAAGAAAACGGAAATCTACTCACAACCATCCAAAAAGATACAGTAATCAACGGAAAATTCTCTTTCCAAGATACTATCAGCGGTGTAACCCCTAAAAAATTATTCTTACTATCCAATGACAAAGGATTCCCCGGCATGTTGCTGAATGTATGGATACAATCCGGAAAATACATCCACATAACAGGAAACGACCGTCTCCTTCCTTTATGGAACGTCAGCAGTGACATACCCCAGCAAAAAGCATCCAATGATTTTATGGCTTTATGCTCCTCAGAAAGAAAACGCATTATGCAATGGACGGCTCAGGAATATGACCTGTTTCGGCTTGAAAAAGAACAAGGTCTTGACTGGAAAAAGATAGATTCCTTGCGTGCATTGCGCAATCCATTGGACAGCCTTGTCTACATGGCCGAACTGAACTACATGAAAAAAGCTCCGATTACGCCTGTATGGCTGGACAAATATCAACTCTTTTGCTCCTTTTTGCAATACAATCAGAAATTTGGCAATCAAGACTTAATCCGTTCGCTCTACACACGCATGTCCGAAGCCGACAAGCAGACCGAAACAGGACAGCTTATTACTGCTTATTTAAATCTGCCGGAAGAAGTGAACGTGGGTGATGAAATGGTAGATGGTGATTTATACGATTTGGATGGAAATGTCCGCCACTTGACCGAGTTCAAAGGCAAATATATTTTATTGGATTTCTGGAGTCAGGGATGCGGTCCATGTGTACAATCGCTTCCCGAAATGGAAGAGATCACCGAAATGTATAAAGGCAGGATGGAAGTGATAAGCATCAGTCAAGATCCCAAAGACGAATGGAAAAAGTTTATAGCCGAAAAACAATTGAAAGGTAACCAATGGAATGAACTCCGCAAAGGAAGCACCAAACTCGGAGCCAGCTATCAAGTAAAAGGCATCCCTCACTATGTAATGATTTCGCCTGAAGGAAAGGTGCAACATATATGGGCAGGCTACGGTAAAGGTTCGCTGAAAGCAAAAATGAAAGAACTGATAAAGTGAGAACGCTTCAGGCTCCACCCATAAAATTATTACAAAGTCACAAATATAAATATCCTTGGAAGAAATCTGATCATCTTCCAAGGATATTTACATTTTGCAGACAGCCCTTATACCAACGGGCAGTCGAGAATTATTTTTCTTTCAAAATGTCACGAATCTCGGTGAGCAACACTTCTTCCTTAGTGGGTGCAGGTGGTGCCGGCGGTGTGGCAGGTTCTTCTGCCTTTTTCTTCTCGGTCAGCTTGGTTATCAGCTTAATAAACATAAAAATAGAGAAAGCGATAATGAGAAAGTCGAAAGTGGCCTGCAAGAAATTACCGTAATTCAGCGTTACAGCGGCTATCTCCTTGCCGTCCACCACTTCAGCAGGCTTCATCACCCATTTTAAATCGGTGAAATTCACACCCCCTATCAGCAAACCCAAAGGAGGCATAATCACATCAGCCACAACAGAGGATACAATCTTGCCAAACGCACCTCCGATAATGACACCGACAGCCATATCGACCACATTGCCTTTCATGGCAAAAGCCTTAAATTCCTGTAAAAATGAACTTTTTCCCATCTTTTCAA
>OHAU01004119.1_pt1 | contig 10424 bp, 10 predicted proteins | sample 1577181 | NCBI WGS metagenome assembly OHAU01 (sample SAMEA3541472, study PRJEB24748) | human gut metagenome | biome: human gut; feature: human-associated habitat; material: faeces | place: China | collected 2012
AGCGCAGGCCCATCGAGATCATCGGCGCGGAGCATTACCTGACCGATCAGATATGATGTTCTTTAAAATAGGCCATGGCCTTTTCCTGATCCTTCATGACCTGTGCCTTCACTTCTTCCAGACTGGCAAATTTGTGTTCATCCCGCAGTCTCTGATAAATGCGCACAGTGATCATCCGATCATATAAATCGCCTGAAAACTCAACAACATGAGTTTCTATGCGAAGTTCATTATGATCTCCAACTGTCGGATTGCGACCGATATTCGTCAGCGCATAGTACTTTCCTTCCATACCTTCAATCTGAACAACCGATGCATATACACCTTCCGGCGGCAGCAGTTTAATGTCATCTGGCGCCAGATTGGCTGTCCGCATATCAACTTTTCTTCCATTGGCTTTTCCCGGAATAACTTTTCCATTAATCTCATACGGGCGTCCGAGAAGTTCTGTGACCGTCTCCATTCTGCCCTCTGCAATATAGCCTCTAATCATTGTTGAGCTGATCTCTTCGCCGTGTACACACAGTTTTTCGCAGTTATCAACAACATAACTATACGCTGCCGCATGCTTTTTCAAAAACGAGACATCACCACTTCTCTGGTATCCAAAATGGAAATCATCTCCAACGACAATCACCTTTGCACCGATATCTCTCACAAGTACATCCCGCACAAAATCTTCAGGCATCATATGCGCTGTCTCCTGGGTAAAGGGATACTCGATCAATACATCGATCCCCATTTCTTCCACAATGCGAAGCCGCTCTTCTTTTGTATAAATCAGCGACTGTTTCTTTCCGGTCAGCAGACTCATCGGATGAAAGTCAAAAGTAAAGACAACGGTCTGAAAACCCTTTTTGCCATATTCTTTTAATTTATTGATCAAAAGCTGATGTCCCCGATGCAGTCCGTCGAATTTTCCAAGGGCAACCACGGTGTGATCAAGATGGATATCCTTTGTTCCTCTAAAATAAATCATGACCAATGCTACCTCTATACAAACATTTTTATATTTTTTAAGCTGTTTTTGACGGCCACATACTGATAAATCGCCGTAAAATCACCTGTGCTGCTGTACATGCGCACCTGCATTCCGTCTTTGAGTACAGCGGACGCATCACCGCCGGAGGTTGCAACCTGTTCCCTTGGCAGCCAGTTGCCGTTGGCAAGCATTTTATCCGAAAATGCATCTGTCGTTTTGAATTCCGGATAATCCGAAAGCATTTCTTCGACAGGCACAATATGTCTGCGCACTTCTTCTTCACCGCAGGCAGCCATTTCCTGAATCTGAGCAAGTGTCCATGCATGTGCAATATCAAATGCCCCCACTTTTAAACGGACAAGTTCCGTCATGCAGGCACCACAACCCAGTTTCTCGCCAATATCCTGACACAGTGTACGAATATATGTGCCTTTGGAACATGAGACCTCCATTGTGACATAAGGCAGCTGTATTCCTGTGATATTCAGTGCATTAATCACCACATGTCTGGCCTTTCGTTCAACTTCCTGACCGGCCCTGGCCAGCTCATATAACTTTTTGCCATCTACCTTAATGGCAGAATACATCGGCGGTATCTGCATATAATCACCAACAAAAGAAACCGCTGCATCTCTGACCTCACGCTCATCGACATTCACAGCCTTTTCAGTAAGAATCTGTCCGGAAATATCCTGTGTATCGGTAGTTCTGCCAAGCATCATCACTGCGCAATAAGTCTTGTCCCGGTCTGTGATCATATCACAGAGCTTTGTTCCTTTGCCGAGACAGACCGGCAGAACCCCTGTTGCATCCGGATCCAGCGTACCCGTATGGCCGATTTTCTTCTGATGAAGGATTCCCCTGAGTTTTGCTACAACATCATGGGATGTAAAACCTTTTTCCTTGCAGACATTAATCATTCCATCGTACATGTATCCAGCTGCTCCTTTATTAATGCTTCTGCTGTATGATAAATTTCATTGATATCGCCCACTGCTGAAAATCCCGCTGCGCGCACATGGCCGCCGCCGCCAAATTTGCCTGCAACCGCTGCAACATCCACGAAATGATTGGATCTCATACTGAATTTATAAGTGTTTGCCTCTGTATCGGAGGCAGACGCAAGCAATGCCACCTCAATGTCTCTTGTCAGACGCAGCTGATCGATAATACCTTCCAGATCACCATGTCCTGCACCCAAACGGTCCAGCTCCGGTCTTTCAAGCACACACACGATCATTCGATTGTCAAGAACAGTTCGGCATTTCTGCAGGGCATATCCCAGAATCTTATTCTGCTTATAACTTTTGCGGTAAAAAACATCATCAATGAGATCTGAATACGGAATGCCTTTTTCCATCAGGCAGCCGGCCATATCCATTGTATGACGGCTTGTATTGCTGTATTTGAACACACCGGTGTCACAAATAATACCAATATACAATGCCACTGCTGCATCATAAGAAATAGCCTCCATTGCCATCAGCCCTATCAGTACTTCGCAGGTTGAACTGGCATCCGACACGATCATATTCTCATCGGCATAGCCCGGATTGCTGATATGATGGTCAATACAGATCCTGTGTTTTGCCGTATCAAAATATTTCTGCGCTCCGGCAAGACGCCCTTTGTCACTGGCATCCAGTGCAATAAATAAATCATAGACCTTATCATCTTCATAGCTGCCAATAATCTGCTCAACACCGGCAATCACTTTATAGCTTTCCGGAACCGGTTCCAGTCTGACATCTGCCTCAATCTCAGGATAATTATCCCTGAGATAATGCCAGAGGCCCATACAGGCGCCGACGCAGTCACCATCCGGTCTTGTATGACCGGCAATAATGACTGTTCGGACCCCTTCCAGGCAGGACAGAATATTATTCATTGTCCTCTTCTCCTTCATGTTCTTTTCCTTCATCTGAACGAACAACATCGTCAATCAGTTTTGACATATTGACGCCGTATTCGATCGACTGATCCAAAACAAAATGAATTTCAGGTGTATTTCTTAAGTTCACAGTCCGTGCAAGCTCACGACGGATAAAACCAATGGCACTTTTAAGTCCTGCCAGTGTTGCATCCTGTGCATCTTTATCGCCCAGCACGCTGATATAAGCTTTGCACTGTTTCAGATCCGGTGCTACTTCCACAGCAACAACGCTGGTCATCGGACTGATGCGCGGATCTTTAATCTCACGGGAGATAATACGGCTCAGTTCCTTCTGAACCTCACCATTGATACGCGTATTCTTTATACTGTTCTTTCTCATCTATATACTCCTATCTCGGCACTTCTTCCATAACGAAAGCTTCAATCTGGTCGCCTTCCTTAATATCGTTATATTTCTCAAAGGACATACCGCATTCATAGCCGGAATTAACTTCTTTCACGTCATCTTTGAAACGCTTCAGAGATGCAAGATCACCTTCATGAATAACAACATTATCTCTTAAGAGACGTACCTTGCAGTTACGAACGATCTTACCATCCTGAACATAACCGCCGATGATGGTGCCGACACCGGATACCTTATATGTCTGACGCACTTCTGCATGGCCGATGATCTTCTCTTCGAATGTCGGTTCAAGCATACCCTTCATAGCAGCTTCGATATCTTCAATGGCATTGTAGATGACTCTGTACAGACGCAGATCGACTTTTTCCTGTTCTGCAATAATCTTCGCCTGATTGTCCGGACGAACATTGAAACCGATAATGATTGCATTGGATGCAGAAGCCAATGTAACATCAGATTCATTGATGGCACCAACACCGCCGTGAATAACCTTGACAGCCACTTCATCATTGGAAAGTTTTGCAAGACTCTGCTTCACAGCTTCTACAGACCCCTGAACATCGGCTTTGACAATGATATTCAGATCTTTGATCTGACCTGCCTGAATCTGATCAAACAGACCATCCAGAGATAATTTGGATTTTGTATCAGCCAGCATCTTCTCACGTTTTGTGGCGATAAATGTCTCAGCCATTGTACGGGCTTCTTTTTCAGTATCTGTTGCAATGAAGACTTCACCAGCCTGAGGCACTTCATTCAAACCAAGAATCTCCACTGGTGTAGACGGACCGGCTTTCTTTACACGGCGCCCCTTATCATCAATCATTGCTCTGATCTTACCAAATGCAGTACCAACAGTTACATTATCACCAACATTCAGTGTACCTTTCTGAACCAGCACGGTTGCCACAGGACCACGGCCCTTATCCAGCTGTGCTTCAAGAATCAGGCCACGACCCTTTCTATTAGGGTTCGCCTTTAATTCTTTCACTTCAGCATCCAGAAGGATCATATCCAGCAGATCCTGAAGACCTTCACCTGTATGTGCGGAAACAGGTACCATAATGGTTGTACCGCCCCAGTCCTCTGCAATCAGACCATATTCTGTCAGTTCCTGTTTAACACGGTCAATATTGGCACTCGGCTTATCAATCTTGTTGATTGCAACAATAATATCGATTTCTGCTGCTTTTGCATGGTTAATGGCTTCAATTGTCTGAGGCATAACACCATCATCAGCTGCAACAACAAGGATTGCGATATCTGTAGACTGTGCACCTCTTAAACGCATGGCTGTGAAAGCTTCATGTCCAGGTGTATCCAGGAATGTGATCTTCTGCCCACTGACTTCAACAACATAGGCACCAATGTGCTGTGTAATACCGCCGGCTTCTCCGGATGTAACACTTGTCTTACGGATAGCATCAAGGATAGATGTCTTACCATGGTCAACGTGACCCATAACACAGACAACCGGTGGTCTTGGCTGAAGATCTTCTTCATTTTCTTCCTCTTCCTTCAGCATCTCTTCGATAACATCCACAACAACTTCATGTTCACAGAGAATATCATATTCAAGTGCGATTTCTTCTGCCTCATCATATGTGATGTCTGAGTTCACATTAAGCATCTTACCTTCAAGGAAAAGCTTCTTGATGATCTGAGCTGCCGGAATCTTCATCTTATCTGCCAGTTCTTTGATTGTTACTGTCTCAGGCAGTTCAATGCTTGTTACCTTCTCTACAACCGGTTCCGGCTTTGGCTGTGCATTGACAGGCTTCTTACGCATTGTGTTTTTATTGCTATTGTTATTGTTGTTCTTATTATTGTTCTTGCCGTTTCTGGATGTATTTCTTCCTTCAAAATCTCTATCATCACGGCGGTTGTCACGATCTTTGTTGTCCTTGTAGTTTCTGCGGTTTTCTCTTGTTGTATCCTTTGTCATAACAACTTCTTTGTTGATGGCACTGTCAAGATTGAACTTGCCGTCACGGCCGCCGTTTCTACCACCCTGACCTCTGTTGTCACGGCTGCCGTTTCTGTTCTGGCCATTGCCGTCGCGATTGAAGTTTCTGTTCTGGCCGTTGCCGTCGCGATTGAAACTTCTGTTCTGGCCGTTGCCGTCGCGGTTAAAGCTTCTGTTCTGACCGTTGCCGTCGCGGTTAAAGCTTCTGTTCTGACCGTCACGACCGCCGTTTCTATTCTGACCATCGCGGTTATAACCTCTGTTCTGGCCGTCACGGCTGCCATTGTCTCTTGATGGTGTGCTGTAATTACCGCGGCTGTCCATACCACCCTGGACATTGTTATTGCGGCGTGGCGCTGCGTTTCTATTGTCCTGAGCCGGCTTTGTTTCCTGCTTCTGGGCCGGTTTTGCTGCCGGCTGTGTAAAGAACTTTCTAATCTTATCTGCATTCTCTGATGAAATGGTGCTCATATGGCTCTCTACATCCACACCATGTCCCTTTAATGCATAAATGACATCTTTGCTGCTTTTATTTAATTCCTTTGCCAATTCATGTACTCTGATTTTTGACATAGGCTACCTCCGTTAAAATGGTGGAATCACTGATTGATTCCTGTATCAATAAGTTTCCTGATGGACTTTCCGAAACCGGCATCAAGTACTGCCAGTGAAGCCCTGTATCCACGTCCCGTATGTGTTCCGAGACTTTCTTTTGTTCCATAAATGTATACAGGCACATGATAATAAGCACCCATATCATTAAATGATTTCTTCGTATTGTCAGATGCATCCGATGCAATAATGACAAGACATGCCTTGCCCTTTCTGACTGCAGATTCTACTGCAAACTCACCGCTGGCGATCTTGCCTGCCTTTGTCGCCAGTCCGATCATTGATAAAGCTTTATCTGTCAATATTCTTCATCTCCTCTTCCAGCTGTCCGTAAACTTCCTTCGGTATCTGCATCTTCAGTGAACGTTCCAGGCCTCTGTTCTTAATGGCTTTCTGCAGACATTCACTTTTCGGACAAATATAGGCACCGCGTCCGTTTTTGCGCCCTGTTGCATCAATACATATCTCATCTTCCGGCGTTTTAATGACACGGATCATTTCTTTCTTGCTCTTCATTTCCTGACAGCCGATACACTGTCTCATAGGAATCTTCTTCATGGCCGTCACCTTTTAGTAACCGTAAGCCTGGGATTCACTCTTGATATCGATCTTGTAGCCTGTCAGTTTAGCTGCCAGTCTTGCATTCTGGCCTTCCTTGCCGATAGCCAGTGACAGCTGATAATCAGGAACAACAACAGCTGCGCTCTTCTCTTCAGGATCCACATCAACAGAGACAACCTTTGCAGGGCTTAATGCATTCTCGATGAGAACGGCAGGATCCTCGCTCCAGTTGATGATATCGATCTTCTCACCGCGAAGCTCATCAACAATGGCATTGACACGGGCACCATTCATACCGACACATGCACCGACAGGATCAACGTTTGGATTGTTGGAGCTGACTGCGATCTTTGTTCTGGAACCTGCTTCTCTTGCAATGCTCTTGATCTCAACTGTACCGTCTCTGACTTCTGTTACTTCTGCTTCAAAAAGTCTCTTCACCAATTCAGGATGTGTACGTGATACAGTGACCTTCGGTCCCTTTGTTGTATTCTTTACTTCTACAATATAGAGTTTGATACGGTCTGTCGGCTTGAATACTTCGCCCTTCACCTGTTCATTCTCTGTCAGAACCGCATCAACCTTGCCCAGGTTCACACTGATATTCTTACCGTTATATCTCTGTACAACACCTGTTACGATGTCTTTCTCGCGACCATAATATTCATTATATAAAGACTTTCTTTCTTCTTCACGAATCTTCTGGACAACGACCTGTTTTGCCTTCTGTGCTGCAATACGTCCGAAATTCTTCGGTACGATCTCCACATGAACAATATCGCCCGGATCATAGAACTTGTTCTTCAGTCTTGCATCCGCAACACTGATCTCCATTTCAGGATCTTCCACTTCTTCTACAACTGTCTTATCTGCAAAAACTTTGACTTCACCTGTCTCACGATTCATAGTCACACGGATGTTATCTGCTTTGCCGTACTCATTCTTGCAGGCAGCGACAAGAGAATTCTCAATAGCTTCAAGCAGAATATCTTTGCTGATGCCTTTCTCTTTTTCTATATCATCCAATGCCTTGATTAACTCTTTACCTTCATTCATTTTTTTAAATTCCTCCTCTATGTCTGTTCTATCAGAAGAAGAATGCAAGCCGGATGCGCGCAATATCGGAACGTTTAAACTGCATCTCGGTTTCATCTTCCATTTCCAGTGTCACCGTATCTTCATCGTATGCTTTCAAAATACCGACGAATTCCTTTTCTTTATTAATTGCTTTGAACAATTTCACTTCAACATCCTTGCCGATGCTTCTCGCAAAATCCTTCTCTTTCTTCAGAGGACGATCAAGACCCGGTGAACTGACTTCCAGAATATAGTTTTCCGAAATAAAGTCCTCTTCATCCAGTAAATCACTGAGCGCCCGGCTGACTTCTTCGCAGTCATCTACTGTAATCCCGTTCTCCTTGTCAATATAGGCACGCAGATACCAGTTGGCACCTTCTTTCACCCATTCTACATCGACAAGTTCAAATCCTTTCGCCTCGACGATCGGCATGAGCATTGCCTCAGTCCTGCTTTCATAATCTTTCTTTGCCATGTAACTCACTTCCTTCCCGAATTAAGATTCCTTAACACGTACAAAGAGTGGACTTGCGCCCACTCTTTGCTAAAGTTAATATACTATCTTAATCATTGTAACACCAGTTTGATTATTTGGCAATAGCCAACTTGACGATTATTCATAAGAATAAAACGCCTGCAGCCGATGTTTTGTATCAAACAGATCATTATATAAAAGTTTCTTATAATTTTTCAGCAGTGCTTCCGCTTCTTCTTCACCACAGTCTGTTCCTGTATTTTCCTTCAATGCATGTGCAGAAATAAACGGAACATTCTGCTGCAGATCAGACAGATAACTCTGAAAATCCGTCAACGGCAGCCCTGCTGCCTTCAAAAGACGTACAGCCAGATAGTTGGCACTTGTCTCTTCCCCCTGACTTTCATTGATGTCATAATTGGCCCACATGACAAACGGCACCATATATCTTTCCTTTCGGTCACTGCCTGTTCCAATGGAAGTGACAAACGCATCATTGCTGCCCGTTTTTTTGCCGGTGTCTACCACATTGGTAATGTAATCTGCCGGCTGATGATCGCCAAACATCATAATGATCGTCGGTTCGGACTGCTTTTCAAAGTATTCCAGCAACTGTTTGAAAGCTTCATCGGAACGCTTGATCAATGACAGATACTGTTCTGTAGCCTTCAGATAAGTGCCGCTGCCTCCCACAACACTGACATCCGGGATAAAATTGCTGTAGCGTTTGACATAGCTGCCATGATTCTGCATCGTCACATCAAACACAAATAGCCTCTCGTCAGAAGACTTCTCTTCATAACGACTGATAATCTTCTGATACGTGGTCCAGTCACTGATATAGGTTCGTAATATCTCAGGGTTTGAAAAATCATCTTTAAAATATTTCTCTTCAAATCCCAGGTCATCATACACCGTATCTCTGTTCCACCCCTTTGAATAATAAGGATGCATGGACACAGATGTATAACCGACAGAGGACAGCTGACTGGCCAGTGACGGCACTTCCGACTTGATATACTGTTGATAAGGGATACTGCCTGTGGGCAGAAAATACATACTGAGTCCAGTCAGAAACTCAAACTCTGTATTGGCTGTGTTGCCGCCCTTAACAGAAGAATACATCCATCCCTTCTGGGTATTCTCCGAAAGAGAACTGATAAATGGCATCACTTCTGTATTCGTTGTGTAATCACCCAGCACCGACAGATCAGAAAATGCTTCATTCATAATAACAATGATATTCGGCTTCTTCGTCAGATCAATGTTGTCTGCATTGACATTGCTGTCACTGTTCCCGGAGGATATCTCATCCTGGATTTTGGCCAGTTCTTCCTGTGAATAACCCTCCGGCTTGTCAATCTTCAGATAACGGAGATTCACGATAAAACTCAGCGCCAATCCGTTATTGCGATAATAAACCGTCGGCGTAAACAGGGTTGTATCCATATCAAATGTTTTGATGGCCGCATCCGTCTGAACATAACTGCAAAATCCCATGAATGCTGCGCACATGACAGCAATACCGGCACCGCGGAACTTCGACATCTTAAACTTCAGCCGCATTTTCAGACACAATGACCAGAGCAGCAGGATCAGCAGGATCACGTTGCATGCTCTTACGGATAATTTATATTCAAAGTTATCAGCCACTGTCGCTGCCACACCCACTGAGAAAAGATCCCATGGCAAAATCGGCGATGATCGGAACATCAGGACAAAATAATTGGCCAGGCCCGCTGCACCAAGCAGCATCGAACCAATAAGGATGGACATTCCTGTTCTTCCGGTTATAAACAGCAGCACGCCAAAAAACAGATAATACATGATAAGGTTCAGAATAACAGGGCCTTCCCACATCTGACTAAGCAAGTGGGTATAACTTTCCACAAGCATAAAAACAGCTGCCGGTGCAAAGGCTGTTAAAAGTATCTCGATCAAAGCTGAATATCGGAATCGAAACAGATTCACAACAATGGCTGCAGCGATAAATACAACCGCCAGCCACAGCCATTCCTGGCTTTTCTCAGCCGTCTGCATGGCGTACACAGCCAGCCCCGCCATCACAACGCCGTATACCACAGCCAATATGGCAGATTTCTTATCAATCCATCTGTCCTGTTTTTCAATCGGCCGTTTCAGCTGTCGGCCGATAATTGCTAAATATTCTTTTGCAGAGGAGGACCGTTCTGATTTTGTATAGATTCTCTTCTTGTTCTTCAAGTCAATCTTTCCTCCTAAAAACCAAAATCAAAAATTGACAACTGATTGCTCTCAGGGAGTCCACCGAGAAGTCCAAGTTCAGCCATAGTATCCAGCACAGTCTGACTGACTTTAGCCTTCTGACGAATATCGTCCTTCGACAGGAATTTCTCACCGCGCTCAGTCTCTGCGTGAGCTGCCACAGCCAATGCTTCCGCAGCAATACCGCCCATGCCTTCAATGACAGAA
>OHAU01004120.1_pt1 | contig 10421 bp, 7 predicted proteins | sample 1577181 | NCBI WGS metagenome assembly OHAU01 (sample SAMEA3541472, study PRJEB24748) | human gut metagenome | biome: human gut; feature: human-associated habitat; material: faeces | place: China | collected 2012
AAATCCTGGTCCTCACACCAGCTGCTGCTTGTGAATTTGCTTATTTTTTACCTGCGAATATCCTACGAATAAGGTTTTCGGGAAACTTGGCTTATTTAATCCAATTATTGCCTTTTGTCATGTGGATTTTGCATTATTGCATTGAAGAGTTATAACTCAAAATAAATTTCATTGGTGTTTTTATCGATGATATATATTTTAGGTGATGCAGCCTTTACGCAGGTTGTTGTGATGAATACAGCACCGCCCAAGTTTATTTTCCTTTTTGTTTCACCCCAACCTTGTATAGTAAACTGAACAGTCAATGCTAAATCGTCAATATGCTCCTCAATAGCCAAAGCCTCGCTCCCTGTCATTGGTATTTTTATAGTTGTTAAATAACTCGCCCTGTCAGTGCTTTGTCTTTTTTGTACGGTTTGCCTTATTTTAGGAGTGCATTTAATGGCAAACTGAGGAAAGTTCAAATATCCGCTAACAGGAAGAAAACCTGTCTCGTCAACGACATATCCAAAGTCGAATGTCTTTGTTTTTAAATTATACGCTTTGTCCCACCCCATATTTGCCGAAAAAGGAAAGATATAATAATGCTTCATTGCATTTAAATTAGTTTTTATGTTTTTCATTGTTTCAAGCAATACCTTACCGTCCTCTGAATTTACAAATGTCTTTCTTTTTAACTCTGTATCATATTGGGTCAAATTGTAGTAACTGCAAACATCCATATTATACAGGTCATGTAATTGTTCGATAGAACGCGCTCCCATACAGATTGTTTTTACTTTATTATAGCCCACCTCAAAACGGCAATTACTGTTGGAAAGGTCTAAAACGGCTCTTTCTTGCGCTTTACTAATCAACATAGCACAAAGAGAAAGGACAATAAGAAAAGTTCTTTTCATAATACTGTGATTTGCTCCCCACAGCCTCAACAGGAAAGGTTTATATAAAAAGATAGCGTGAGGCTGTTAGAATTATCTGTTTTAGAGGCTCTGGTAAACCCGTGGTACAAGATAAAACGACACCCCACGCCAAGCTATATATATATCACTGATATATACAAGATTAGCATGAGCGTTTGTATCGTCTATCCCCGTACCACATGAAATTTTACCAGAATTTCTAAAACGGGATAAAGCTAAACGCTTCCTTTAATTAATATGTCACCAACAAGTCTTTAACCTGTTAGCGGGACAAATATAACTAAAATCCAGCGTTCTACAAACGTTTTTAGGGATGTCGTGGAACAAATTTACTCATTTATTGATAGTTCACAAGATTTTAGAGAGGGAACTCCAATGAGGTTGTTACATATCAGAGTGTCTAAACTTTTGCAGACACCTCGAAACAGCCTCATCATCATATCCACGACCTCAAACAGACCTTACCATTCGATTACATTCCACTCGTTTTTAGGTGCTGCATGACATTTTTGTCCCCCACATTGCAAGCCCTCTATGACATAATACCCTGTCATTACATAAGTTTATCATCATACAATGAAGATTTGAGAGTGTTACATCCTCTTTACTTACAACCTGTATTCATTCTATCGACCGAGCATAACCACCTTATCACATAGAATTAAACAACCTCGTATTAGAGCGTTTAAGCCATTATTACACCCCACCGAATACTTTTATTGTATCTGATAAGTTTTTGGCTGCGCACGACCAATAGACCCCTCTATTAAAAGATAAGGCTTGATAATCACCCGAAGAGTAAACTTAGGGAAGTAGAGTTTACACCCTCTGATGATTACCAAGCCTTAATTGATTAGAGAGAGAACTATCAAGCTGTATTGAATATTCGTCGTTCCTCTGCGATACTCATACCGTCTGCTGACTGCTCCAACAGCCCAACAAGATATTGTTCTATTTTGCCTGTCAGTTCCAAGGTCAGGTTAGGGAGAGTCAGATGCTTTTTGCCCCACTCCAACGCTTCTTGGATTTTCTTTTGTATTTGCCCATGTAGGACACGGTCGGATGGCTGCGGATTTACCCGAAGTTTAAAAAGGACATGCTTCACATAATAAGACAGGTTTTGGTCGGCATTTGCTATACAAATACACCACTTGGCAAAGTCCTTGGCGCTCTCAAAAATACGGTAATCCACATCCCAACAGTCATTAGGCAGTTTCACCATATTCTCATAATATCCAAACCACTCTGCAACCAGCGTCCAAAATACCTGTTTACTCCAAAGCTCCTCTGCCACTATATCCCTACCAAACAACCTATTCAGTCCTTTGGTGCTAAATGTCACCTCGTACCTCAATAAGTTCCTCGGCAAGTTCTCTCTCCCATATTTAGGCAACTCACGTTTCTTCTTTGCCTCCTGTATCTTGTCATAAAACTTGCAACGCACTTCTTCGTCCTCTATGTACTTAGTACCATTCCACTCATTAGGTCTAAATTTCTTCATGGCGTCCAACTTCTGCATATACATAATAGGAGGCTCTGTCATGCTAAAGTTATGTGCAAACTCCGCAGACTCCACCACTGCCTTATACATAGGTACACCCAAGTCCTTGCTCAACTTCATTATAAGCCATTTGACCTGTTGTAATGACAAGGTCTTTAGATTATGTCCCCACAGACATTTAGGAAGACTGCCCTCGAACGATACATACGTTTCTGTAGCTATGACCCTACGTCCAAGCCAATACCCCTTACCACCTGTACCATTGGCAAAATAGTCCTTTACAACTGTACGTTGCAGAACTGTTTGCCAGTCGTACCCTGTTGGCAGGTCATATAGCATTAATTTGATTTTGTCATACATGGCTGTGAGATTGGAATGTATATAGAAAGTTATACATAATAAAGCATATTAACTATTTACGGAGCCGCGCAGCCAACTGGCTTTCCATTCGTTTTATAAATTCCTCCTTGGTTTCCTGCTTTCGGGCAGTCATCCACGCTACGATTTCGTCACGCTTAAACACGAGTTTGCGCCCGTTTGTCCCGGAACGATGACAAGGTATTTCACGGGTACGGGTCCACTTGTAAATAGTGTCCTTTGCATAGTTCGTAAGCTCACAACAAAGTGTAATATCAAACACTTCGGGATAATCTTCTATCCGTTTTGGCTCTCTTTTGGTGTTCTGTGGTTCGGTTTCGGGTGTCGTTGGTACTGTTCCCAGCATGGAAACAATGACTGCCCGTAACGACCTTATTTGAGCCAAAGCGTAATACTCCCATTGCTGCTGTAAAAACTCCATGTCGTGAAACAGCCATGCGCTCTCTATTGCATCACGGTGGTGTTCATTGATAAAACCGTATTGAGCTATGGAATTGTACAGGAAATCTGCAACCAAACCTGTTTTACCCTCTTTTTGCAAATAGGTTTCCTCGTTATAGATGTCTTCCAACTCTTGGCTGTCCATGTTCAGTTTGCCTTGTCGGACGGCTGACAGCTTTTCATCATAAGTGGATATGAAGAAGCCGTCCCGCCATTGGTTTATAGCCTCATCTACCTCATTCAAAGCCTGTTTTAGCTTTGTCTTATTACCATTCGTCAATCTTTTTACATAGGTGCGCAACCATTCCTCATGCGCAAAACAGGCTTCCCCTTTGAGCGACTTGTCTATCAAGCCGCCCAAAGGCATATTTATTGCCATACTCATAATTAAAGGATTTTAGCTACTCTGTCTAATACGCTTGTTGAAAAACTGTCAAGATATACGTTTGTCGTTGTAAGATTACGATGCCCCAACGCTTGGCTGATAATTTCACGGGGGACATCATTGCCTTGTAAGGTCATGGCCATTGTATGACGGCTGACATAGGTGGTCAGGTTCATACGGATATGGAGCAACTTGCCTAATTGCTTTAAACCGTCATTTATACGTTTGTAACGGCTACGGATATGGTCATACAGTTGTTCCCCCTCATAATCCCTTGTTATTATTGGCAGCAAATAGTTGCCTGTCAAAGCAGTATTTGCCTTAAACCATTCCAACTGCTCTCGTATGGCAGGAGTTACGGGTATTGTTATAGGCTTTGCATTTTTAGCGTTCTGTGTCTTTTGCCTTTTATAAACGATATGCTCCTCTGTCCCAAACGTGTCAATATTGTTTTTAGTCAGCATGGCCTCATCTATAAAACTCATACCGAAACATAAATAGGAAAACAGGAACACCCTACGGGACAACTCCAATACAGGATTTTGTTGAGGCGAGTTTTTTATCAGCTCCAAATCATGTGGTGAAAGGTAGCGTTTGGCTGTTTCCTCTGCCAGCTTACCGATTTCAAAGCCACCCTTACCGAAAGGATAGGTGTTTGATGAGGCTTCACGCTCTTTTATCGCCTTGTTTATAACTGCCCTCAATGTTTTGAGGTAGTATTTACGGGTGTTTCCACAACAGCCGTCTTTTTCCATTTCAAGGTTAAACCGATTGATGTACTTTACATCCAACTCGGAAAACAGCCGTTCCTCAATCTTGTCGTCATACTTTGCCAGCATATGCAAAGTACGCTCATAGACTTTTGCATTACCGATATGCCTTGTGGCTTTTAGGTTTTCCACCTGTCGCATGAAGTAGTCATAAACCTTACCCTGCTTTGACATACCAAGGAACTCCTCCTCGAACTGGTTAAGCGTCCAGTTTACCCGTTCCTCCATGAACTTTTGTAGGATTTCATCCTTTCGGACTTCATAACGGTTCAGCAACGCATTGTAATTTTCGTAGTTAGGATTGACACGCTTGTCTTTTTTAAATCGGGATGCCAATTCGTCCCATTGCCCTTTCGTTGCCGACAATTGCAAGTCGATGTACTTTGTTTTGTCCTCTTTTGCTACCCTTAAACAGACGGGGCAGCTTCCGTCCCTTCTAATGTTGCTTTTGAAAAGCACGATTTTTGTCCTTGCCATGTTGTTGTTTTTCTTTTTAAGTTATATGGCCGACGAAATTATTTTATACTTTACATAGGAATAAAGTATAGAGCTTCACTCTCGCTCAATGCAAAGATAGATAATTCCGATGATTAAAACTACATCATTGCAACGGCTCAACAAGGAGGGGCACTTAAAACATGGCGAAATTGGGGCAAACTTTAACCTACATTAACTTTGCAATTTATTTGCATCCTACTTGTTCGTCCTGCTTTTCGATTAAGATTCGATTAAGGTTTGATTAAGGTTTCGGGATAATTAGACGCTTTTTATTGCTATAAGTCGGGGCTTTTTGCATCTATTTTGCACTGTATAGGATACCAAACAGCCCCCGAAACAGTCTTGGAGTTATTTAGAATATTGTCTAAATAGTAGTTTTCAGCACGACCATATTGCATTAATAACAAGCTATATACGATAATCATAGAAGATACTCACTTATATTTTTACAGTGATTTATTTGCAGATTAAAAATAAAGCACTACCTTTGCATCCGCAATTCGGGGTGTAGCTCAGCCCGGTTAGAGTACGCGTCTGGGGGGCGTGTGGTCGCTGGTTCGAATCCAGTCACCCCGACTAACCACAAAGCATTGATAATTGTAAGATTATCGATGCTTTTTTCTTTTAGAACACTTCAGAACTATCATACGGTGCAGACGTAGGTGCTCCCCAAAACAGGATATTTAACCGGGATTTATGTTTTATCAAACAGTACCGGATATCGGATATTAAAAAAAATGTTGAATATTCAATGCAGTTGCACGGATTCTTTCCGTTTGTTGCTTAGTATCTCAAGTTTTTTTCTATCTTTGCGTCAAATAAAGCAGCGCCCTGAAAATCAATGAAATATTTCTATTATGAATAATGCTGCACATAAAAAAGACAACACAAAGAACATCTTATTAATAAAAAACTCAAACAGAAAATGAAACGCATTGTTTTTTTAGATTATGTACGCGTATTTGCGTGCTTTCTCGTTATGATTGTACACTCCAGTGAAAACTTTTACGGTGCCGCCGGATCCACGGACATGGCCGGACCGCAATCTTATTTAGCCAGTGAGGCAGACCGCTTATGGGTAGCTGTATACGATGGCTTTTCACGCATGGCAGTACCATTATTCATGATTGTCTCCGCCTTTCTCCTTGCTCCGATGAAAGAAGAACAAACTACATGGCAATTTTATCGCCAGCGATTCCTTCGTATCATACCACCATTTTTCATATTCATGATACTATACAGCACCTTACCAATGTTGTGGGGACAGATAAACGGAGAGACATCATTAACGGATCTATCACGAATTTTCTTGAACTTCCCGACACTTGCAGGACATCTGTGGTTTATGTATCCTCTAATCAGTCTTTATCTATTCATACCTATAATATCTCCATGGCTGAGAAAAGCCTCGGCAAAAGAAGAACGCTTCTTCATAGGGTTGTTTCTGTTATCAACATGCATCCCATATCTCAACCGTTGGTGTGGTGAAGTATGGGGACAATGTTTCTGGAACGAATATCACATGCTATGGTACTTCTCAGGCTATCTGGGTTACCTCGTGCTGGCACATTATATACATACTCACCTTACGTGGAGTCGTTCAAAACGCTTCATCATAGGAACCATTTTAATGGTTATCGGAGCCGTATTAACCATCTATTCATTCTATAGCCAGGCTATACCCGGTGAGACTCTTTCCACTCCGGTAATAGAAATAGGATGGGCCTTCTGTACAATCAACTGTGTACTGCTCACAGCGGGTACATTCCTCATGTTTACGTGTATCAATAGCTCAAAAGCTCCACGAATCATAACAGAAATGTCAAAGCTCAGCTACGGTATGTATCTAATGCATATCTTCTGGCTAGGATTATGGGCAACAGTATTTAAGTATACCCTGGCACTGCCTACTGTTGCCGCTATACCATGCATTGCAGTCAGTACATTTATCTGTTGCTTCATAACTTCAAAACTCATTTCATTCATACCGGGCAGCAAATGGATCATAGGATGAACATTTGAGTATGGCTACTTCCATAAAATCGGATACGCCCCATATGTAATAGTCCCATGTAGACGATTTATATTCAGACATGTACAAATCTGAACCTGACAGAATTCTCTTTAAATAGATAAATAGCAATTGAGCCCCTGATCGGAATATACCGGCCAGGGGCTCAACTTTAAATATAAAAGAAAGGAGAGCTAAGCACGAATCTTAACTCCCTCTATCTTATTGAGTTACTTTCTTATTTCTTATAAACCTTCAGATTTGTAATCTTACTATCAAACTTTCCGGCTTTCTCTAGCGGGAAGACTAAAGTGCGAACATAATTCATAGAATCTTTCCCGGCATTATAGTAAAGTTTTTGAGTATTCATTTCCTCTACTACCTGTCCATTGATAAGTAGACGGGTCGACTTATTGTCACCACTGATACCGATGGTTGCTTTCTCGCCTTTGTGGATACGGTGACTAAATGTATTCAAATAACCGTCACGGGCAAAACCCAACATGCCACGGATCGGATCGGAAAGATAAAATACGGCATCCGGCGAACGGAACAGTTCCGTACCCTTTGCTTCATTGGCTCCGTCAATATCAAATGTTACCAGATAATCGTAACCGATTTCACGGTGAGGAGTCTCGCTATTGGGAGCAACGGAAGCCTGTTCATACACCAATCCCGGTGTAGTACCGATACGGCCGAGTTGATTAACACCCGGAGCCTCACTGATGGCATTGCGTTGTTTATCAAAGTCAGCATACGGAACAGATACATCTTTTCCGGTCCACATCTTCACAGCCAAAGTCTGCAAAGCCGGATAAACGCGGTGATGAATATCTTTTGTCGAGATGCCATTGCCTACATGATCGTTCCATACGGCAAACATACCACCGAGGATAGACGGATCTTTCTCCGGGAAAACAGCCTTTCCAATCTGTACAGGAGTCCAATTTTCGTACAAATACTTCGTGTTCAGATAATCATAATAGTATCCGGCAGCCGGAACAATGTATACCAGCCCGTCAGGAATACTAATCAATTTATAGCCTTGCTCTATCATGTCTTTCGGGTTGGCATAGCCATTGTACCATGCACTCATGATCACATTCTCCGATTTCACCGGTGTATCACCTTTGGCATGCGTCAGTGCTCCCCATACACAAGCCTGTTTGCCAAAGCTCTCTACATAGCGGATATAATGGTCGGTGAAAGCACGGAACTTCTCTACTACATCTTTTTTCTTATTTGAGTATTCGTCAGTACCGATATGCACTTTCTTTCCACGGAATACAGGTTCGTCCCCTTCCAGATACTCCTTAAAGAGTCCATCCATAAACTTATACGTTTCAGGATTAAACAGATCGAGATGGTCCATGCCGTACTCTTTACTGCCGATCTCCGGTTTATAATGTGTAAAGGCAAGAGTATGCGCCGGAGCATCAATCTCGGGAATGATTTCTACGTAAAGGTTCTCAGCCAACTTTTGTAAATCGATAAATTCACGCTTGGTGTAATAGCCGTCTTCGGCAGCCAAACCCGGATAAGTATCCGACTCCAAACGGAAGGCTGCATAAGTTTTCGACCAATCGTGCCCGAAGAACTGTTTAAAGCCATTATCATTCAAGTGAATCTGCAAAGTATTCATCTTGTAATAAGCCATAATCTTCACATAATCCTGAAGGAAAGAAAGAGGAATAAACTTTCGACCGCAATCTATCATAAAGCCACGCATAGCGTAGTCCGGAAAGTCACGCAAAGTACCTTTCGGGAACTGATGATTTTCACTCTGTTCCGCAATCTGAAGCAGAGTACGGGTTCCCCAATATACCCCTATGCTTTCGGGAGCAGTCAGCAAGATACGATCGGTAACTTTCACCGTATAGCCTTCTTTGCCCAACTTCTTATCTGCACGAATGGCAAGAATAACATCACCGGCTCCGCCTTTACCTTGTACTACCTCCGGTTTGTGACCGAACATCGTTTCACAGTCATCGGCCAGCATACGGGCAATGCGCAATAGTTCCGGCTGATTGGCAGGACAGACTATTTTTGTTGTTTCAGTCGGTACAAATGCCCCTTCGGCACCTTTCCACTCTTTCAGTTCGGGAATCACAAAAGGTTTGGGATTAACAACTGCACTAACGCCGGGACAAACCAGACATAGTGCCACAAGAATCATAAAGAATCGGTTAACAAATTTCATATCGTGTCGTTATAAAAGGGTTAATTCAACCGGACATCCGATTGTGGTACCAAAAGTAGTGTAAATCTACCGATTCTCCAACATTCTGTCTAAAATAAAAGAATGTTGGCACCCCGACAGACAAAAAGATCTATCTGTCGAAGTGCCAACGTGGGATCATTGTTTCCGCTGAAACGGTGACCTCATCACAAACAAAACAAACATCAAGCTGATGGGAATCATCAACTTGCTACAGAAGTCCTTCTCAGGGAACCTCACGGTCACTCATCCGTAGATTTTAAATATGATTGTCGGATAAATTGGGGATAGTAAACCAGAAAGTCGATCCTTCTCCAACTTCCGATTCCACTCCAATCGCTCCGTGCATACGCTCAATAATAATTTTACAAAGGGACAATCCCAATCCAAGCCCTTGGGTAAAGCTATCAAGTTTCACAAATCGTTCAAATATCACTTCCGTTTTATCGTTAGGAATACCACATCCGGTATCCGTCACATAAAACCTAATTTGACCATTTTCTTTCTCTTGATACCCCCAACGAACGGTCCCCTTTGTTGTAAATTTAATAGCATTATCCAATAAGTGCTCCAATATCTGTATCAGCCTGTCCCGATCTGTATAGATGTGAGCATTCGACTGCTCCCGATCCCAAGCCAAAACCAGGTTGTTCGTTTCTGCTTTGGGAACATACGTCAATTCCATCTCTTTCATCAATGAATCGAGGACTACATCCGAACCGACTATGTCCATAACGCCCGACTCAATATTGGAGAGATCGATAACATCGTTCATCAATCGCAAAAGATGCTCCGTATTACTCTGTATCAATCCGATATACTCCTGCTGCTCTTTTTCGTCATCTATGATAGAGAGCAAAGATGCAAAACCTACAATCGCATTCAACGGTGTACGTATCTCATGGTTCATATTAGCAATCAATGCCGATTTCAACCGATTGGCTTCTTCTGCTTTCTCTTTAGCTGCGGTCAGTTCTTCTTCCATAACCTTTCGCCTGGTAATGGACATCAGCGATCCCTCTACAGTCAACAGTCTGCCATTTTCATCAACTTTCCCGGGAATGGCATGCATTTCCAACCACTCCAATACGAATCCCTCTCTCTTTTTAGCCCAGAAACGAAGTTCGACCACCACTTTCTTCATTTTGCCTTTCAGTATCCCCCGACAAGCTTCAATCACCCGAAGGCGGTCTTCCTTATAGATACCTTGATAAACACGCGCTATAGAAACCGGAAACGAATCATTATGAAAAATCTCCCATCCTGCAGGATCGTCCGACGGACGGGCATCAAACCATA
>OHAU01004123.1_pt1 | contig 10415 bp, 13 predicted proteins | sample 1577181 | NCBI WGS metagenome assembly OHAU01 (sample SAMEA3541472, study PRJEB24748) | human gut metagenome | biome: human gut; feature: human-associated habitat; material: faeces | place: China | collected 2012
GATGAATTTCTTTTGCGACCTCATTTGTTTCCTGATTGTTATTGTAAACAATGCTATTATTTTCTGCCAAGACCTAGATTATGTTTACTGATAATTTTTCATAAGGACTAGTCTTCCTACCAAGATTGCTAAAACGATGAGATTGTCATGGCCAATCAAAACACCGTTATACACTGAGCGTATCAATAACATTAACACAGCAAAATACTTAATGATGCTTGATTAAAAAAATCCCTTACTTTTCCTAATACCATTACAGCCTCACCATTCTAAGTAGTTTTACTACCAGCAGCTTGCTCCCAAATATTCAAACTATAGTTATTATTTTTTAAATATTTCTTAACATCGGTGAGAGTCTTTCCCATTCATAAATCTCAATAACATTACGATAATTGAGTACAAAAAATGCCCTGATTTTTTACATCATTATCTATAAAATAAAGGGCATCTTTTACTATTCAATTTTGTAAGGAGAGGAGGGAATTCGAACCCCCGAGCCCAATTGGACTACACGCTTTCCAAGCGTGCGCACTCGACCACTATGCGACCTCTCCGAAAGAAGCTTAGATAACCACTTCTTTAACCAGTCCACTAATTACTGAAATTGTGCTTCAACACGGTAAATGACTTGTCCTTTTTGAGAAAATTTTTCCTCATATTCAGTCATGACATTTCCCTCAAAATCACTAGCATGCAGATCTAACCAAACTTGTTTTAAAATCATGCCATATTGTGAGAAACTTGCCAAACTGTATTCAAACAAACCACGGTTATCCGTTTTGAAATGAATTTCACCTTGTTCTGGTAAAATTTGACGGTAAGTATCCAAGAATGTCTTATAAGTTAAACGGCGTTTTTCATGACGTTTTTTCGGCCATGGATCTGAAAAATTCAAATACATTAAATCAATCTCACCATCTGCAAAATAATTTGTCAAATCAGAGCCATCAACTAACAACAAACGAACATTCGGTGCTTGACTATCTAACACTTTATCTAAAGCATAGCTAAGCACAGATACTTGAATGTCAATTCCGATATAGTTAATATCTGGATTTTGCAAAGCCATTCCAGTAATGAAGGCTCCTTTTCCTGAACCTACTTCAATGTGGATTGGATTATCATTACCAAATACTTCGCGCCAACGTCCTTTGGCTTCTTCTGGATTTAAAATAACATAGTGTGGGTTATTTTCTAAGTGCTCCTCAGCACCCTTACGTTTTCTAACTCGCATTATTTCTTTTTACTAACTAACTCCCTAAATTTTCGTAAACCATAAATTTCTTGATTCACGTGCTCCATGTCACGCTTATCAAAACAGTTTAAAATTTGTGAAAGATATGAGAATTGTCCGTACCAAACAATTTTTTGGCGTACTTTCTCATTATCCTTGTAACCATAATAATTTAACCACTCATGCCAACGTGAATATGGAATGTAATGACTCAAAAGAAAGGCTACATCATACATTCTATCTGTCAATCGTACAGAATCCCAATCAACAAGGTAAATCATACCACTAGTCGTAATGACCCAGTTGCTATGCTTAATATCACCATGCACAATCGTTGCAACTTCTGAACGAAACTCTGGTAAACTGCGTTTTAATTCTTTGACGATACTTTGCAGATAAGTATTCTCTTGGATTTGAAGTGGGGCATTTTTTTCCCAATCCACCAACAAATCATAAGGATTTTCAATCTTATAGTTCAACTGTAACAGCTGATTAACTAGAGGGCGTGATTTGTGCAAACGCAAAAGAATATGGACAATTTGTTTACTCCCCATATCCTCTTTTGTCAAAATTCTACCATCAAGCCACTCTTGAGCACTCATTGTATCACCATTGCCAGTTCGACGTACCCACAATAATTGTGGTGCAATCTGTTCTTTAGCAAGTGCAGGCAAAATCGGTGTCGTATTCAATTTAATAAAGATTTTTTCACCGTTTGGATATTGACCAATAAAGGCTTTACCACTCTTACCTTGCAAGGGAGTCATTGTCAATTCTTGATCCGATACTGTCACCTGTCCGCCCTCCTTTTCTTTCGTGAATCGTTTGTTTACTCCTATTTTACTTGTTTTACAGCGCCTAGTCAATCATCTTATTGATTTTGTAAGGAAGATACCATTCTGTAATAATAACCGTTACCAAAATCAATAAGCCTGCTGCTTGCCAAGAAAACGTTAATAACAACTCCAAAAAGCCCAATAAATACGATAATTTTTTCAAAAATGTCTTTAAATTAGCCGCCTTTTGCTTTTCAGAAATTGGATAAAGATTGGTCAAATATTGATAATCAAAATGTTGGGATAGGGTTAATAATTGAAAAAGTAATAAATAATTAAAGACCAAAGCCAAGCCAACTGCTACCAAGCGATTGGAAATAAAGATAAGCGCAAGCAAGCTCAATGCGAGTAATCGCAAGGTTAAAGCAAAATAATCTGAACTCCGTAAAAACGCACGTAGGTATAAATTTGACCATGTTTTGGCATGTGTTTTTTTGACCAAACCAAGCAAACTATCCAAGTACGAACGACGGTTCACACTAGCTGAAATTCCCTTAACCGTTGTGAAAAGCGAAAAGAATTTAAGCACTCCTTGACGACGTTTTGCTTCATAAGAAATGGCAGCATCCCATGAAAATTTTCCTTGAGAAAAGAATACCTTGCTTTTTTCTTTCATTACAAGCCATTTCACAACCGCTAAAGCAAGCAATAAAATGCCAAAGGTAACCGTTGAAAAACCTAGTTTAAAGAAGATGGGAGCTAATAAAACAAGAATTGCCGTTTGCACGATTGTCCAAATCACAAAAGCACGACGTCTTGCCTGTGATAGCCATTGCAAAATCTCAATTTCTTTTGGCAAATAGAACAATTTATCAGGTGCTTCCAAATAAGTCGCAATCTTCCCAAGGCTAAGCAAAACAAGGATAACCAAGACCAAAATCACGTCAATAACGACTGTCTGACTTGGAAACTGACGTAACAGCTGGCTGTATTGAACCATCAGAAAACCTGTTAAGAAAACCAAGACTAGCACAAAATGGTCATTAAAGACATAACGAAGATACTTTAAGCATTGCCCTAAAAAAGCACTACGGCGCTTTTGAAAAACTTCTTTCATATCACACCTCTTTAGTCAATGACATATAAATATCATTAAGCGTTGCTGTCTCATCACCAAATGCTTCACGTAGCTCTGCTAATGTACCAGTTGCACGAATTTTCCCTTGATGCAAAATCACAAAACAGTCACACATCTTTTCAGCAGCATCCAAAACGTGTGTTGACATCAAAATCGCTTTTCCTTTTGCCTTTTCTTGCGCCAATAATTCTGTCAAATCAGAAATTGCTAATGGGTCCAAGCCCAAAAAGGGCTCATCAACGATAAACAAACTTGGATTAACCATAAAGGCACAAATAATCATGACCTTCTGCTTCATCCCTTTAGAGAAATTAATTGGAAACCACTCTAATTTATCAGATAAACGGAAAAGTTCCAACAATTCTGTCGCACGCGCCATCGCCTCATCATAATTAAGGTCATAAGCCATTGCAACTGTTTCTAAATGTTCACGTAAAGTCAATTCTTCATATAAACTTGGCGTTTCTGGGATAAATCCAATTTTCTTACGATATTCTGCCTGATTCTGCGCCAAAGTCAAACCATCAATCGAAATTTGCCCTTGATATGGCGTTAAGAGCCCAATAATTTCATTGATTGTCGTTGACTTACCAGCCCCATTCAAACCAATTAAGCCAATAAGCTCACCATCACCAACTTCAAAAGAAATATTTTTTAAGACAGGGATGTTAATATATCCCCCTGTTATATTTTCAATTTTTAACATAAGATACCCACAAATTTTTGATATAATAATTATAACAAAATCAAAGGATTATAGGTGATTCAAATGGAAAATTGTATCTTTTGTAACATTATCGCTGGTGACATTCCGTCATCAAAAGTCTATGAAGATGACCAAGTACTTGCTTTTTTAGACATTTCACAAACAACTAAAGGACATACTCTATTAATTCCAAAAGAGCACGTCCGTAATGTTCTTGCCATGTCTCAAGAAACATCAGAAACACTCTTTTCTCGTTTACCGAAAGTCGCACGTGCCGTCCAAAAAGCTACTGGTGCTGTCGGAATGAACATTCTTAATAACAACGAAGAAGTCGCTGGACAAACTGTTTTCCATGCACACGTCCACCTCATCCCACGTTATGATGCTAACGATGAAGTCACATTTGCTTTCACAGAACATGAACCTAACTTTGAAGCTCTTGGCAAATTAGCAGAGCAAATCTCTCAAGAGGTAAAAGCATGAAATTAAGACATCTTATCGCACTCGGCGTGGCTGGCTGCGCAGGATATGCAGCCTATCATGTCTATAAAAACCGCGACCAATTTAAAGCAGAAATCGCAGAAGCTGATGACATTAGCGAAAGAATTTCAACTGACATCGTAAAAATTCGTCGCAGTATTGACGACATTAACAACCAGCTTCCAACACTTCAAACAATCAGCCAAGATTTGGATTACAAACGTCGCCTTTTTGAACAAGAAACCAATAGCCGCTTAGAGCAAATCAAAGCAACGCTAGCAAAATATCAAGAAGAAAACTAAGCAACAACCACCAAGCTAAAAGGCTTGGTGGTTTTATAATAGCCACTGATAAGGGAACTAATCAGACCAAATTTTTTCAAATTAAAGAAGCTGAGATAAAATCTCAGCCTCTATTATTTTAATATGAATAAGCACTGTAATCAGAATAAGTATCTGTGCTATAGTCGCTATAACCACCACTATTGTAATCACTATAACCACTGTCATAGCCGCTAAAACTACTATAATCACCATAGCCACTATCATAAGAGCTTGATATTCCACTACCATAAAGATTTTCATAGAGAACAGCTGTCGTTTGCAAGGTTGTACTTTCATCTAAGCCAAGTTGTTTCTTGATATTATTTTGAATTTCAAGCAGATGGTCTGATGTGACAATCTGATATGATGTACCATTAATCGTCGCATCCTCACCTTGTAGTTGGTAGGTTTTAATATCACCCAAAGCATCTGTATAGCCAAGTAAGCTTGGAATCGTGCTAGATGAAATTTCAATATTTGTTTGCATATTGCTACTTACAGCAGAAAGGATTTTTTTATATGAACTTACACTATCAAGTGCTAAAATTTTCTGCAAAACTTTTTGAATGACTTCACGTTGGCGTTTTTGACGTCCATAGTCACCTTCAGGGTCATCATAACGCATACGTGCGTAAACCAAAGCTTGTTCACCATTTATCTTGTGAGTACCAGGTTCAACGGTTGCTGTATATTCAGGTTCATTTTCTGCAATCGAAATGGCAAAATCGAAATTATTGGTTACGGTAATACCACCAACAGCATCAACCAAATCTACCAAACCTTGCATGTTGATTTGGACATAGTAATCAATAGTAATGTCCAACAAACTTTGTACCGTCATGATAGCCATTTGCGCACCACCAGAAGCATATGCAGCATTCAATTTAGCTTCAACGCCATTCATATCATTATCTTCTGGTCCAGTAAGTGTCACCAAAACGTCACGCTCCAAACTAGTCATCGTTGTTTTTTTCGTTTCAGGATTAACAGTCACTAGAATCATAGAATCGCTGTTACCTTCCCACGTTGATGTACGTTCTGAATCGCCTGTGTCAACCCCCATCAAAAGAATTGAGATAGGTTTTGTTTGCTCAATAGCATTACTACTAGAATCAGACGTCTTGTAGTCTTTAAACGTTTTTGAAAGCTCACTTGTTGAGAAATTGTAAGCTGTTGTAATATAAACACCTAAGGCAACAATTGTTGTTACAAAGATTGCTGCTATCATTAGCAGAATTTTTTTTCCGAGTTTCATTTGTTTACTTTTAGTCTATCAACCTACTCATCAAGTAGACGTCAAGAAATTCTCCATCTTTAGTTTTTGCGCCACGTTCTTTCGCAGCTTCAATCTTAAAACCGAACTTTTCATAAAGGTGAACAGCTCTGCTATTTCTAGCTTGAACTGTTAACTCCAAACGGCGAATCATTGGCGTTTGCTCTGCCCAATCAAGAGCAACTTCCATTAACAGTGAACCAAGCCCGTATCCCCAATATTTTTCTTGCAATGCAATGAAAACATCTCCGATATGATTAGTTTGTGGTGAGTTCGTGCTAACAATATTAAGCACTCCCGCAAGCTCAGAACCAACTCTAACAACCAAACAAATTTCATTTAAGACTTCTGCACGTATTTGCAAAAAAGTCTGCATATCATCAATAGATAAATTTTTCTCTAAAATGATAAAATCTGTTTCTGCATTGACTTGATCGAGTAAATCAATCAAAGCTTTGGCATCTGAAGGCTGCGCTTCCTCAATGATAACTTCCTGCTCAGCCACGTTCAATCGCCTCCAAAAGCGCTTGACTACGTGAACCATTAGCATGTAGTGTTATTTCACGCCCATCTCCTGACGGCGTAATAACAACTTCTAGATAATCACCAAGCAAGTCAGTCTCAAGAAGCTCTCCCCATTCAATCACAGTTACGCCATCACCATACAAAAAATCATCTAAATCGATAGAATCAGGATCATTTCCGATACGATAAACATCTAAATGATAAAGTGGTAAACTTCCTTCGTATTCTCGAACAATCGTGTATGTTGGACTCTTAATCATCTGGTGAATATCAAGTCCTTTAGCGATTCCCTTGGTTAAGGTTGTCTTACCAGCACCAAGATTTCCTGTTAAAACAAGAACATCTCCTGCCTGTAATTCTTGACCAAGCCGATTTCCATAAGCAATCAACTCATCTTCATTGTGACTATAAAACATGGAACTATTATATCAAAAAACTGGAGCTCTTCCAAGTCTCGTCCGATTTTTATCCTATTTTTATTATAAAAATTCAAAATTCTAATTTTGCAAGCACCTTAAAACAGCTACTCAATACCGCCTAAAAAGATTGAAAAAAGCTGGAGGAATTTCTCCTCCAGCTTTCATCTAAAACTATATCTTTTACAAAATTGCCAAGCAAACAAAGTTAAGAATGAACAAGAAGTCCAAAATCCACATAACAAAGTGAACATCTTTAGCTTGACCTTTCACAATTTTAACTAATGTGTAAGTGATAAATCCAGCTGCGATACCGTAAGTAATGCTATAGCTGAATCCCATAAAAATTGATGTGAAGAAAGCTGGAATAGCTTCACTCAAATCATCCCATTTAACATTTTTAAGATTTGAAAGCATCATCACACCAACGATGATAAGGATAGGTGCGGTTGCTTGTGTAGGAACGATTGAAACAAGTGGACTAAAGAAGCTTGAAATAGCAAAGAGAACAGCTACAACAAGGGCAGTCAAACCAGTACGACCACCAGCACCGATACCTGCTGCTGATTCAACGTAAGTTGTTACATTTGAAGTACCTGCAATCGCACCCAATGTTGTACCAACTAGATCAGAATAAAGGGCACGATCAAGCGCTTGAGACTCTTTATTTTCACCAGTTGTAGCAACAATACCAACCTTCTCACCAGTACCAACAAGTGTCCCAATTGTATCAAAGATATCTGTTAAAGCAAAAGCAAGGATTGCCATTAAAACGCCTGGAATACGTGAGGCATCTGAGAACAACGACCCCAAACCTTGACTTCCAAGAGCAACACCAAACACTTCTTTCAAATCATTGATAGAAGCAGATAAGTTTGTCGCTGACCAGTTGATTGAACCAAGATCAACCACGCCCATAAAAATACCAAGAATAGTTGTTACAGCAATTGAAAGAATAACGCCACCACGAATACCTTTAACAATAAAGAAAATAGTAATAGCAAGACCAATCAATGCAAGGATAACAGCAGGTGTGTTAAAAGCAACCAAACCTGGAGTGGCTGAAGCATTAGCTGTAATTGAAGCAAGACCTTTGTCAGCACCTGTTCCAGATACTGTGTATGTTCCTGCATCAACAGAGAATTTCAAGAAACCAGCATTTTTGATACCAACGTAAGCAAGGAAAACACCAATACCTGCTGAAATCGCTGATTTTAAAGTTGCAGGAATTGACTCAATAATCAATTTACGAACTTTAGTAAGAGTAATCACAAGTGAAATAATTCCACAAATGAAAACCATCGCTAGCGCTTCTTGCCAAGTATATCCTAATGCAAAGACAACTGTATAAGTAAAAAAAGCATTAAGTCCCATACCAGGTGCCTGGGCATACGGAAGGTTTGCATAAAAAGCCATCATCAATGTACCAACAACAGCTCCTATAATAGTAGCAAGGAATACACCTTGCGTAGGCATACCAGTTTGTGAAAGAATTGAAGGGTTGACAAATAAAACATAAGACATTGCAAAGAAAGTTGTCAAACCAGCAGTTACTTCTGTACGAACATCTGTACCATGTTCCTTAAGTTTAAAAAACTTTTCCATTTTAAAATGGTTTCTCCTTTGATAGGGTTAATAATAATCGTTTTTCGTACAATTTCCGAACAACTCATATAGTCTATCAAAAAAACGTTCATTTTTCAATAACTTTATTTGAAATTTTCTCGGTCAAGAAATACCAGACATAAAATCTGAATAAATGTAAACCCTAACACAAAATGAACAGCATCCCAGCTAACAACGTCTAGAATTTCACTAATAACGGTTTTTGGACGTGTGAAAATATCCCAAGAATTCAAGCGGGCGTAACGCCCAATATGGATAGCAAAACTTGAAATAAATGACAAAACACCAATAAAAAGCAACCGTAAATAATAATTTTTTAGTTTAAAAGTAAGAACAATATTTTTAACACTTTCAATCCCACAAAGAACACCAAACAAAATACTAGACACATATAACATATACAAAATCAAACTCGTTTTGTTCCACAATACTGTGCTTGTAAATTGCATATGAACAATATCCGTTAACATATAGAAAGTATTAGGATAAAAGAATAGCCACAGAATAGCTCCTAATCCCCTTACAACTTTTTTACTTATATAATAGGAAACAAGTGAAAAATCAAGAGCCACCAAAGCTAAAAACATATTCCAAACAAGGTCTGGTCCTTCAAGATGATAATGATAAATGCCAAAAGCAATACCTCCGAAAAATAGGTGAACAAAAACAATTTTTTTAGCCATGTTTTTCTCCTTTCCTTAAACAGACATTATAACAAAAAAGATTTTAAAAAGCCCTTTAAAACTAACAAATAAAGTGAGCATAACCACCAGACATGGTGGTAAAATACTAAAAAATAAAAGCCAAGGGCAACTCCTTAGCTTAATTAATCATTATCCAACAAAATAAACATCATCACCTGTACAACCATTAATCCTAGAATAAATGGCATATTAATTATTGTCAGAGCTTTTGAGACCTGCTCAAAAATATTGAGGTGTTGTGATAAAATCACTTTCCAAGTAATCCCCAATGTTCGTAAAATCTGAAACATTAGACTAGCAAAAAATGCAATTCCCATTACAAAGAATACTTGAATATAATGATTTAATTTAAATGCATTTAAGATCAACCGTATACTCAATGTTCCAGCAATCAAGGCAAATACAAGAACTGCCAAATAAAGCATGAAAGATTTCATCCCATTTGATGTCCATAAAGCAGCAGTATCCCAAGATGTGTCAGCCACACTAAACAAGACATTCAAATTATAAGGATAGAAAAAGCACCAAAATATTAAAACCAAGCCACGTAACAAAACGTGTTTGAAATAATAGAATCCCATTTCCAAAGTCAACAAAGCAAACAGGACGTCATTCATCAAACCATCAACGTTAGACTGATAATAAACAACTCCCAGAATAATGCCCAAGGCAAATAAGTGACTCCAAACAATTTTATACATGAATCGAAAACCTCATTTTTTATTACTACTATTATAGCATAGAAATCTTTTCTTTTAATTTTATAGTCTTTTTTGTTATAATAACAGCTATGATAAAGAAAATGATTGCACTTGATTTAGACGGCACATTGTTGCGCAGCGACAATACCATTTCAGATTATACCGTTGAAACGATTAAAAAGGTTCAAAATAAAGGGCATAAGGTCGTTATTGCAACTGGGCGTCCTTATCGTATGGCACTTGAACACTATCGCCGCCTTGAATTATCAACTCCGATGATTTCTTTCAATGGCTCGCTCACGCATTTACCCGAGAAAAAATGGGAATGGGAACATAGCGTTACGATTGACAAGCAATACCTGCTTGATATTCTTGATATGCAACAAAGCATTGAAGCAGATTTTATTGCCAGCGAGTACCGAAAAAAATTCTATATTAGCGCCCAAGACCATAATCGCGTAAACCCTCAGCTTTTCGGTGTCCCAGAAATTACTAAAAAAATGTCAATGGACA
>OHAU01004125.1_pt1 | contig 10413 bp, 8 predicted proteins | sample 1577181 | NCBI WGS metagenome assembly OHAU01 (sample SAMEA3541472, study PRJEB24748) | human gut metagenome | biome: human gut; feature: human-associated habitat; material: faeces | place: China | collected 2012
ACAAGCTAAAAAAGTCACGCTTCAACGGCAAGCTAAAGAACCTGCTGATAATAGCCGCTACTATCGCACTGCTGCTCGTCACCACGGGAATAGCAACCGTCGCCACTAACAAAAAAGTGAAGAACAGCGCCATCGCTTTCTATGAGAATCACATACAGGTTCATTTCGACAAGCAAAAGGATGAAAGCGGAATACCCGGAACGGAGATTGCCGCCGAGCTCAGGAAGCACGATATTTCCGACTTGAAACTGCCGGCAATGTTTTTATCAAGCGACTGCATCTATAACAATATATTTGAGGACAATATCGATGGTCTTAAGGTCACATCATTTTCATACCGAGCAAACAATTTATCCGGTAAAGTATCTATCCGAAAGTTTTATTCTAATGAATCCGTTTTACCGATTGATTTTAATAATACTACCAGTTATAGCAAAGTTGAGGAATTATCAGTAAACGGTTTGACCGTTTTTGTAATAGAGCAAGAAAATTTTTGTTCTATTGCCTATCAGGATAACCTGACTCAGTACATGATGTACTTGAATACCGATTTTGCAGAGACGGTCGAAATCGCAAAAACCCTGACCGCCGCAGAGGAGTAATTTCTTGCGGCTGAACGGGATAAAAACTCACGAACCGCAGCGGTTGTTTTCGCTGCGGTTCGCTTTTTATTCGCTTGCTTCCGTATCTTCTCCCACGGTCGGCTCGGCTGGCTCGGCATCCGGCTCGTTATCCGGCTCGATCGGTGTCGGGGCTGCCGCAGTCGGAGCTGTTGTAGTGGGCGCGGGAGCTGTTGTCGTGGGTGTCGGAGCCGTTGTAGGCGGCGCCGGGGCTGTTGTGGTTGGCGCGGGAGCTGTTGTCGTGGGTGTCGGAGCCGTTGTAAGCGGCGGAGCTGCTGTGGTCGGCTCCGTTGTCTCGGGCTCAAGCTTCGGATTCCTCCTGCGTCACAGTGCCGATAACCGAAATCTCCGCGCCGGACACAATTGTGTTTTCTTTCGTTCTGACGGCGCAGCTGCCCCATTTGGAAACAAATTTTACATCCGAGCTGCCCGTTGTTTTTATTGTAAAGGTGAAGCTTCCTACGGCGGTTATCTGCTCGGTATAGTAGATTTTGCCGCCTATCTCAACTCTGCAATATCCCGTGGCGCCCTGCGACCCATTTGCCGAGAGCGTTACCTTATAAACTCCGTCCGCTACGGTGCAGGCGTTGTTTTTGACCTCGACGGGACTGTTTTCACTGTCTCTCACGGCGGCCGTGATATTATATTCCGAGGATTTTATAACCGTCTCCCCCGTGGAGGTATATGCCGAGAACCACGCCCAGCTCGCGCCGCAGAGACAGACGACGCACAGCAGCGCTCCGATAACGGACGGCGCAAGCAGATGGGAAAGACCGTCTCCGCGTTTCTTTTCGCCGCGCTGCGACCTGTTGAAGAAAAAGTTATATATATGCATAACATTGCGCCCGTTGACGAAAGGGATAAGGCAAAGATAGTGACATCGCAGTTCTCTGTGCCAATAATTGTATTCTTCGTCGTCAAATGCGCGGCGCATTTCCCCCGTTATCTGCCGCGTTCCGCTGCTAAAGTTTGACAGAAAAACCACAACCGCGGAAACAACAAGCAGAGCGATAAAGACGCCGAATACAATTCCCAAAACGGGTAAAACGGTACCCATTCCGTCTGCGGCTCCTTTCTTAATTTTTTGTTCCGTTCAATCAAAAGACACGAACACGGGCTCGTGCCCTTTGATTGCCTCTCCGCCCAAAGAGCGGAGAGGACTTGGTAAAACAGAGATGGTTGTGCGATAACTTCGGTTATATGTTTATTTTACCGATTCGCGGCAACCCGTGAAATTAATAGGTGAATGCAAGCCAATACGGCTCCGGCTGACCTTCCCAAAGCGGGAAGAAACCCTTTGCCCACTGGTTGTCAGACGCATCAACGGTAAAGTTGGAGGAAACGCCGTCGATTCTTACTATATTGTTATTGACACCGGCATTTTCAACCTTTGTTCCCTTGATTGTGACAGCCGAACCGTCCTGAAGCTTATCTATGCGGATGAACTTGTTGTTGCCGACATTGACAAGCCTGTTGTTTTCGAAAACAAACTTGCCGCTGTTAATCTTATTGGAAACCTGAACATGGTTGTGCATACAGTCTGTGAAAGTATTGCCCGAAACCGTCAAGTTGTTAAGCACGGAGACTTTGTTGTTCCAGCAGATAGGCTGATAATACTTGCTCATTTCGCAGCCGATGATTCTGATGTTGTTATAGCCAACCTTGCCGTCCGCAACATTGCAGAAGGGAAGATCGGAGTTGGTTGAACCATAGAAGAAATGCTTGCCGGGCTTGTTGTTCTCGCCGCTGCCGACACCCTTGCAGTCCTTTACGGTGAAGCCGTCAACAAGAAGCGAAGTTCCCGTATGGTTTGCATCGTAATTGTCGCGCATGAACAGGACGTTTGTGGTAGTATCGGTGAAGCTGATGCCCTCGATCTTGGTGCTCTCTAAAAGGAGATAGCTGACGATATTGCCGCCGAAATCCGCCTTGTTGGACGCAGCGGTAAGCGTGCCCGCTTCTGCGGTTATGCCCTTGCAGGTAACCTTTGCGCCGGCTGCCGCTCTTAACGTCAGACCCTTGATCTCACGGTAATATGCCGGATAATCATCGCTCTTTTTCAGATCGTCGCGCGCTGCGCTTGTCTCCTTAGCCTGACGAAGATACAGTCTGCCGTAGTCGCCTTCGCTAAGCTCAACAACAGCGGGACCGGTGAGTCCGTCGAGGATGCTCTGTATGGTCTCGGGGGTAGCCTTGATAACAGACTTGGACGCATCGGCGTCATACTGATTGTCGAAGCTGTCATACTCAACGGTATCCTGAGTTGCATAGACGGTGACGGAGATGCCCTCGGCCGAAAGACCCTGATACTCGTTGCCGGCATCTTCCTTCATGTGACCCTTGATTTTGATTGCGACGGATGCATCTTCTCCGGGAAGAAGGTGACCTTCGTCCTCAAGATTGTCAAGCCCCGTGAACTCGATAGCTTCGAGAAGCTTCTCATCGCCGTTTATGCCGGAGACGACAATCTTGTAAACGAGCGCAAGGTTGCCCTTGTTGACAACGCGAAGCTCGGGCAGCTCATAGGTGCAGCCGGGCTCCCAGAGAACCGCTTCGCCCTCCGGGGCGTCTGCGGACTTTCTGAAATCGAGAGTCTTGCCCTCGGCGTTGACCCAGTTGCCGTCCTTGTCTTTCATCTGAAGTTCAATGTCGAGCGTACCGGACTGAATCTTGTTGACTCCGGTTTTCGCTGTGTCTGTGAACCATGCGAAGGTGGTGCCAATGAGCATAACAACGCACAGGAGAACCGCGATTGCGCTGGAAACAAATGCTCTCTTGGCGGATTTGCTGTTTGCCATTTTCATTTACCCCTTTCAGTAGATTTTAAGTACAATGACAAATATGTATTCGCGCTCTGCACGCTTACATCAAAGTTCAGGAGTTTGCGCTGTTTTTCACCTCTTCTTCAGGCTCGTCCTTAGTCTTGCCCGGCGCGTCCCCCATCTGCGCCTTGAGCTCGAGCAGCTCCTGCATCATGCGCTGCGTTTCGGCGCGCTCCGCCTCAATTTTGTCGCGCTCAGCCTGCAATTCCGCCTGCTGCTCGGCCTTGTATTTGCGGAACAGACGGATGCAGCGGATGCCCTCAAGCAGTATGAGAATCAAAAACGGGACAAGTATGCAGACGATATATCCGGGAGTGGTCTTGAGGAACCGGAAGAACGTTCCGACCTTCGGGATATGCTTTTGATATTTGCCCAATACGAACGGATATGTAACCACGGTTTCATCGTCGGTATCTGTTGTGGTACCGTAGGTAACAAATCCGGGGTTCCCGTTCGCGTCGGTGGTCAGCCTGCGTATTTTATGCGTGACTGTCGCGCCGTAATTCTCCTCATTCTGCGAGGAGTAGGCGATTATGTCGCCCTCCTTGAGCGTGGAGGGATCGACCTCCTTGACGAGCACTAAGTCGCCCGCGTCAAAGTCGGTCTTGCTCATGGAGTCGGACAGGACTATAAAAGCCTTGTAGCCGAACAGGTTGCGGTCGGCGCGGTCAAAAGTCAGAACCGACACCACCGTAAATATCATCATACAGACAGCTATGACAACCATAATCCAGGCCAACACGCTGCGAATCACATTTAATACTTTCACTTGCTCACTCCTAACGGATTTATATGTATATAGTGCTTTGCTTTCAGTCAAACAATCTGTAGGGATTGTTCTTGGTCTGCGTCGCCTCGGCGCACAGAGTAAACGAGAGTCTCAGGTTCTGCGCCTCGTTCCCCGCAGCCTCGGGGAAATGGAAAAACACGGTGAGGTTTCGGCGCTGTCCGATTTCCAGCGTATCGTCGGCGGCAGTTACATTATGTCTCGTCAGCTCGTTCACCTTGCCGGAATAGAGAACCTTTTCGCCGTCGGTAACGGTCACGTCGAGCACATTTGCCAGACCGCCCTCTATATCGTCAAAATATATCTTGTAATAAACCGCCCATGTGCTCTCGTTTTCAATGAAGAACTCCTTTTTTACCGTCATGCCCGGCTCAAAGAGAAATTCATGCTCATAGATAACGGGGTTTCCGTCGTTGAGGTTGATTTTAACCTCGCCCGTATGGAACAGGTTATTGTCGACCGAGACTGTTGCATAGACAAGGGCAAAAGTGGTTATTGTCAGGCAGAGCGCCAATATCACTATTGCGACAATTCCGCCGGTCAGCTTTTTTTCAGTCTTTGCTTCAGACATTTTCCTCTTCCTCCTTGCGCCTGCGGGTAACCGCCAGGAAAATGAGCACGCAGCCGGAGAGGAGCGCCAAACCGCCCCAAAGCCTGAGGTTGAAGGTCTCTCCGGTGTTAGGCGGAATTACAAGATTGCCCGCATCCTTATCTTCGACCCACCATTTGAAATCGGCTATCAGCTCTTTATTCTGATATTCGTTGCCCACGCTCGTATCAAGATAAGCGGTTATTTCATAATAAAGCTCGGCGGTATCCTTTTTCGGCGACACAAGCTTGTACTTCACGCTTTCGGGCATATCCCTCATCAGACCGTCATACATTATTTCTCCCGTGTTGAGAAGCCTTATTCTGACCTTCATAACCTCCGCCAGCTTCTCATAACCGGGACGGACGAACGCCCTGTAGTGCACGGTAACTTCATTGCAATATGACACGCGCACGCGGAAATATTTAGTCTCCCTGTCGCCCGGGAACATATTCATAACCTTAAACGGAATATTTTCCTCCGAATGTCTGCTGTAGAGCTCGATAGTCGCCGCCGTGCGTCCCGCCGCATTTATTATTTGCGTAACGCCGTTCGAGCCGACAGTGCTTCCCGTACCGCCGGCTTCAGTATGCTTTTTTGTTTCGCTGTTGCCGCCGTGCAGAGTTGTCCCCTCGGGCGAGGTTGCGGCGTCGTCCGGCGTTATCAGATTATCCGGCACAAGGACGGTTCCCGGCTTATCGGCAATCAGCCTGTTATACACAAGCGTGCCGCCGAGCGCCAGGAGGCTGACGCAGAGAAGAACAGCCAATACAACAATAGCGATTTTTATTTTTTTCTTACGTTCCATCCGTTTCACTGCCCCCTACTCTTTAGTCCGTAGCAATCCATAGTTTTCACGAGGTCTGCAGACGTGTTTGACCGCCGGAATCATCCGAAATTCCGACGGAAAAAGCTGCTGAGTTTATATCCGGAAGCGTAATCCGGTCAAAAAAGCTGTCGTGCTTTTAATCTCTGAGCCCAGTTAGCATAATTTTACAAAAAGTTCAACGCTTTTCTGATAAATTTTTATAAATTTGTGAAATATTTTTTTAGAGTCTGAAAATCAATCTTACAAAACGGCTTGATATCAACGTTTTTGAGTAATCGTGTTAAATAAAATCAGTTGCATTTTTGCGAATAAGTATATCACGAAAAGAACAAAAGCTTCTTTATCGCTATTTAGAAAGAGTTCGGTGCTCGTACCGTCACACTCCGAGACGGCTTAAAACAGATTTATTTTATAAAGTTTATCAAAGGGTGTTTTTTTGTACACAGGAATCTTTAAAAAGTTGTCAGAGCATCAGGATGGTCTGACAAAAATCGGTGGGCGCGGGGTAAAGCCGCCTTCAGCCAAACAAATTCAATATTGCAAACTGAAATAATCGTGCAGGATCGGATATTGCCGCCCGCGGGTTATGCAGTAGCTTGTGGATATTCACTTTGTGTGGGTCGGCGGCTCGACGACCCTTGGACGCGTCAGCGTCACCGAAAATCTATTTATTCGCCCGTGTCTTATAATAGGCTCTCCGCTTGAGGCTTACACGCTGCGCCGCAACCCCTCAGTCTCGGCTTCTCCGAGCCTCCCCTTTCCGGAACGCCATAATTTCAACACCCCGCAAAATCCAAATTACCGCATAAATGACAACCGACCGTGACAGGCTAACCCGTTGCGGTCAAACAAGTCGGTCAGTTGTTTGCCAAGGAACGATGCGCTCGTTAGGCGCCGGCTTTATTGTTCTCTGAATGTTACGGTGAATTCGCTGCCCTCGCCGTAGACTGAGGTGACGTCGGCCTTTCCGCCGTGGAGCGTCGCTATCTGGCTGACGAGCGAAAGCCCCAGCCCGAAGCCGCTCTCGCGGCTGCGCGATTCGTCTGCGCGGTAGAATCTGCTCCATATCTTCGGCAGATCCTCGTCCTTTATGCCTATGCCGTCGTCTTTTACCGAGAGCGTGACGCCGTCTTTGTTCTTGAGCGTTACTTCAATGTGCCCGCCGTCCCTGCCGTATTTGACGGCGTTCGAAAGAAGGTTTTCGAGCATCAGCGAGATGAGCTGAGCCTGCGCGGGAATTACTATACCGTCCTCAATATCTGCCGTGAGCGTAATGTTCTTTGCGAGTGGGAAGTCGGCGCAAAGCTTTTTGACAAGTGCGCTCAGGTCGGTGTCCTCGAGCTTGTAGCGTCTGTCGCCCTGCTCCGTGCGCGAGAGCGTCAGCAGCGCCGTGACGAGCTTTGTCATCTTGTCCGTCTGCTCGTCTACGGACGAGAGCGCTTCAAGCATATCCTCCTCGCTCGCCTTGTCGGACAGCGCGTATTCGCATTCCGCCTTTATTACGGCGAGTGGAGTACGCAGTTCGTGCGAAGCATCCGAGGTGAACCGCTTCTCATTTTCAAATGAGGTCTGGAGCCTTGCGAGCATATCGTTGAAGGTCTCGGCGAGAGTATAAATTTCATCCGCGCTCTTCTCGGGCTCAATGCGCTTTGACAGGTCCGCGCCGTCGGTTATCTCGCGCGCCGAGCGGCAGATGTTTTCTACCGGCTTCATCGTCCTGCGCGATATCAGATACGCCCCGACTGCCGCAATGATAATGAATATCGGGAAAATATATATTACAGTCTTGTTTATCGCGTCAAACGCGCTCTTTGCGGCGTCCGCGTTTATGAATCCGCGCACCCACACGGGGGGATAGGTCGACTCGCTGCAAATAAACTCGACCTTAAAAACGGTTCTGTCCGAAGTCGAGGGGAGCTCGACGCTCAGGGACTTCACCTTGTCGCGGGTCAGTCCCGCGTGCTCGAGCGCGATATCGACGGCCTTTTCGCTGCTTATTCCGTCCTTGAACACGGTGGTTTTGTAGACGGGGTCACTGAGCTCGGACATCACCGTGTCGGCCTCATATTTGATTATCTTCCCCGAAAATGCGTCTATCTCATACTCGTATTTGTTGAAATCAAGGCGGGTGTCGTAATAATAATATTTGCTCCCGTCCGCTTCAAATGAGCCGATGCTGCCGTTTTTGAGGTTTTCGCCGTTTATAAGCGCGGCGGGGGACTCGCCGTCAAGGTATCGGCCGTTCGAGTCAAACACGTTGCAGTAAACATCGTCGTAGAAGAAAGCAAAGTCGTTTTCTATTTCCAAAATCCCGTTTTTGTATTCTATCTCGTCGACGTTGCGCTCGACAGTACTTATCAGTTCGTTTTGCAGGCGCGAATCGGTTATCTGCGAGCCGGTTATCAGTATGCCGAAAAGGCCGAGCGAGCAGACTGCCGCTATGAGCAGAGTTATCCAGACCGTTATGCGAAGCCTGAACGAGGAGCGACGCAGCGCGGGTTTTATTTTTTTATCTGATGACATAGCCTGCACCCCTCACGGTGTGAATAAGTTTCGTATCCTCGCCCTCGTCTATCTTCTTGCGCAGATACCTGATATATACATCGACGACGTTCGTGCCGCCCTCGTAGTCGTAGTTCCAGATGTGATCCTCTATTTTCTCGCGGCTGAGCACAACGCCCTTGTTCATCACGAGGTAGCACAGCAGCTCATACTCCTTCGCAGAGAGCGATATCTCCCTGCCCGCGCGCTCAACGCGCCTCGATGCGGTATCGACGGTCAGGTCGCCTACGGAGATTATGCCGGTCTTTCCCCCGTATTTTTTGCGCGTCATAACGCGCAGTCTCGCCGAGAGCTCGTCGAACGAAAACGGCTTTATCAAGTAGTCGTCCGCCCCGAGGTCGAGCCCCGTGACCCTATCCTCTATGCTGTCGCGCGCAGTCAGAAACAGTACGGGCGTGTCTATGCCCTGCGCCCTTATCTTTTTGACAAGCTCAAAGCCGTTCATGACGGGCATGGTGACGTCAAACACAGCCGCGTCATAGTCGGCCGATGTTATGAGGTCATATGCCTCGCCGCCGTCAAAGCAGCTGTCCACGCTGTAGCCGGCCGCCTTGAGCTGCTTTGTGATTATCCTGTTGAGACTCTTCTCGTCCTCGGCAAACAAAACACGCATTGGAACACCTCCGGTATAATTATACGGATTTTATCGTAGCGTGTAAAGATTAAAAGAAGATTAGAACCCCAAAGCGGCGTAAAAATAACAGGAGCTTTTACGGACTACGTCTGTGCGGCAGGCTATTTTCCTTGCAAAATGCCGCTATAACTCACGGCTATCTCCAAAAACACAGAGCCGACCGCAGAGAGTTCTCCTGCGGTCGGTCGCCGATAAATCCCCTGAACAGAATGAAACGGAAAGGGCGTTGAATACAATTGCCGGTGAAAAGCCCTCATAAAACTTAAAGTTCTCTGTTTTTCGCCGTGCGAAATTATTGACACAAATAAGGGTAAAGAGTATATTAGAATAAACGGAGGCGATATGATGAAAAAACGAATAATTGCGGCGGCTGTTTGCATCTTAATGCTGTCGGCCTTCACCGCCTGCGCCCAAAAGCCGGCGCAGAACAAGCCGAGCGTTACCGAGACGGAGAACGGAAGTATTTTAGCCGGTTCGGATAAGACGGCGGCGCCCGAAACAACGGAAGCTGAGTCCGAGTCAACCGAGACCGCGCCGAAAACGACGGAATCAGCCGAAAGGCACACGGAGGCACAGACCTCAAGACCCGCTCCGACAACCGAAAAAAGAGCACAAACTACCGTGAAAAAGCCCGAAAAGACGACGAAAACAGAGACGACAAAGGCGTTTGAATACGATATGTCGAATCCGGCGGTCAAGGCGGTAATGTCGATGGTCGGCGAGAAGCACAGATGCACCGAGGTTGCCGAGGCGGCTGTTGAGCAGGCCGGCTTGAGCGGCTGGCGTACCTTTGAGGAGGACGGCTGGACATACAGAATCCTCGAGCCCGAGGGCTTTATCGACTTAGGGCCGAAGGTTACGAAAGCGCAAATCCGCCCCGGCGATATTCTCTATTATGCCGACGGCGGCAGGGGTGAATCGCACGTTGCCGTGTATGTCGGAAACGGTCAGGCCGTCCACGGTAACTGGACAACGGACGGCACGACAAAGCTTGCCCGCGCTTTCTACCGCGAGCCGACGTATATAATACATATAGATTACGGCAAATAAAAAGTAAAATTGCAAAAGGCCATAATCCGTGAGCTGCGGATTATGACCTTTGTTTTATATTTTGCCCGCTCAAGCTGCCGAATCGGACGGCGTTTTCGCCTTGGGTCGTTTAGACCTCGGGTATCTCCAGAACTATCTCATGCCCTGTCTGTGCGGAGCGGTAGAGTCCGTCGAGTATTGCCTGATTGTATATGGCCTGGCTCGTCGGGACGGGTGCTTCGCCGCCCTCTTTGACAGCGTCGAGGAACTTTCTGACCTTCCAGTAGAACACGCCCTCCTCGGGCTCTTCGAGCATTGGGACGACCGTCTCAACCTCTGCTTCTCCGATGTTTCTGTATATTTTCAGCGGAGCGTCAATGCTGCCCCAGTGACCGGATGACGGAATTTTCAGTCCGGCCTTTGTTCCGAGAACGACCGTATCGCCCATGGTGTCGACGTTCATAGCCCACGCGGTCTTGAAGTCGATAGTCAGGCCGCCCTCGAGGCGGCATGAGATATACACGGTCCTGACGGTTAACCT
>OHAU01004135.1_pt1 | contig 10397 bp, 1 predicted proteins | sample 1577181 | NCBI WGS metagenome assembly OHAU01 (sample SAMEA3541472, study PRJEB24748) | human gut metagenome | biome: human gut; feature: human-associated habitat; material: faeces | place: China | collected 2012
TTTGCGAGCAAAGTGAGCTACAGTGCTGGCGCCCCATCCGCCGCCCATGAAATTCATGTCATTCGTTGTTACGCCGTCTGCCCCCCATTTTTTTCGTTGTCCCCCAAAAACAAAAGCGCCGGAGCATTCTCCGGCGCTTTTGTCATTATAGCTTTTGTCATTATATATAAATCAGAGCACATTATATATACATACATCAAAGCGACACCTTCCCGACACTCTCACCCTCATCCGTGCGTGCCTCCACCACATAAACGCCAGTGGGGAGTTTCAGGGAGAGGCGTGAAGTAAACGGCGTGAGTTTGTACACCGTGCGACCATCTGCCGCCACGATATGCACATACGTCAGGACGTGAGCGGCGGAAGAAGTAACCGTCACGCAGCCTTTGTCGGCCTGTATGAGCGGTTGCGTGAAATTCTGTTCATCCTCCAGGGTTGGACGCTCTGAAGAAAGGATGAAATAACGGCCAGTCGTCACTCCCGGCACCTCCACCTTCACGCAGTCGGCATTGCCATTGCCCCGCAGCGGTGTCACGGCCCCCGTCTGACTGTCGAGCAGCGAGAGCGTCTCGCCAAACGAGCGCATGCCCGAGAACGTGAGTTGCACGGGAGCTTCGCTGTTGCTCAACACACCCAAGGGGACGCGCCAGAGCGAGCGGCGTCGGTTGATGGTGCTGGTGCGGTTGCCGGCCAACGTATATACCATCGGGATTTCCTGCAACGAGTTGTCGAGCAAGAGTTGCATATCCTCCGCTGCCTCGTAGCCGTTGACCGCTGTGGTGTCTTTCACCACCAGTGCCTCACTTCCCTGCCCGCTTCGCGAAGCGCGGATGCGGAGCATAGGAGCCTCAGCACGTCCGATGGCTGGAGCACGCAGCAGCGTTCCGCTGGTGTGGAGCGACGTCTGCATGTCGGCGGTGAACTTCAAGTTGATGGTGTTCGTGCCTTCCTTGCCTTCCACGAAGAAGCCCTGTCCCGATGGCAGACTCGCGAGCGCGGCCTCCGTCGTGCCGTTCACGGAAATCCATTCTCCGGCATTGGGCTGGCGCATCGCCCCTTCCTGTCCGCCGGCCGTCAGCACCCAATATTTCGCTCCATTGAGCTGGGCGGCATTCACGGTGAAGAACTCGTTGAGGTCGAGGGCGCAGGCAAACGGGTTGCCCACGAGGAAGAACCTGTTGTTGAGGTTTTCGTTTGTGAGCGTCACCGTTATTTCGGTGCCAGATTTTGCCAGTTGGTCGGTCGCCAACTTATGATGATGCGTGCGGTCCACAGGATAAGTCTGCTCGTCCGTCTTATTCAATTCCGTGTAATAGCCATAGGCCGTGTCTTCCTTCGGCAGGCGGAAGAGCGACTTCGTGTACTTCTGCGCCCCGATGCCAACGCCGTTGACTTTGACAGAGAAGCCACCCTGCGAATAAGCCTCCCGCACGTCGTTGTAGACAGCGCTCCAGTTTGCGGCCTGGTAGATATTCTCCGTCGTGGTTTTCACATTGGCGGTCTGCGGATTTTCGGCCGAATAAGTATCAAGGTAGTAAAGCGTAGACTTGGCCTTGTCCCAGCTGCGCTGATAAACGGCTGGCGCGAAGCGATGGTAGTCTGTCGTGTTGTAAGTCACGTCCTTGAAATAAGGCGTGGCCTGGCAAGCATCGTTGTTAGGCGCATACCATTCTCCCGCGTAGCTCTGGCGCAGCGGCGAACCGAGGGTGTACCAGCGGTCGGGGGTCAGCGCATATTCCACCCACGCCTTCTTATAGTCGAGGCGTTCGGCATGCAGCAATTCGCCTCCGCTCTGCACCACGAGGTCCTTACTTTGATAGGGCCTGTAAATGTCGCAACGGTTGACGCCCGCTACGGCTTTCGGCGCTGCCAGAAGCGCATATTCGATGTCGGGCGTTGCCGTGCGCTGCTCGTCTTCGTGGTCGACGAAATGGAGGAAAGCGTCCTCACCGCCGGCATAGTTGGTCTCATAGAGCTGTGGTCCTGCCTTGTCGGGCGTCACGATGACACTGGTGTGGAGCATCGGCACATAGCCCTGCGCCGTACCGTTGTCGGCATTGGTGGCATAGCCCGTCTCCGTATCGGCGTTGAAATGCAGGTCGGCGAGGTCGGCGCGTTGCCAGTTGGCATCGTTCGTCCAGTCGGTATTGCCTGCCGCTCCCGTCCATTTCTGGTATTTCGGCACGATGACGAGGTCAACGAGCACATTGCCGTCACACGCCTTTGTCTGCGTGGTGCTGCCTGCATCAAAGCGTTCCCGATAGTCGAAGCGGAGCGTATAGACATACCCCTCGCGCGGCTGGAAACCGCTGTTGAAGACGATGTCGGCATGGGCATTTTCGGGGTTTGTCGTGCTGGCTTCGAGCGTTTTGAGCTGGCCCACGATGCGGAAGTTCTGCACACTGAGACCGGTGCGTTCTTCAGCGGCTTTCGTTTCATACGCCTTCATAGTGGGGTCGTTGGTGCCCGCGAGGAAGACATCCGTACTGACGCTGGTCAGACCGATGGCGCCATCCGTCACTGTCTCGATGCCGCGCAAAGGCACGCGCAAGACATTGGCGGCACTGCCGTCGGCCCTGGCCCTCACCTCTTCCACGGCGGCCAAACTGCTGCGCACTGGCACGTTGGTGAGTTTCTTGGGATATTTATATTGGTTGCCATGCAGACCATCGAAGAGCTGCGGTGCCTGTCCGCTCACTTTGATGCCCACCTGTTGAGGGTCGTAGCAATATTGCGTGCCGTTGCCGTCTTCATGGTCGATGGGCACCACCGTCACCTTCAGGATTTCGCCCTGCTTTGTGGCGGCAGGCACATAGACGTTACACGTGTTGTTGAGCAACACGAGCGACGCCACCTTGTCGGCGCTGTTGAGCGTGAACTGATGGAGCACGTCGATGACGCTCTGCTCGAGGGTATATCCCTCGTCGTTCTTCGGCGCGGCGCCCGCCACGGTGGTGGCTTTAGGATAGAAATGGCGGAAAGCCAAGAGCGCCTCGCGGAGCGAAATCTCGTTGGAGAGGCGGCTTTCGTTCTTTCCCAAGACGCGCCAGGTGGCGTTGTCGACATTGATGCACACGTCGGTGAATGCGCCGCCCACATAATCGCGCCACCAGTCATACCGCACGATGCGCTCGCCGATATTGCCTTCAGCATCCTCTCCCACCTGCTTGACACTGAGCGAGACGCTCTTGCCAGCGCAGGTCTGGGTTTCGTGTTCAACGGCGGCCTCGTCGTCGGCATCCGTCACCACGCGGATGGGCGACAGCGTGCGGAACTTGCAGCGGACGCTGCATCGCGTGTTGATCTCAAACGAATGGAAGGCATTGGCCAGCGTGACGGGGTCGTCGGAGAAGCGCGGCACGAAGAGGAAGTAATAGTCGTGGTTAGGCTTGATTCTCGGCTCCTTCACCTTGTCGCTGATAACGAAGTGGCGCACACCAGCACTGGTGACTTCGCGAGATGCCATGCCGACAGTGGCTTCCACGGCGGCTCTGTATTTGAAGACTGGGAGGTCATCGAATTTGGTTTTAAACTCCACAGAGCGGAAAATGCCTTCTCCAGATGCCTGGCTGTTGGGGTCGCCCAAGAGGGCCTTGACGAAGGCGGGCTTCACCTCGGCGTCGGACATACGGTAGAGGCGTTCCTTTCCCTCTGGCGTACCTGTGTCGAAGCCCAATTCGGCGTCAAACATCTCCTTGTCGAGGAGGCAATACCACACCTTAGGATTCTCCTTCAGCACTTCGCCAGTATTGAGGCCCAACTGGGCACGCACCTGATCGTAGTCGACGGTCATCTTACACAAGGTAAGCTGGTCACCGCAGACCGGAATGGTACGCTCAATCTGAACTTCTGGCTTGACGCTGAACACTTCAACATCATCAATCAAGATGTCGCCGCCCTGAGTATTGGTGCAGGCGTTGTCGATGGTAAGGCGGAAACTGTCGAAGTCGTCAGCATTCTTATTGACGAAACTGAAATACACCTGCTGCCAGATGCCTTTGCCTTTATTGGTATTAGGTGTCAACTTATTGTCATTGGCATCACGAGCTTCGCCCAAGATACTTCCAGGACAATAAGAATAGAGCGTCGTGGCCTTGCCGTTTTTAAATCCCTGAATGGAGAACACCACGTTGGCCGGACTTTCATTGCCACGGTCTGGACTGCTCATCCATGCCGAAACGAAGAGACGCGAGGCTTTGCAAGGCATACCAGCAAAGTCGATAGACGCAATCTGTCCAGGAAGGTCGGAAGCGTCGATATAGAGGAAGCCGCTCTGGCTGGCATCATAGTTTTGAAAGCCATACTCATTCTCGTAATACTTCTTAACGGCGAAGAAATTACCACGATTATCTCCCATATTAAAACGATGGGCAACAGTGTAGTTACCCCACGTACACTCAGCAGTTTTACCATCAGGACTATTGAAATCTCCGCCGATGGGCGCGAAGCAATATGAGGTGTTATCGTAGTTGAAGGGATAGCGATATGTCAAACCACATTTCGTACTTGCACCAACCACATTATCAAATCCCGTATAGGTTCCCACAGGTGGCGAGACAAAGGCATCAAACTGATCGGGGTCGAAGGTGATGGTGGCCACAGGGTCGCCAGTGGTCTTCAGCAAGGCTTCTGGCGAACGCTCCGATTTGAAACTGCCGTCTTTTTTCCCGATGATTTCGGAATAAATGATGGGCTCAAAATCATCTTCAAACGTCAGATTGAATTTGGCAATCTGATAGCGCGTGCCATCGCTGGCCACTCCATACACCTTCAAAGTGCAGCTGCCAGCCGTGGCGGTACCGGTGCCCTTGCCGTCGTCGTCATCGCCTGGATAATTAAAGGCGATGGCGCGGTCGGTAGCGTCACCGCCAGCGCCACTACTGAGGAACTTGGCGAAGGTGATGCCGCTGTGCAATGGGTCTTCCACTTTAACCTCGATTGCCCCACCATTGACGGCATTCTGAAGATTGTCTTCTGAGGCACTACCATTGTTATAAAACCAATAGTCCTGCTTCTGCATGTTGAGGGCAACCGAACTGTAATTGAGCGTCACCTTCTTCTTTGGGAAAGCAATGGTGTGCTCTTCATAGCATTTATCATTGCCTTTGCCTTTATCTTCCTTACACAGGAGCAGTTCGTTGGCAATGGCACGGGCATTGCGAATGACATAGAGGTTGCGGCCGGTGATGGTCGGCTCCACAATGCTTTGCTTCGAGGGCAGAATGATGTCGTTAGTGACAGTCCCATTATACAGGGGGTTACCATTGTCGCCGAAATAATCAACGAAATCGCTGTAAGGAGTGAGGTCGGCACCAAGGATGTATTCCCAATCGTCGGGGATGACCTCTGGCATTTGGAAGGTGACATTGTGGGTAACGTAATAACCAGAGTTCTGACCGTTCAATTTCAACTGGTCGCCCACAACAATTCCGTTTTTATAGCGTCGGCTGCTACTGATGTCGAGGTTGAGCACCGAGTCGCTCACGGCCTCGTCGGTCTTGTAGTTGTACCAACGCTGGAAGGCCCGCGAACGGGTAGCAGCCGATCCAACCATACAGGTAGGCACATAAAGCTCTCGCGTACTCTCCGCCTTGAGATAGTGGGTGACGGTGTAGGTACTCGTCTTCTGCATCATCTTCCCGGTATAGGGATTCTTGGTCCAGCCGCTTTCGTCGCGCTGGATAAAACCAGTCATCGGGTCGGCGGTAGCCTCTTGCGCCTGCTTGACAAACCAAGAGCGCTTGGGGAGTACCTCGTAATCGGAATAGTCTTCTGGAACGGGGATGGAAATGAAGTTGAGGTAGTAACGATTATCTGTACTGGTGTTTTTTTGACCGACCGTAACGTTACTATAATTGTTGCTAAGAAGCATCTGCCATCCGTTATATCTACTATCACTCCCCCATGCGGATACTACGGTCAGCACATAACGCTGCTTGTTGACATCGTATGTGCTACTGAAATGGGTGGCCTTTGCGAGGTCGTGCGTGACGTTGAAAATGCCATTATTTAAATACAAATAATATCTGTCTTTGCTCATCAGCACAAAGCCATCCTTGCTGCCTCCCACCAAGGCCCACATCTGGTCGTTGACGAGTTTCTTGTCTTCAGCGATGACGACCTTGCTGGTGTCGTTGCCGTCGCTAACATATTTTTTTCCCACCAAGTCAAAGCACATGAAGGTGTAGTAATATTTTCCTTCTACGGCATCAGAGAGTTCTGGACACGTTAAGCGTCCGAAGGTGAAGCAGAGCGTATGCAGCTTGGCGGTTTCATAAGTGGAGAATGGCAGCATGGCGACGGTGCCGTTGGCAACGTCTGAAACGCCGAGACATTTGTCGGGTTTGCCCTCTGGCTTGCTGCCATCGGCGTTCAACTGGGCGAAACACCAACTGACATTGCCATCCTTTTCTCCGTGGTTAAGCCAGAGATAGAAATGGGTGGCCTGTGCCTTGTCTGTGGTGAGGAACACGTTGCCCCCTGCATCCGCACCGATATATTGCCCATGACCATTGCGCAGCACGAAGTCGTCCTTGGTGCCGATGTTCTTCCAGCTATTGTTGGCATCATCTTCTGAGGCAGATGCCTTGGCCTTCAGCGCTGCGTCGTCAGCTGTGAGTTCAAGTTCCGGAGTCAGTTCGTTGAGAGAGAGATTGCGGAAAGCACCACCCGCCTCTTCGTAGAAATCGGGGGTGATGTCCACTGGGATGAGGTCAACATAGTTGTCGGCGTTGTTCGGGACTTGCCGCGACAGCGTGACGGTTTTCGGATTTCCGCCGTAGCTGTGGGAGATGAGATTGTTGTTGTCGGCAACATCGGGCAGTTCAATTTGCCAATGGTCGTAATTACCCGAAGTTTCAACGAGGCGGATGCGCGTGGCATCATTTCTATCTGCCACCGCCACGAAGGTGTTGCTGCCCGTGTCGTATTTCAGGAAGCAGCGGTTGTAGGCGCTCTGCAAATAACCGTCGCCCTTACCCTGTCCGTCTCTGATAAGTATCCACAACTGGCACAGGTTCTTCTCCACATAAGGTTTTAAGGAGATGGCGTTAGCCTCCTCCATGTGGTAGGCATAGCGGTCGCCTCCAGCCGTGCGGATGCAATAGAGGTGATAGTCCACACCGCCTGACGACGGGATGGGAAGCTCTGGCGCAATGATATACGAACGCAAGTCGACCACCGAATTGCGGGTGCCGGGTGCCGCCCAGCAAAGAGTGCCTTCTTCGCCGATGCTGAGGGCCTGCTTGCCATCGGAAGAAAGGAAGTCGTAACGCACGTTGTTGTTGTTCTGGTAGGTGTTCTTATCATACACGAACGTGTAGGCCTCAGCTTTTTGATTGCTGACGCCGAACTGCTCATTTTTTTTGTCGTAGGTGAGATAGAAGCCTGCACGGTTGCGGATATGCTGCCCTTCAACCACCCACTGATAAAGACGTGCATCCTTATCAGAAGCGAGGATACCACGTGCCTTTACGCGTGGATTTTTGGCCTCGTCATAGTCCATAATGAGGGCACGCTGGCCCATAGCCGGAAATACGAGGTGGTAACTGGTAGTGTCGGCCGCGATGTCGACAAAGGTCATACTGGTATTTTTCCCTACCTCTTCTGCACGCCCAATGGAATTATCACTATCAGATGGACGAACGAAGTAATGATTCTCGCAATTGTAGAGCGACCAAAGCCCGTCAAGCGACGCATCTGGCTGATCGGCCACATCGCAGATTTTGTAACGACTGTACGCATTCGTAGTCGTGTTGACCTTGTGCTGATAATTGTCCGTGGCGGGATTATAGCTGATATAGTTGCCTGCGGTGCTTCTGATGTAAACATCGCCGTCGTCATTGGCTTCTTCAAGAATCCAGCAAAATCTTCTCAACGGGAAAGGCGCAACAGGCGATTTCAGCAAGATGTTGCCAGGCGTGTTGTCCTGCATATATTCGCCGCTGCCGTTTTGAAAGAAGTTGAAGGCATAGTAACGCGGATTGTCACTGGTGCTGACATAAGGGTTGACGAGTCCGCCTTCGATATTTTCTGCAAGGCGCACCACGGCATAACGGGAGTTTTTCTTCACGAGCTGCAATTGCCCATTTTTCACGCCGAGGGTGTTATACGGCTCAGAAACACCGCGAAGCACGGCGTTGTAACGTAAGCCTCCAGCAATATTGCAGGTACCGCCTGAAACATGCGCAGGAACAACATAATAGGTGTTTTGGTCAGCATCAAACACGCTGGCCTTGCTGCGGTCGGTCACGCTGGTGAACGTCTTGGCAGCGGTATCATAACGGAGAAAACGGCCCGCTTTGTTTTTCAGATTGTTGCCGTTGACCTTGCCTGCACCATCCATAATCGGATCGAAAGTCCATCGGTAGCCATTGCCTTCCAGTTGCTCCGTGGTGGTGGCAACGGCCTTGACGTTCTGGCCGTCGTCATAAAGCACAACGCGGCCGCTGCCAGAAAATTGCAGGTAGTCGTAATCTGAACCACGTTCCGATTCTTTGAAGCTTAGGGCATTATACTTTGACGTACTGCTGCAGACCTTCAAGGTGTATGGGGTCATACCAGCCTGCAAGCCGAGGCGGTAGTTGTCATCGCCCGAGAGCGCCATGTCAATGGTCCAATACTCTGGCTGTTCGTCTGTCTGCTTGAGGCGGAAGACGGTGGTCTCGTTGACATCAAGCGGCTTGAAGTTGAAACTGCCGTTTTTATATATGAGGTATTCTCCCTCTTGGTTGACGAGGTAGAAATCTCCCGGCTTGCTATTGGGATGCTTGGCAGGCCGGAGTTCCCAGTTCTGACGCGCACTGGTAGGCTGAAACTCCATTCTCGTAACAGGATTGTCATAGTCCGTGCCTGTCAACGTCAAACGATTGTCGCCCTCGGGATTGGCCTTAAACTGCAACTTGTAATAATAGGCATTGCTAATGTCTGAGAATTTAGGAGTCACTGCGCCCTTCACCTCATCGGTGCTGTCCAGAATGCGCACCACGCTATAAAAAGAATTAGTCTCGACAATGGCAAGTTGGCCGTCCTTAATGCCAAGGGCCTTGGAAGCATCGGCTGCCAAGGTCAGCACATCGTGTTTGTCGTCGTATTCGCTGCCACTGGGAAACAACTTCAAAGCCTCATCGCGGCTGGTGGTCACGGTGAGGGCATCGCCTGCTTGTTTCAAATAATTGTTGCGGCCGCTCTTTAACACGTACGCACTGCCAACCTGCTCCAACGTCCACTGATAACCAGCAAGTTCCGCGCCAACAGCCTGCATGGTGACACCAGTGCCATTGTCGTAAATGGCGGTGGCGGCATTGGCCGAGAATTGGTAGATATGGGGGCCTGTGGGGGGAGGGGTGGAGATGAAGCGCATGGCTTCTATCATATCGAATGCAGTTGCGTAACCGACTTTATTACTATTATTATAGGGAAGCACATATTTGCCTGTACCAATATTACGAAGCACAAATGCATTATCATTAGACTGGTCTGAGACATCGCAGATTGTATATTCACTATTGCCAGGCTTTGTAGACGCACTATATTGATCACTACCATTCTGATAGAAGTAATTCCCGTCAGCGCTCTTGAAATAGACATTTCCTTTGTCATTAGCCTCATAAACGCTCCACATATAGGCACGCAGATTTTTGGCAGACGGAGTAGAAGATTTCTCCAAATTCTTCCCTGCCCCTGCGTCCTTGACGCATTCCGAACCGTTCCTTAACAGTTCCATATAATACCAATGCACCTCGCCTCCTTCGCTGCTGACAAACGGAGTGACCTTGGCTCCCTTGACATTATTGGCCAAACGGATACAGCCGTAGCGGGAATTTCTCACTGCCCAAAAGAACTGGCCATTCTTCACGCCAAGGGCCTTGCCGCCATAGACAAGGTCATAACGGGCTCCACCATACGTATTCTTAGAATAGGTATTCTCCTCCTTCGTAAACGTCGCCGCCGCGTTCTGATGGCTGGTAAGCGCGAGGTCGGGAGTCACATACATGCCCTCCTTATTCTTCAAGCGAACGTTATCGCCCGACACGGTCTCAAGCGTCCACTGGTAGCCGTCACCAGCAGGAGCGTCTTCCGTTGTACTGACAACGGTAAGCGCACCGTCTTTGGCGAGCAACACCGTACGGCCATTGCCCGAAAACTGAAGATAGGTATAAGTGTCCTGGGCAAAGACACTGGAGATGCCTGCAACAAGACTGAAGAGAAGCAGCACGAAAGCACGCTGCAAAGTATGTGGGTTCAATCGTATTTTCATAACACGAAGTATATATGGATTTAGTATTTGTTAGCTTTGATTATGCGGCGAAGCATTGGAACGAACTCTGCGGCGCCAGCACTGAAGTGTCCTCTGCGGCGAAGCACTGTAGCTCACTTTGCTCGCAAAGTGAGGGGCC
>OHAU01004137.1_pt1 | contig 10390 bp, 7 predicted proteins | sample 1577181 | NCBI WGS metagenome assembly OHAU01 (sample SAMEA3541472, study PRJEB24748) | human gut metagenome | biome: human gut; feature: human-associated habitat; material: faeces | place: China | collected 2012
TTTGTTTGTTATGTGGCTGGTGAAAAAAATGCCTTTAATCACCGGTGGGGGCATCCCTCAAACCCGTGGGGTTATTAATGGACGTATCTCTTACAAACATCCTTTTATTGAATTGGTGTCTAAATTTGTGGGAGGAGTGCTGGCTTTGAGTGCGGGATTGTCTTTAGGGCGTGAAGGACCTTCCGTCCAGATAGGTTCTTATGTGGGATGTCTTGTATCGAAGTGGGGAAGAGTATTGGCCGGTGAACGAAAACAACTGCTGGCAGCCGGTGCCGGTGCCGGGTTGGCTGCTGCTTTTGCCGCTCCTTTGGCTTCATCTTTACTGGTTATTGAGTCTATCGAACGTTTTGATGCCCCCAAGACTGCTATAACTACTTTGCTTGCGGGAGTGGTGGCCGGAGGTGTGGCAAGTATGATTTTTCCTATCAATCCTTATTTTCAGATTGATGCCATTTCTCCCGGACTGACTTTCTTTTCACAAGTTAAACTGTTCTTATTATTGGCTGCAGTGATTTCCGTATCCGGTAAGATTTATTCGGTTATTACTGTTTGGTTTAAGCGACTTTATCCCGCAATCAAGCATCCGGCCTATGTTAAGATGCTCTATCTCTTGTTTATAGCTTACTTAATATCGCTTACTGAGGTGAATTTAACCGGTGGAGGTGAGCAATTCTTGTTGGGACAGGTGATGCATGCCGATACTCATATTATGTGGATTGTGGGGATGATGATTCTGCACTTTGTTTTTAGCGTACTTTCATTTTCATCCGGATTGCCGGGAGGAAGTTTCATTCCCACTTTGGTTACCGGAGGGTTGATCGGGCAGATAGTTGCTTTGATTCTGGTACGTCAGGGGATCATCGGATACGAAAATATCAGTTATGTTATGTTGATATGTATGTCTGCCTTTCTAGTTGCTGTGATCAGGACTCCTCTGACAGCCATTGTCTTGATTACGGAAATCACCGGACATTTGGAAGTTTTCTATCCTTCTATCGTCGTGGGTGGACTGACCTATTACTTTACGGAAATGTTGCAGATACAACCGTTTAATGTGACACTTTATGATGATATGATTAATTCTCCTGAATTTCAGGAAGAGAAACGTTATACACTCTCTGTGGAAGTGATGAGTGGTTCGTATTTTGATGGGAAAACAGTCAATGAAATACAGTTGCCGGAACGTTGTGAAATTATCAATATACACCGGGACAGGAAAGATATCCCCCCGGCAAAGCAGAAACTTGTTCCGGGGGATCAGGTGCAGATCGAGATGGATGCACAAGATATTGAAAAATTATACGAGCCTTTGGTAAGTATGGCCAATATTTATTGAGTTTGTTCTCTCAGCCAGGCTATTTCTTCGGGCCACAGTGTTTCGTCGATAGTCTCCAGAATCAACGGCATGTTGTCGAAACGGGGATCTTTCATTAGCTTCTCAAAGAAAGCGAAACCGATTAATCCCTTACCGATGCTGTCGTGACGGTCTACACGACTTCCCAATTCTTTTTTTGAATCGTTGAGATGCATTCCCCGCAGATATTCAAATCCGACCACTTCACCGAATTCTCCGAATACGTCATCATAATCATTCAGAAAGTCATAACCGGCTGTAAAGGTGTGGCAGGTGTCCAGGCACACTCCTACACGGCTTTTATCTTCCACGCGGTCGATGATGTATTTCAACTGCCAGAATTCATTTCCCAGGTTACTTCCCTGTCCTGCCGTGTTTTCAATAACAGCGGTTACTCCTTTAGTCTTTTCCAAAGCCAGATTGATACTTTCTGCAATTCGGTCCAGACATTCCTCTACCGATATCTTGTTGAGATGGCTTCCCGGATGGAAGTTCAGTAATTTTAATCCCAGTTGTTCGCAGCGTTGCATTTCGTCAAGGAAAGCAGCCCTACTTTTAGTTAATCCTTCTTCCTCAGGATGTCCCAGATTGATCAGATAACTGTCATGTGGGAGAATGTATTCGGGGGCAAAACCGAACTTCTCACAATTTTCTTTGAATAGACGAATACTATCTTCAGTTAGAGGCTTACTGACCCACTGGCGTTGATTTTTTGTGAAGAGGGCGAACGCATTGGCCCCGATCTCATGTGCATTAACAGGAGCAAACTCTACTCCTCCCGATGCACTGACATGTGCTCCGATATATTTCATAATTCTTTTCTTTGATTTGTCTGCAAAGATAACATTTCCATAACAATATATGTTTTGCCCCATAACAATATATGTAATGAGTGATTACATATATTGTTATGGGGCAAAAGCTCAGATGGTCTTAATGATTAAGCTAAGTTTCCTATTTCGTCCAGATTCTTTTGGATATCATCGTCTGTAAGCGAATAGTTTACCAAGTCGCCGGACAGATATTTGTCATATGAAGCCATATCGATCAGTCCGTGGCCGGACAGATTGAACAGTATTACTTTCTCTTCTCCGCTTTCTTTGCACTTATTGGCTTCACGGATGGTGGCTGCAATGGCGTGACATGATTCCGGAGCAGGGATGATTCCCTCAACTTGTGCGAACAGGCATCCTGCTTCGAATGATTCCAACTGACTGATATCTACTGCTTCCATCAGTTTGTCTTTCAGGAGTTGCGAAACGATTACTCCGGCACCGTGATAACGAAGTCCGCCTGCATGGATATTGGCCGGGGCAAAGTTATGTCCTAATGTGAACATAGGCAACAGTGGAGTATATCCGGCTTCATCACCGAAGTCGTACTGGAACTTGCCTCGGGTAAGTTTCGGGCAAGATGCCGGTTCGGCAGCGATGAAACGTGTCTTTTTACCTTCAAGTATGTTGTGACGCATGAAAGGGAATGCGATACCACCGAAGTTGGAGCCGCCACCAAAGCAGGCAATCACCATATCAGGATATTCGCCAGCCATTGCCATCTGCTTTTCGGCTTCCAGACCGATCACTGTCTGGTGAAGGGTGACATGGCTCAAAACGGAACCTAATGTATATTTGCAGTTAGGAGTGGTTTGTGCCAGTTCGATTGCCTCGGAGATGGCGGTCCCTAATGATCCCTGATGATTGGGGTGTGCAGTCAGGATATCTTTTCCTGCACGGGTTGACATTGAAGGGGATGGGGTCACTTGGGCACCATAAGTCTGCATGATACTGCGGCGGTAAGGTTTCTGTTCATAGCTGATCTTTACCTGATAGACGGCTGCTTCCAGACCGAAGAGTTTAGCGGCATAGGCCAAAGAGGCTCCCCATTGTCCTGCTCCGGTTTCAGTTGTTACGTTTTGTACGCCTTCTTTTTTGCAATAATAAGCTTGAGGGATGGCGGAATTTAATTTGTGTGAACCCATCGGGCTGACACTTTCATTCTTGAAATAGATATGTGCCGGCGTACCCAATGCTTTTTCCAAACCATAGGCACGAACCAATGGAGTACTACGGTAATATTTATACATTTCACGAACTTCTTCCGGTATTTCGATCCATTGGTCAGTCTGGTTCAGCTCCTGACGGCAAAGTTCTTCTGCGAAGATCGGATACAGGTCTTCTGCCTTTAATGGCTGTTTGGTTCCCGGATGCAACGGAGGCATCGGTTTGTTCACCATGTCGGCTTGTATGTTGTACCAATAGTGTGGAATTTCTTCTTCAGGCAGCATGTACCTTTTTTTCTTGTCGCTCATAATATTGTAGTTATTTGATTATTCTGATGCCAAAAGTAAGTATAATTTTTAAGAATTATATGATTTCAGCAACAAAGAATCGGATATGTTTGTTATTTTAGTTAAGTTTGTGCGACTCAATTAATATGCAATCCGATGAAGATTTATCATAAATTCTTTTTATATCAGAATAAATTATTGCAGCCTTACGTACGACTTTTGTTACGATTAATGGCAATCATCACCTATCTGGCCTCCATTATGCTGATAGTGGGAGTGATCTATGAACATGGCTTTACGCTCTCTGCACATGAAGTTACGAAAATACATCTTCTCTATAAGACGGTCTGGATTATATTCTTGATTGACGTCACCCTGCATATATTACTTGAATACAGGGATACGAAAAAGAATTTCCGGAAACTTGCCTGGATACTGAGTTGGTTGTTATATCTGACTCTGATACCGGTCATTTTTCATCGTCCCGAAGAAGGAGGGGCTATCTTGCATTTGTGGGAGTTCCTACACGGCTACTTTTATCACATTGTCCTGCTGTTACTTTTTTCTCTTTTGAATTTATCGAACGGATTGGTACGCCTTTTAGGAAGGCGGACGAATCCTTCTCTGATTTTGGCTGCCAGCTTTCTGGTGATTATTTTAATCGGAGCGGGATTGTTGATGTTGCCTCGTTGTACAGTAGACGGTGTTACATTATCGTGGGTCGATGCACTGTTTACTTCTACCAGTGCCGTATGTGTAACAGGGCTGGTGCCTGTTGATGTGTCTGCCACCTTTACTCCGGCGGGACTGACAGTGATCATATTGCTGATTCAGATCGGCGGTTTGGGAGTCATGACTCTGACCAGTTTCTTTGCTATGTTCTTCATGGGAAATACTTCTCTGTACAATCAGTTAGTGGTACGTGATATGGTAAGTTCCAATTCGTTGGGGTCATTACTTTCTACCTTATTATATATTTTAGGTTTCACTCTGGTGATTGAGGGAGTCGGTATGCTTTCTATCTGGTTCAGTATTCATGGTACACTGGGGATGGATGTACAGGATGAACTGGCTTTTTCTGCCTTCCACTCTATTTCTGCTTTCTGTAATGCCGGATTTTCTACATTGCCGGGTAATTTGGGTAATCCGATGGTAATGACTAATCATAATTGGCTTTATATAACCGTGTCGCTCCTGATCATTTTTGGGGGAATCGGTTTCCCGATTCTTGTTAATTTCAAAGATATTATTGTTTACCATGCCCGTCGCTTCTGGCGTTTGATTCGTACCCGTCAATGGGACAATCACCGGGTGCACCATTTATTTAACCTGAATACCAAGATTGTTCTGATAATGACTGTCTTATTGCTTGTTTTCGGCACGGTGGCCATTGCAATTTTTGAGTGGAATCATTCGTTTGCCGGTATGTCGATTGCTGATAAGTGGACACAGGCTTTCTTTAATGCCACTTGTCCCCGAACGGCCGGATTCAGCAGTGTCGATTTGACTTCACTCAGTATACAGACCATTATGCTTTATATTGTTCTGATGTGGATTGGTGGTGCGGCACAGTCTACGGCCGGTGGTGTGAAAGTAAATGCGTTTGCCGTGGCCTCACTCAACTTGATTGCGGTTTTGAGAGGAACAGAGAGAGTAGAGGTTTTCGGTCGTGAATTGTCGCACGATTCTATTCGTCGCTCCAATGCGGCTGTGGTTGTTTCATTAGGAATCTTGTTTGTATTTATATTTATTTTAAGTATACTGGAGCCTAAGATGTCTATCATGACTCTGACCTTTGAATGTGTGTCGGCTCTCAGTACGGTTGGTTCCAGTCTGAATGCGACTCCTTTGCTGTGTGATGAAAGTAAATTGCTGGTATCATTGCTTATGTTTATCGGCCGTGTGGGATTTATTACACTGGTACTGGGCATTGTGAAACAGAAAAAGAATACGAAATACCGTTATCCGAGCGATAACATTATCATAAACTAATCAGTTGAATTCATTATGAAATACATTATTATTGGTCTTGGAAATTACGGTCATGTGTTGGCCGAAGAACTTTCTACCTTAGGGCACGAGGTGATAGGGGCTGATTTGGATGAAGGGCGGGTAGATAGCATAAAAGATAAGATTGCCACCGCCTTTGTGATCGATGCGACGGACGAGCAGTCTCTTTCCGTCCTGCCTCTCAACAGTGTTGATATGGTGATTGTCGCTATCGGTGAAAATTTCGGAGCTTCAATTCGTGTGGTGGCTATGTTGAAGCAAAAGCAGGTAAAGCATATTTATGCACGTGCCATTGACGGGGTTCACAAAGCGGTACTTGAGGCTTTTGGGTTGGAGAAGATTTTGACTCCGGAGGAAGACGCGGCTCGAAGTTTGGTGCAGCTATTGGATTTTGGTACAAAGATGGAAACCTTTCGGGTAGACTCGGAATATTATGTGGTTAAGTTCAATGTTCCCGAGAAGTTTGTCGGCTATTTTGTTAACGAGCTGAATTTAGATGAAGAATTCAATTTGAAGTTGATCGGATTGAAGCGTTCCAATACGATCAAGAATTGCCTGGGCATTTCTTTGGTGGAGCACAAGGTTGTAAACGAATTGCCGGAGGATGCCAAGATACGTCCGGATGACGTATTGGTGTGCTATGGTAAATATAGTGATTTTCAGAAATTGTGGAAGGCGTTGTGATAAGGATAAATTATAGTGAGATTGTGTTCTTTCTTTATATAAATGCGCCTCAAATGTAACAGAATCACATTTGAGGCGCATATCGAAGAAGTTAGATTATTCTTTCAAGGCTTCTTCCAGATCAATACCTAATGCTTGAGCTACTCCTGTGCCATAAGCCGGATCAGCTTTGTAGCAGTTGCGTACATGCCGTTGTTTGATGAACAATTCTGCGTCACCCATGGCGCGTGCGGTATTTTCAAACAATAATTGTTGTTCATCCGCAGGCATCAGTCGGAACAAATCACCCGGCTGACTGTAGTAATCGTCATCATATTCACGTTCGTTATAGTTGAATACATCTCCGTGAACTTTTAAAGGCGGTTCTTTTTTCTCAGGCGAGTCTTGCCATTCGCCATAACTATTCGGTTCATAACCTTTGGCTGAACCATAGTTTCCGTCCACTCGCATTGCTCCGTCACGATGGAAGGCGTGGAACGGACAACGTGGCTTGTTTACCGGTATCTGCTCTGAGTTTACACCCAATCGGTAGCGTTGTGCATCACCATAAGAAAATAATCGTCCTTGCAACATCTTGTCGGGAGAGAAGCCGATACCTTCAACAATATTCATCGGATTGAAAGCCGATTGTTCTACTTCTGCAAAATAGTTTTCCGGATTACGGTTCAATTCAAGAATACCTACATCTTGCAATGGGAAATCTTTGTGTGGCCAAACCTTGGTAAGGTCGAACGGATTGATACGATAGTTATCTGCTTCTTCTTCAGTCATCAACTGAATCTGGAACTTCCATTTTGGGAAATCACCCCGTTCGATACTTTCGTATAGGTCACGTTGATGCGATTCACGATCTTTGGCGATGATTGCTTCAGCTTCCTGATCAGTCAGGTTTTTAATGCCCTGCATAGTCTTTAGATGAAACTTAACCCAAATTCGTTTGTTTTCTGCGTTTAAGAAACTGTAAGTATGGCTGCCGAATCCGTGCATGTGGCGATAGGAAGCCGGAATGCCACGCGGACTCATAGTGATAGTTACCTGATGAAGAGCCTCGGGTAACAGGGTCCAGAAATCCCAATTATTGTTAGCGCTACGCATGTTGTTGCGTGGATCGCGTTTTACAGCATGATTTAAATCAGGAAATTTTAGCGGGTCGCGTAAGAAGAAGACGGGAGTATTGTTACCTACCAAATCCCAGTTTCCTTCTTCTGTATAAAACTTCATGGCAAATCCCCGGATATCGCGTTCTGCATCAGCAGCTCCGCGTTCTCCTGCTACAGTGGAGAAACGTACAAAACATTCTGTTTGCTTGCCTACTTGACTGAAAATAGCTGCTCGTGTGTATTTAGTGATATCATGTGTGACGGTAAATGTACCGTAAGCTCCGGAGCCTTTGGCATGCATACGGCGTTCAGGGATAACTTCACGGTCGAAATGAGCAAGTTTTTCAATCAACCATGGGTCTTGTAACATAATAGGCCCGCGAGGTCCTGCTGTCTGGCTGTTTTGGTTGTCGGCGATAGGACGACCATTAGCTGCTGTGAGTTTTTTATTTTCCATATAATTTTGATTTTATCGGAAACAAAGCTTTCAATGATGTGGAGTCTTTTACAGCCCTTCTTCCGTGTTATTACCCGACAAATGTAGATCTAAATCATTTTCCTGTCAAATAGATAATTTCAATCCATAAATAGGTAATATCTATTTCTATCAAAGATATTGATATTACTTGAATATAATAGGTTCTATAAATGTTTTTTTGAAAAGAATTTGATCTTTTATCCGAATTCATCCGGTAAATTAGCCGTTTGGGAAAGAAATAGCCCCAATGTGATTTACCACAGGGGGATGGAGAGTGGAAATAATAGGTAAACTTACCGGAAATTTTGTGTTTCTCTGTGATGAATTGGTTTTAAGGTATACATTATGATGTGAATTATAGGCAGTGCGTAAAGTGCAGTCTGGTGAAACATGTAATTTGTATATATCGTCGACAGAAATACATCCTGCCGACGATATTGGTGATATTATTATTTCTTCCAGCCGATTGCCTTCATAAACCATTGGCTATTGGCTTCGTTCAGTTTCTGTTCTTTGAGCATCTCCGGCATTTGACTGTAGTTTCTTTTAAACGTTTCTATCAGTTCGTTAAAACGTTCCGGCGAGTAGGTTAATGCAATGCTGGTAGCTTCGGTTGCTCCCATAGCAGGCGTCAATACAATTCCGGCGTCCCGGTATTTTAAAGCAGTGATTGCTTTGCTGAATCGTTTGAACTGTGAAACGATACCGTCGTTTAATTCCGGAATGGAGGTCGGGTATTGGATTTCTATTGTTTTTTCCTGATTACATGCTGTTTGAGGGATGGTGATCAATAAGGCTAATTCATCGCCGATGTATTCATATTCAGCTTTATTACCATTAATAGTGATTGTCTCCGGAATGGCAGAACCCAAAACCTTGATTTTAAATTGGCGGTCGGTTGGCATATTGCGATACTTACCTTGGCGAGGACCTACCGTTACAGTTAAGTGGTTCTCTTTCCGTTCAGTGTACATCCGGGTACGAGCATATTCATTGGCATAATATTTATCATTACCATTATCTTCATAAAAGGTAAATGAACCATTATCTCCAGGGAATATGTTTACGATAATCTCTTCGCTATTACTATTAAGATTCTTCACACGGTTGTAAAGTGGCAGTACGGAACCGGCTTTTACGTAAACCGGATATTCGGTTAGGGTAAACGAACGTTCTATTATCTGTCCGCCTTTCAATAGGGTTCCGGTGGTCCATTCAAACCAGTCGTTTCCTTCGGGTAACCATACCTTTACAGTAGAAAGTCTGTTCTGCATGGGGGTGGTGATAGGTGCTACCAGAATTTGATCGCCAAACATGTATTCACTCTTGAAATCGTATGCCTCTTTGGCTTCCGGATAATCATAGTACATTGGACGACAGATAGAAATACCGTTGTCATAAGTTTCACGCGCCATTGTATAGATATAAGGAGCCAGTTGATAACGGAACAGAATGGAGTTGCGTAATGCTTCGAAATAATCTCCCTTGAAATTCCATAATTCTTTATTTAGAACAGAATTCTTTGTAGAGTGTGTGCGCATTACAGGTGTTAAGGCACCATATTGCATCCAACGGGTAAAGAGTTCCGGGTCGAGTATTTCTTTGTCTCCTCCCTTGAACATGTGGCCTCCGATGTCATGACTCCAGTAGCCGTATAGCACATTGGAAGCGCAGTTGGTAAAGTAAGGTTGGAATTCGAGTGATTTCCAAGAGATGACGGCATCTCCCGAGAAGCCAATCTGATAGCGGTGATTGCCCAGTCCTCCCCAGCGGTGGTAGAGCATCGGGCGAGTGTCACGGTTGCGTTCCATGTCTGAGAAGAAAACATAATTGATCCACCAGGTATTGCTGAGGCTGTCTACTTTTTTATCATACATCCATTGTTGCCAATCGAGCCACCAGAAGTCCACTCCCTGTTTTTCCATTGGGCGGAGTACCTTGTTGAACATACCGTTTATAAAGCGTTTGTCCGAAACCACCCAGGGAATACGTTCCTGTTTAGCTGTATCTACTCCCATCCATTGTGCCATTTCCGGATATTTTTCTTCATATGGAGCTACACCATCGGCAGGATGCAGGTTTAGTGTGATTTTCAGGTCATTGCTTTTCAGATAACCCAGAAATTTGGCGGGATTGGGAAATAGCCATTAAGAACATATTTGTACTCAGATCAACAATGTTCTCCGCCTGATGGTGTTCTGTGGAAAGGTTGAGATCGCCGAGGACGGCAGTGTAAAGGGTATCGCAGATGCTCCACATTACAAGCCGATGGAGATCCAGGGAAACTTGCAGGAGATTGCATAGGCAATAGAAACTATCGTAGAAAAACATGCTGAGGAGAGGTGGACATGGAGAAGAAAGAAACGAATGTGATGTTGAAAATTGCCAACATCATCGTAGATAAGAGAAATCTTATTTTTCTAGTCCCTATTTACATTTGTGTGTCTGATGTATCAACAGTATAATTATACATTTCA
>OHAU01004141.1_pt1 | contig 10382 bp, 6 predicted proteins | sample 1577181 | NCBI WGS metagenome assembly OHAU01 (sample SAMEA3541472, study PRJEB24748) | human gut metagenome | biome: human gut; feature: human-associated habitat; material: faeces | place: China | collected 2012
CTTAGACCCCAGTTCAAAGTTCATGGCAGAGCCCTGTGCATCCAGATCCTCAAGGGCTTTGTCGATCTGCTTCAGCTGCGCATCCGCCTGATCGATCTGCGGCACCAGCTGATCCAGTGAGGAAGGATCGATCCCCAGCGCTTTCAGCTGACTTTCGATCTGCGGCCCCATGATCGGATCATCCTTGTATTTCTTGTACTGTTCATACAGCGCCTTGATGGCCGGTCCATTCTGCTTCAAAGAAACCAGCTGATCACGACTTTCCTGCAGCTTCGTCTTCGTTGCAGCAAGCTGCTTTGCAGCCTGAGACTGCCCGTCCTTCACCGCTTTTTTCCCTTCCTGTATCTGCTTCTTTCCCTTCTTTGCAGCTGCCATGCCGCTCTTCATCTGACCTTCCGCATCGCCCATCTGACTGTTGATAGCCGCAGCAACTTTTGAATTGACCGCATCGATCTTGTCCTGAGACAGCACGATCTGGACATTGTCGTCCACCATACCCATGGCAGACACCGAAGCCACCCCTTCTACGCCCTCCAGCTGACTTTGCAGATTATCCTTCGTAAACTGGGATACCTCGCCCGACGACTTGTCATCCATGCCGACCGCAGCCGTCACCACCGGCATCATGTCCATGCTGATCTTCATGACCACAGGAGTCCCGGCCGTGTCCGGCAGCACACCTTCGATCTGGTCGATCTTGTCACGAATATCCACCGACACAGAATCCATGTTGACACTGTCCGAAAACTCCAGCTGGATCATAGAATAATTAGCTGCCGATACCGACGTTACGTTCTTGATATTAGAAAGAGTCGCCAGCTGCTGCTCCATCGGCTTAGTGATCTCCGACTCCGCCTCCTCCGGACTCGCTCCCGGATACGTGGTCATGACGATCACATACGGCGTATTGATTTTCGGAAACAGATCAGGTGTCATCTTAGTAAGGGCGATCACCCCGAACACGATGACGATGACCACCGCGACCAATATCGTAAACGGCTTTTTAATGCTGAATTTTGAAAGCATTGACTCCTCCTGTCTTTCCTGTGCTGATCTGACGCATCCCTCAGGACACTTCTACTTTCCGTCGTATTGCCGGAACTCCCACCGGCTTCCGTTGAACACATTCATATCCACGTATTTTTTCCCATCCGCGATGTACTTTGACTTCGCCTTGAACGTGTACTGGCAGAACGTCCACTCACGCCCGTCCGGAAGCTTCTCCGAAAGACCCGGATCGCTGATCCAGATCGGATAATCATCGTACCTGCCGGAAATATAATTTTTGTAAATATATGTATTAGTATAAATGATCGGCCTGCGACCGTATTTCGCCTCAAACTCATCCAGGATCACATCCAGAACATCATACATCTGACTTTTCTTGGGATGAGAACTGATGTAGTCCCCGTAAAACTCAACATCGACCACCGGCGGCAGCATCCCGAAACGCCAGTGTACCTGCTTGATAAAATTCTCCGCCTGCGACTTTCCCGGCGTATCATAACTCATAAAATGGTACGCACCGACCTTCAGATCCGTCCGGTTCGCATGCCTCCAGTTCTCCTCAAACCGCTTATCCACATACGAACTCCCCTCCGTCGCCTTGATAAACGCAAAACTGATGTCCTCTGACGCCAGCCCCTTCCAGTCGATATCCTTCTGATGTTCCGACACATCGACCCCCTTCACCGGGTACGGCTCGTTCGGATCCACCTGCGACTCCGCCCGATACAAAAACAGATCTTGTATCAGACCACCTGCCACAACGATCGCCAGGATCCCTAAAAAAATCAAGAATCCCTTTTTCTTTCTGCAAAGGCTGCCGCCTCCCTGCGGGCGTGCACTCCTGCTGCGGCTGACGCGCCCACCGGCGCCGCGACCGCTCCTGCGCCCTGCGGACGCGGACGTTCGACTCTGCCGCCCTCCGGCGGTTCTTTTCAAGCGACCGGTCTGCTTAGAAATCCCCGGTCTGGCAGACCGTTTTTTATTTGTCCCCCTGTTTTGACTCCTGTTTTCTCTCATGCTCTGTTATTTTTTCCGCTCCTCGTCTGACTCCTGTTTCTTCTCCTCTTTTTCCTCGAAATATCCCCGTTATATTCTGAAAACTCATGGCTGCCAGTTCCTTTAAACTGCGCTGCATGAATTCCTTCGTATCCTCATCCATATGTGTCACAGAATGAACCAGTGCCGGGATGTTCTTTCTCCAGTCATCACGGATCTCCGTAAACGATTTTATGCCGTTTTCCTCGATCAGATCATACAACCCGTCAACGAAACGTTCCCGATCCTCCTGAGAAAGGGATCTTATCCACTGATTCAGCGTCCGGTCCAGATATCTGGCATCTGCCGTCAACCGATCCGGATAAGTGAAATCCCCGTCCTCCACCACCCAGGAATACGGATCATGCTGCAGAAGACCGATTCCCCTGCTTTTGACTATCGTGAAGTCCTCCTGATTTTCAAAAAGCATTCCGATCAGCGAAGACTGTGGCACCGTTTTTTCGATCCGCGTCAAAACAGCCTGAAACAAATCGCTCTCAAGCACCTCCTGCGCAAATCCAGGACCATCATGGGAATAGATCTTCTCTATCCTCTTTCGCGCCCTTTTCCCGCAATTCGCAGCCGCATAGACCGCCAGATTACCACCTTTTGAGTGGCCGCCTGCAAGAAGCCTTCCACGGCAGTGAAACGCCGCCTCGTTCAGATAAGCAGCTGCCGCTTCCTGCGACGGCACAGGATACTGGAACGCCATGTTGAAATCCTCTTTCCAGCCCACCGGCGTTGCGTCCGTCCCGCGGAACGCCACGTAAAACAGCCTCTTCGAAAGGCGAAACGTAACGGCCGCAAACTGTTTTTCATCGGCAACATTGCTCTGCTCCCGGTATCCCATAACATGGATATCACGAAATCTGGGACTTGCTGACAGTGCCGTCAGGAGCTGCCGGCAGCTTTCCCCATCCCATACGCCGTCAAACATCTGCTCAAAGCACTCTGCCCGGAACAATTCCGCAAGGCGCACGCCTCTCCAGCCTCTGGCTTTAGAAAGCTCCTGAGGCAGCTGAAAATACGACAGTTCCGAAAGGATCAGACTGTCCACCCGGTTCAGCGATCTCACATCAAAACTCTCCATATGTTCTTTCGCATAGGATACGATGTTGTTCATGGCAATCTCCTGTGTTCTTTGAAACTACAGACACATCCTCAGAAGATATGTCTCACGTTATAAAAAAATGCCGGAGTCAATCGATTCCAGCATTTCAAAATGGTGCGGCCTACCGGACTTGAACCGGTACGGTCTCCCACACGCCCCTCAAACGTGCGCGTCTGCCTATTCCGCCAAGGCCGCATATATTGAATTGATTTATACTGAAAAATCAGTACCACTCTATTGTACGGATTTCCATCCCATTTGTCAATGATATATTTCCCTGTTTTGCGGAAAAATTACAAAAAAATCCCCACAAAACAGGTTGCTTTCCTAAAACGGATCCGAAAACAAAAGAGACTTCAGCTGTTTCTCCAGTTCTTCTCTCGTTCCCGAATTATCTACGATAAGATCCGATCTTTTTTTCTTCTCTTCTTCGCTCATCTGGCAGCTGATCCGATCACGCACCGCCTGCTCTGAAACCTGATCCCGCGCGCACACGCGCCGGATCCTCGCATCCAGATCCGCCGTCACTAAAAGTATCCGGTCGCACCTGTCCGCAAGCCCTGCTTCAAAAAGCAGCGGCGCATCGATAAGGATCCCCGGGATCGGAACCTTTGCAGACTCGATTCCCTCCCGCTCCCCGGGATCCACAGGCTCGCCGCATTCCGCAGCCTGATAGGCAGCCACTTGTCTGTCCACTTCCTCGATGATATGTTTCAGCATGATCTCATCCAGCTTTTCTTTCTTTTCCTGTGCCGAAAAAGCGATGGCACCCAGCGCTTTGCGATCAAGTGAGCCATCTTCCCGCAAAATCGGTTTTCCCGGCTCTCCCAGCTCTCCTGCCGGACCAAACACCTGATCCAGCACCGGCAGAAGCTCACTGCCGTCTGCCGTCAGATCGCGTCCGATCTGATCCGCATCCACATGAGCGTAATTACCTTTTTTCAAATATTCTGCTACGGTGGATTTTCCTGTACCGATCCCGCCGGTCAGCCCGATCACCGGGATCCTGTTTCTTCTGTCCTGTCCGTTCCTGTCCTCATGCATCTTCGTGTCCTTCTCTACCGTTCATGTTCCCTACTTCAACTCATACCAGCTTTCGCCCTCGTTGAGATCCGCCTTTAATTTCACTGCCAGTTCATAGGCGGATTCCATGTTCTCCGTCAGCAATTTTTCCACCTGCTCCTTTTCTTCTTCACGAGTATTGATGATCAGCTCATCGTGCACCTGCAGGATCAGCCGTGATCTAAGCCCCTGATCACGCAGTGCCCGGAACACTTTGATCATGGCAAGCTTGATAATATCAGCCGCGCTTCCCTGGATCGGCGTGTTCATGGCAAGCCTTTCGCCTACCTGCTTGACCATATAGGCAGAAGCGTTGATCTCTTTGATGAACCTCTTCCTGCCAAGCAGCGTCGAAACGTAGCCGTTTGCTTTGCAGAATTTCACCTGCTCATCCATGAATTCCTTGACGGCAGCATGCTTTGCAAAATATGCCTTGATATATTCGTCCGCATCCTTTCTCGTGATGCGAAGCTCCGACGAAAGACCAAAAGCGCTCATGCCGTAGATAACGCCAAAATTGACAGCCTTGGCTCTGCTTCGCTCTTCCAGCGTGATCTTGTCTTCCGGAATGCCCAGTACGCGCGCTGCTGTAGCTCTGTGGATATCCTCGCCGTTGTTGAAGGACTCGATCAAAGCCTCATCACCGGACATATGAGCCAGCACACGCAGCTCGATCTGAGAATAGTCAGCTCCCACCAGTACACAGTTTTCTTCCGGGATGAATGCTTTCCTCAGTTTCCGGCCCATCTCCTGACGGATCGGGATGTTCTGCAGATTCGGCTCTGTACAGCTGATCCTGCCCGTGGTCGTGACAGTCTGGTTAAAATGAGCGTGCACCTTGCCGTCCGTGCTGCTTATGAGCGGGATCAGACCGTCCACATAGGTGCTTTTCAGCTTGGAAACGGTCCGGTATTCTAAGATCAAAGGAATGATAGGATGCTTGTCTGTCAGCTTTTCCAGGATGTCCGCACTCGTTGAATATCCCCGCTTCGTCTTCTTGCCTGCAGGCAGCCCCAGCTTTTCGAACAGGATATTGCCCAGCTGCAGCGGCGAATTGATGTTGAATTCTTCTCCTGCAAGGCCATAGATCTGCTTCGTCAGCTCTCCGATCTGCTCCGCCAGGACCACACCGAATCCTTCCAGTATTTTTTTGTCCGTCCGGAAGCCCTCATGCTCCATAGAAGCCATGACTTCCACCAGTGGCAGTTCTGCCTCATACAGGACTGTTTTCAGCTTCTGATCCGCAATCTGAGCTTTCTGTGCCTCTGCCAGGTTGAGGATCGCCCCACAGACTTCACATCCATAGGTCATATATTGTTCCGTCGGATCGGTGAAGAGATCCACCTGCCCGTTTTCCTCAAAGAATTCCTTTTCGTCTCTGAGGCTCTGATGCAGGTATTCGTTGGACAGCGCCGAAAGGCTGTAATTACTGCGGCTGGAATCCAGCACGTACTGCGCTACTTCTGTATCGAATGCCGTTTCAAACTTCGTCATACCATGACAAAGCAGCATATAATAATCATCCTTCAGGCTGTGACCTGCGAAAGAGATCTCCTGCTCAGCCAGCCAGTCAAAAAATCCAGTCAGGTTCCTGCAGTCAAAATAGTAATACGTGTCTCCGTTGACAGCGGCAACGCCTTCGATCTGCGGCACATCCAGGTGATTGTGATCTCCGAAGACTTTGATGGCGGTTTTGCCCTGCAAAGTCAGCTCCGCCAGCTGACTGTCCTCCCGGACGCAGATTTTTTCAAGCTTCTCAGCGTCCACCGCCAGAGGCTTTGCAGCAGGATCTCCGGATCCCGTACCACCGCTTCTCTGAACGTTTAATTTTTTCAGGAAACGATTGAATTCCAGTTTGGAATAAAGCTCTATCAATGCGTCATAATCCGGCTCCGTCAGCTTGTATTCTGCAAAATCGATATCCATCGGAACCTGGGTGTTGATGGTAGCCAGGCGCTTGCTCATCATGGCAAGCTGTGCATGTTCTTCCACCTTGGCTTTCACGCCTTTTGGCTTTACGTTATCCACATTTGCGATGAGGTTCTCCACGCTTCCATATTCTAAAATCAACTTGGTGGCTGTCTTTTCTCCCACGCCCGGAATGCCCGGGATATTATCCGACTGGTCGCCCATCAGCCCTTTAAAGTCTATGAACTGGGTCGGCGTGAAGCCGTACTTGTCCATCATGGCCTGCCGGTCGTACAGATCGAACTCTGAAACTCCCTTGCGCGTCAGGATGATCTTCGTGATATCTGTCGCCAGCTGCAGCTCGTCTTTATCGCCTGTGATGATGAGCGGTTCCATACCGCAGGACTCCGCCTCTTTCGCGATCGTCCCGATCAGATCATCCGCCTCGAAGCCCTCCAGTTCCACCTGCTTGATATTCATCGCTCGCAGAATATCCTTTAAGATCGGCACCTCCATGGCCAGCTCCGGCGGCATTTTCTTTCTGCCCGCCTTATATCCTTCATATGCCTTGTGACGGAAGGTCGGCGCCTTCAGATCGAATGCGATCACCATGTACGCCGGTTCGTAATCCTTCTTTATTTTATCCATCATGTTGAGAAATCCGAAGATCCCCTGGGTAAAAATCCCGTCCTTTGTGATCATGGGATTTCGCATCGCATAATACGCCCGGTTTATCAGGCTGTTCCCATCTATGATCGCGATCCTCTCCATACCTTCACCTGTACTTTCTATTTCAATTTACGGCCGGTGAACCAGTACACCATGCCTACGAACAATCCACCGCCCAGGATGTTGCCCAGGGTCACCGGCAGAAGATTTTTTACGAGAAAATTCCCGACCGTCAGAACTGACACGTCACATCCGGCCAGCTGTGCCAGACCACTGTCCGCTGCAGCTGCGATACCCGCCGGGATAAAATACATATTTGCAATGCTGTGTTCAAAGCCGGAAATCACGAAAAGCCCGATGCAGAACCAGATAGCAAAGATCTTGCTCACCGTCTCCCGTGCTCCCGTGGACATCCATACTGCCAGGCACACAAGCCAGTTACATAAAATACCGCGCACAAACGCCTGTCCGAAGCTGAGCTGCACCTTGGCCTGCGCTGTTTTGATCACCGATGCTCCCAAAAGGCCGCTGCCTGTTTCCCAAAGTCCCGTGTTCTTCATAAGTGCCACCACCAGCAGTGCTCCCAGAAAATTTCCCAGGTACACCAGGACCCAGTTGCGGAGCATCCCGCTGATTCGGATCTTCCGATCCAGTACGCCGATGATCATCAGACAGTTTCCTGTAAACAGTTCTGCACCGCAGAGCACCACCATCATCAGACCCACCGGGAATACTGCGGCAGAGACTAAACGTCCCACGCCCAGACTTGCCGGATCCGCCAGCAGATTGAAAGATACCATCTGAGAAGCCTGCGCCCCGAATGCGATATACGCCCCGGCCAGCAGCGCCCAGATCAGCAGCCTTAAAGTCTTGCCCTCCGCCTTTGCAATACCCGAATCCGATACCTTTTCTAAAATCTCACCTGTTGTCAATGCGCTCAAATTCCTTACCTCTTTTTTCTCCAGTCTCGTACTCCACCATCTGCAGGCGTCTGAAACCATAACTTTCCGCCAACTACGCCAAAAATCAGGAAAACCCTGCACGATTGCTCATACAGGGTTTATTGTATCATATCCTTTTTATTTTGTCATCAGCTTGCACACTGCATTGGAGAATGCCACCGGATCATCGATCGGCAGTCCTTCGATAAGCAGGGCCTGATCGTACAGCAGTTTCGCATATTCAGCGATACTGTCTTTATCTGCTGCGTATTTTTCCTGCAAAGTTTCCAGGATCGGGTGCTGTGCGTTGATCTCCAGCACGCGCTCTGCCTGTACTTTCTGGTCGGTCGGCATGGAGTTGAGGACTTTTTCCATTTCGATAGAAAGTCCACCTTTGGAAGTCAGGCATACCGGATGGCTCTTGAGTCTCTGAGTCAGCTTTACGTCTGTCACTTTGTCACCCAGGGCATCCTTCATGGCTTCCAGCAGATCCTTGCTTTCTTCTGCCTGTTTTTCAGCCTGTTCCTTTTCTTCTGTCGTTTCGCCCAGATCCAGATCATCTGCGGAAACAGATTTGAATTCCTTTTCATTGTAGGCGTGGAGTACCTGAAGTGCGAATTCGTCGATATTGTCCGTCAGATACAGGATCTCGTAGCCCTTATCCTTCAGCAGTTCTGTCTGCGGCAGCTTGTCGATCTTGTCGAGGCTTTCGCCGCTGGCGAAGAAGATGTATTTCTGATCCTCCTTCATTCTGCTTACGTATTCTTCCAGAGTTACAAGTGCATGTTCGCTGGAGGAATGGAACATTACCAGATCTTTGAGGGTTTCTGCGTTAGCGCCATAGCTGTCATACAGTCCGTATTTCAGCTGCAGACCGAAGTTCTTGTAGAATTCCAGGTACTTGTCTCTGTCGTTTTTCTGCATGTTGAGCAGCTCGCTCTTGATCTTCTTTTCCAGGCGCTGTGCGATCGCCTTAAGCTGTCTGTCATGCTGCAGCATTTCTCGGGAAATGTTGAGAGACAGATCCTGGGAGTCTACCAGACCCTTTACGAAGCTGAAATAGTCCGGCAGCAGATCCGCGCACTTATCCATGATCAGCACGCCGGAAGAATAGAGCTGCAGACCCTTTTCGTAGTCCTTTGTATAGTAATTGTACGGAGCCTGTGACGGGATGAACAGCAGTGATGTATAGCTGACGACCCCTTCCACGTTGGTGTGGATCACCTTTAACGGATCCGCAAAATCATAGAATTTTTCTTTGTAGAAGCTGTTGTAATCCTCATCCGTCAGCTCGCTCTTGTTCTTCTTCCACAGCGGGATCATGCTGTTGAGGACTTCCAGTTCCTGATAGCTTTCGTATTCCTGATCTTCCGGTTTCTTGTCTTCATCTCCCGGTTTGATCCGGTGTTTGGAAACCATCATCTTGATCGGATAGTGGATGTAGTCTGAATACTTGCGGATCAGTGTCCGGATCGTGTATTCATTGAGGTACTCTCCGTATTTTTCATCTTCCGTATCTTCCTTTAAATGAAGTGTGATCTCTGTGCCGTTGTCAGCCTTCTCCGCCTCTTTGATCGTGTAACCGTCCGCGCCGGTGGATTCCCACTCATAAGCTTCGTCGGAGCCGTAAGCTTTGCTGACTACGGATACTTTGTCACTGACCATGAACGCCGAATAGAACCCTACGCCGAACTGACCGATGATATCGATTTCATCCTTCTTGTCCATTGCTGCCTTGAAATCCAACGATCCGCTCTTAGCGATGGTTCCCAGGTTCTTTTCAAGTTCTTCTTTCGTCATGCCCATGCCGTTGTCGATGATCTTTAACGTACGGTCATCTTCATTTCTCTCAATGAGGATGGAAAAATCATCTCTCGAAATTCCCGTGTCCCCTTCTGTCAGACTATGATAATACAGCTTGTCGATAGCATCGCTGGCATTTGATATCAGCTCACGTAAAAAAATCTCCTTATGCGTATAAATGGAATTGATCATGAGATCCAAAAGCCGCTTCGACTCTGCCTTAAATTGTTTCTTTGCCATGTTTCTCTTCCTTCTTTCTATAGTAATCTCTGTCGGTTGCACGCCCGGTGCCAAGCTTCTGTGTCATGAACCCAGCACCAGTATATCGAGTGTTCAAAATCCCGAAACGCAGTATACCCTGTCGAATCACTGCACTGGAGTCGGACCGTCCCGAGCGTGTTAGCACTCACTTTATAAGAGTGCTAACACTATAATAGCTCATACTTCCGAAAAATGCAAGAACTTTCCCGAAGTTTTTGAGAAAGTTGGGGAATCATGTCGTCCATCTGCACGGCTTTATTGCCCGTCCATCTGCACCGCTTTATTGCCCGTCTGCCTGCACTGCTTTATTGCCCGTCTGCCTGCACCGCTTTATTGCCCGTCTGCCTGCACTGTCGCACGAAAATAACCGAAACGCTGGGTCATATCCCCGCCCAGGGTATTCCGGGGTTATTCTGTTTGCCTTAAATACCCTGATTACATCATGCCATCTGCAGTCGCGATAATTTCATGATCAGCCACCATCCCAGAATACCATGTTCCTGCATTAAAAGCATCTACAGGATAATCTGCCCCAGCAACATAGGCCTATGTCCCCTGTAATTATCCGTAACGCAATTATAATC
>OHAU01004154.1_pt1 | contig 10342 bp, 8 predicted proteins | sample 1577181 | NCBI WGS metagenome assembly OHAU01 (sample SAMEA3541472, study PRJEB24748) | human gut metagenome | biome: human gut; feature: human-associated habitat; material: faeces | place: China | collected 2012
TCCGCCTGACCCATTTCATTTGGTCACTGGCTTTCAGCGTTTCCGTAATGCCCTCTGCATCTGCCATTTGCTTTACCAGCCGAAGAAAAAGCTCCTCTGCCCGTCGGTCAATGTCCGCAAGATAGGTGTTCAATTCGCCACTTGTCAGCAGCGTGGCATATCGCACACGGCGATACTCCCTGAGATAGCGGAGATGCCGCTGCCCCCATACTCCGATTGGCCGATCTTCCTCCGGCTCGTCCTCTCCAGCAATCAGATAATAGTCTCCAACCAATTCATATTTCAGTCCTGTGCGTCCATCGGTAATGTACTTTTCCATCATCAGTGCCTCCATCCCCACAACATTGACTTCTGCGGCTTTGCTTTGGCGACTTTGATTAGTATCTCAATCTCATCTACGGCATCTGTGTACCGCCCCGCCGCAATCAACTCGTTGCGGAACCGGTTCAGCCCCTCAATGATAAGCCGCCATTCTTGCCGGTTCAGTTCCACATAGTATTTCCGCTTCATACGCCGCTCCTCCTTCGATTACTGCAACCACTGTAGCAGGAGAATTAGCGGAAATCGAATGTGCGGAAGTGAGAGATAGGGTTACTCACTGCGTATCAGTTCTGATTAAATCCGATGGTCTATTTTTTAAATTTGTACGCTGAAAGCATTTTCCCTTCGCATAAAATTTTGGCTTTTTGAAATGCAGTATTCGCTGTTGGGTTTTTCATGGCAAATACAATACTATATTTTGCTCGAGTACAGGCAACATAGAATTTTGCTCGCGTTTTATCGGAAGTAATTATTTTTTGTTCTTGTAGAAATGGCAGCGCCGTACTGACTGGGACGATAACTACTCTATCATATGTTGCACCTTTTGATATTTGAACATTTTTTCATCCTTTTCAAAATTATTTTGATTATTTATTATTCTATATAATTTTTAACACTTCCACTATCAAAGTGTTCTTTGTTTTAAAATATGAGAGATGTTTTATATGTGGATATGTAAATTTGTTTCAAAAAACATTGACATTATACTTCTTTGGAAGTATAATACACATAGATAACTCTAAAGAAGTATGGAGAAAATAAAAATGAGCAAACTAATTCTATATCACGGTTCACCCGAAATAATTCAAACGCCCGTTTTTGGTAAAGGAAAATCCTATAATGACTACGGACGGGGATTTTATTGTACTGAGCACCTTGAACTTGCTAAAGAGTGGGCTTGTACTGAAAATACCGATGGATACGCCAATAAATATGAAATAGATACCAAAGGACTTTCTGTTCTGAACCTTTCCTCTGATGAATATACAATCCTACATTGGTTAGCATTGCTTATGAAATATAGAAAATTCCGTGTATCTACTCCTGTTATGAAGCGAGGCGCGGATTGGTTAAAGGAACGTTTTTTGATTGACTTAACACCGTATGATGCGGTTGTTGGATACCGCGCAGATGATTCCTATTTTTCTTTTGCGAGAGCTTTTGTAAACAATGAAATTTCTTTGACTCAGCTTGCCTATGCTATGCGACTTGGCAGACTCGGTGAACAATTTGTGTTGAAGAGCCCATCCGCTTTTGCCAAAATTCATTTTATTTCATATGAAACCTGTGACAATACGGTATATTACGCAAAAAGGAAAGCTCGTGACGATGAGGCAAGAGCAGCTTTTCGTGCAGAACTTGAAAAAGATGATATCGACGGTTTGTATATGAGAGATATTATACGAGAGGAGGTACAACCGAATGATCCGCGCTTACGATGAAGGGTATCTTGATGATGCAATGAAATGCCTCGGAGAAGCTATGGACTATGCCGCAAATAGTTGTGAGATAAAAATGGATAGCTTTCTTGAATTGTTTATCGGGACGGGCTATGCAGAACAATTTGCTTTGGGAGTTCCTAAATGTGTATCGGGAGTATCGGGTACGGAGCTTGTGATGAATGTTCTCTCAAAGTCAGGCATAGATAGGGACTTTCCCGAGTCACAAATCGATTATGACTACTCTCCCGAATATTGGTGTGGTTGGATCTTAGCGTACTATCAATGGTTCACAGAACGAAGCTTTAAGGAAATTCAGAAGTATATATCTATGCAGGATATTGAAAAGCTCTATCCTACTTTGCACGAAGCATCCGAAAAGAAATTTGTGGATACTATAAATCGTATTATCCGCAAGAAAAATCCGCCGACTCGCTTGCAGGCGCAACGTAAAATCAGCGGTTATTCACAGAGGGAGCTTGCAGAAAAAGTCGGTGTCAATCTTCGCACTCTGCAACAATATGAAATTCGTGCCAAGGACATAAACAAAGCAGCAGGAGCTACGCTTCTTGCTTTGGCGAAGGTTCTCGGTTGCCGCGTGGAAGATCTGTTGGAGTACGATAATAGCGAGATTGAAGATAACGAAGATATATAAGAAACTCACTTACGGTATAGGAGGTGTAAAATATGATTTTAAAGAAAGTCAAAATATATAATTATCGACAGTTACAGAAAGTTGAACTCGATTTGCAAAATTCTTTGACAGTATTAGCAGGACCAAACAATAGTGGTAAAACAACGCTTATTTCTGTTCTGAAAGGAATGTTTCGCGACAAAAAGCTTAGCTTCACATATAGTGATATTCCTACCAATTTATCAACTTCTTGGGTAGAAAAAATAATTCCTGTCTTTCAGTCGATTATGGTTGAAAATGATAAAAATACAGGAATCAGCGAAATTATTAAAAAGATTTCTGTCGATGATAAGCTTCTTCCAGAGTATACCATAGAGTGCTTTCACGCGGAAATTCAAGTGGACTACGATCCAACAGGTGACGATATTCAATTGTTTGCGGATTACCTGATGGATTTGGATGAGTCGAAGCACTCATTTTACTTTATTTATTCGTATGAGCCAAGTATAGCTTCTTTTGAAAAATATCTCGGAGAATGTTACGATAAAATGTCGTCACGCTTTTTGGACATTAGTAATCCCGATTGCAAAGAAAAAGAAACAAAACTTTATTTTATAAAAGAAGAATTACTAAAACTGTATTGTCACGCTTCGCTTGAAAAATGTTATTTCTGTAATTCAAACTATGAGAATGCAAATTCTATAGAGATAATAGCATTTAAGAATTTATTTAATTTCCGTGATATACCTGCAATAAGAGAATTGGATGACCATGAATCCGATACTTCAAAAGGGATAAGTAAAAGGATTATAGCATTGTTAAAAGGTAATGAAAAGTGGGAAGAAGTAACCAAAAAGCTTCCCGATTTGTTGATGGCACAAATTGAAGATTCCGGAGCCAAGAAAGAAATCAAAAATTCATCGATAAAATCACTGGATGAAACAGTACAAGATATATCAAAGACGAGTGGCGGTCATATTGGAAAATTACAACTCGAAATGGATGTTAATGAGAATGTTGTTGAAGATTTTATTCAAAAAATCACTCGCGCAAAATATGATATTGATGGTTTGCTTTTGAATGAGCAATCTCAAGGATTGGGATTTAGTAATTTAATTTATCTTCATATGAGATTAGAGGAATTCTACAAATCCGTTGATGACAGCAAGGTCAATGTGTTTTTCATAGAAGAACCCGAGTCACATATGCACCCACAGATGCAAAATGTCTTCATTAGATTTCTGACAAAATATTATACGGAAAAGAAATTACAAGGTCTTATAACAACACATTCAAATGAAATTGCGCGATCTGTGGGTCTGAATAGTCTAAGAGTTATCAGACAAACAGAAAAATCAAAAAGTGAATTATTTAATCTTAGTAAGTTTAGAAAATCTATTGAAAACAAGAAGGTCAAAAATGTAGATAAAGAGTCCGAGTTTTTACTACAAAACTTTTTCGATTGGTTTTTTGAAATAGGTTATTCCGAGTTGATATTTGCGGACAAGGTGATTCTTTATGCGGGAGATACAGAGCGCTTATATATAAGAAAGCTATTGGGTATGACCGAATTTACCTCTCTGCGTGACAACTATATTGCTTTTATTCAAGTAGGAGGAGCATATGCTCATAATTATCTTGAAATATTGACTATGCTCAAAATGAAATCTTTGATCATAACCGATTTGGATTATAACAAGGATGCTACAACTTTTGAAATAGCAAAAAATTCAACAAGCACAAATGCAACAATTAATCATTGTTATAGATTGATTTATCCCGAAAAAGGTGCAGCATATTTACCCTCAATTAAAGAGATATATGAGATGCAAACAGAAAAAGGCACGGTAATTTGTAACGACCTTATTTGTGTCGCATATCAAGATGAAAATAGCACAGCTCGCACTTTAGAAGAAGCAATGTTGAATAAGTTTTTAAGTAAAAATGTATTTGACAAAACCAAGCGCAGTGAATGGAAATCAATAAGAAAAAACAATAATCTCACTTTTACTATTCCAAACAACAGAAATGACGAAACAGATAGCGAGTTTTCCATTCGTCAAATCGTAGCCGCTTCCTCAAACAATAAAACAGATTTTATGTATTCTGTAGTTTTAAGCGGCAATGAAGAAAAGATGCTTCCGGATTACATAAGGAAAGGATTGTTATGGCTGGCGAAATAGCAAATAATAAGCACTTAATAAACGCCCCTGCAGGCAGTGGAAAAACCACGAATATACGTACTCGTTTGAAAAGCATTTGTCTTAAAGAACCGAAAAGCAAGATTTTATGTATTACATATACAAACCGTGCTGCTGATGAGTTAAAGAAAGATTTGGATAGCGCTAATGTAACAGTAAGTACAATACATTCTTATATTAACGATTTGATCAGTCCTTTCTATCCACTCAAAGAAGCTTTGGATTTGTATTGGGAAATCTTCAAAGAAAAGATTGAGGCGAGAATCAAAAATGAGGAAAGAGATGAGCATATTGATCAAAGCAACCAACATTATATCGAGAAACACGGAGATTTAAATGTTGATCTTGTTCGAGAAAATCTACGCGAGTTATCATACGGAGAAACGCCATTTACATCTTTATACTCTGGTAAACTTTCCCACGATGATTTGATAATGTTTGCTAACAAGCTAATTAAAAAATATCCTGTACTATTGAGGAAAATAAGTGATAAATACAACTACATATTTATTGACGAATATCAAGATACTTCTGCATATATACTCGATATTTTCTATGATGCTGTAGTTAATAAAGAAAACATACAGTTATATTTGTTAGGTGATAGAATGCAGCAAATATACCGCAACTACGATGGTTCATTCGAGGAAAAATTGCGGGAATTTGATACCTCACAACGACTTGTGGTAAATCATCGTTCAATAGGAAAAATAATATCAATTTTGAACAATATTTACAATGATGATTCTTTTAAGCAAGATCCATCTGAAAAGAATAAAGATATTGTTCCCGACATTTCTCCCAAAGTCATTATTACATCAAATGTAGCGGAGGCTGTTGAGCATTTTCAAACAAGCTTTCCGGGAATACTTACGTTATATTTGATGAACAAAGAAAAATATGCGGAAATAGGTGCAAAGAATTTATATTCGACATATGAAAAGATGGAAGCATATTCATTCGGGAGAAAATACTCGCCAACAGATGTTTTATCTGATATGTCAAACGATAATCCCGATGCATTAATGAAGTTTTTATTTCTTTTGAATAACATAATGGTGTTATACACGAAAGAAAACTATGGAATGCTTATTTCGGTATGCAGAAAGGAAAATAAATTTTTTAATTCATCATTGTTCCAATTGAAAAGGCATACGGATAAAAAGGCACTACGAGATAAATTTGAGGCTGTCAAAATTGTTTACGAAAGAGAAAAGTGTCTAATCAAGGATGTTATAGAATGCTTGTTTGAGCAGTCTCTTATATCTGCTACGGTCAAAAATATTTATGAGGAAAGTGCTGAGTATCAGCAAGTATTAAATATTGAAATCGCAGAAATTAAGAATCTTGCTAACTACCTAAGGACACCTTATATATCTACCCAACACAGTGTAAAAGGAGAGAGCCATCAGTCGGTAGTTTTTGTTGCCGCGGATAATTATTCTACCCCCAATGTTCGTATGTATTCCTTCTTTGAACTGTGGTCAAAAAATACATTTTCGTTGCCGGAATTTGAGGACTTGTTTTATTCATATAGCAAAATAATAATGGAAGTCGAAGCAAAGTTGAGGATGAAAATAAGTGACCTTACCGCTGAAACTCACAATAAAAATGAAGCGAACAAAAAACTTCTTGCCGAATATAGTAACCAAGTTTTGAACACATATCGAGACAACAAACTCTTTGAGGCATTATTGAAAGATGATTTTATAGCTTATTTGGCTAAAAGCACGGTAGGTAATGCTAAAAACATATTTAAGATTTCAAAGATTGAAGGAATTCTAACAGCTTATAAATTGTTCTACGTTGGCTGTTCAAGGGCTCGAAAGAACCTTGTTATTGTCGTTGATGAAACCAAAATCAACAAATTTGAGAATGAATTCAAGGCGAAATTGATTTCCATAGGTTTCGAGATTCAAGGATTTCCAATGCAAGAAATCGCAACAGTTTAAAACGGTTCTACGAACAGAAAAACGCCACCTTAGACTTTCATCTAAGGTGGCGTTTTTCTGTTCGTATCAGAGCGAAACCTTTACGGCGAAGCCGCCGCTGAAGAAATAGGTGTTCGTCCAATACCTGTTTGGTGGAGGCGAGGGGAGTCGAACCCCTGTCCGAAAGCGCTTTAACAGGACCTTCTCCGGGCGCAGTTATGTTTCAACATTCCCTCCTCGCGCAGGCACACAACAGACTGCGCGATTCAGTAGAGTCATGATGCGTGGGCGGGGCAACTCTTACCCGCCGCACGGACGCCACATAAACGACGCCTTCCCCGGCCTGTGGCCTCTCCGGTTCAGACGGTCACAGCTTAAGCTGCGACGGCAACAGTATTAGTGTTGTCAGTTCATTTTTAATTGCCCGTTTTAAGGTGGCCAGGCGCCACCGCCCGCTTATCCTGCCTCCACGCCCCCGTCGAAACCGGTACGCCCCCGTATATTTGCTCTCGAAAAGCCAAAGGTTTTCCGAGAATGGGGTTGCGGTCTGCCGCCTGCCGGCGACAAACTCTGCGAGGCTTTTTGTCTTACAAAGCTATATTTTCTCCTGCGTGCCGGGAAATCTACCGGCACGCAGGCAGAATACGGTTTCTTACCGCCCGTAGGGATCCGGCAGCTTCTCCGGCTCCGGGTAGTCCACGCCCTTGGTGTCCACGGTGACAGAGGCCATCACCTGGGGCTTCTTGGGCTTATTGGTCATCATGTTCCGGGGGGCCGAAGCGATGGCGTCCACCACCTCCATGCCCTCAATGACCATGCCGAAGGCGGCATACTCCCCGTCCAGATGGGGGCTGTCCTTGTGCATGATGAAGAACTGGCTCCCGGCGGAGTCCGGGGCCTGGGCCCGGGCCATACTCAAAATGCCCCGGCTGTGGCGCAGGTCGTTGTTAAAGCCGTTGGCCTTGAACTCCCCCTTGATGCAGTAGCCGGGCCCGCCCATGCCGGTGCCGTCGGGGCACCCGCCCTGGATCATGAACCCGTAAATGCAGCGGTGGAAAATGAGTCCGTCATAAAACCCCTTTTTAATCAGGGAGATGAAGTTATACACACTCTGGGGCGCCACCTGGGGGTACAGCTCCGCCACGATCTTGCCGCCGTCCTCCATGGTAATGGTCACAATGGGATTGTTTTCCATATTTTGTCTCCTTTATCTGTTTTTCTCGCGCATGGCCCGTTCCATCTCGCGCTTGGCGTCCCGCTTAGCCACACTCTCGCGTTTATCGTAGGTCTTTTTACCCTTGCACAGACCCAGCTCAATTTTCACCCGGCTGTCCTTAAAATAAACCGACAGGGGTATCAGCGCGTAGCCCTGCTGCTTTTGCAGGTCGTGGAGCTTGCGGATCTCCCGCTTGTGCAGCAGCAGCCGCTTGGGCCGGTCCGGGTCCTTGTTGAAGATGTTGCCCTTGTCATAGGGGGAAATATGCACCCCGTAGGCGAATACCTCTCCATCCTTGGCCTGGCAGTAGGAGTCCTTCAGATTCAGCGTCCCGGCCCGGATGCTCTTGACCTCCGTGCCGAACAGCTCCACCCCGGCCTCGTATCGATCCTCCACGAAATAGTCATGGAACGCCTTGCGATTTTGGGCCGCGATCTTAATGCCTTTTTTCTCCATGGAGGACCTCCTTTCTCTGGATGTAGTAGTATACCACATTTTTTTTCGCAATGCAAGAGCGCAAGGGGTCGTCTTTCGCCGGAAATGGTTGACACCCCCTGCAAACCGTGGTAAAATCTCCATATTAAATAGGAATATTCGGCCACGGCCTGCCCTATCGTCTGTGCGCCATGTGGCGCAGGCATTTAGGCCATCGGACGCTATCGCACAGGTTCCGCCTGTGTTTTTTTATTGCATACTCGGAGGAAGAAAACCATGATCCTTGCCCTGAAAAAGAACATTACCCCCGCCCAGGAGTCCCGGCTTTTGGCCTACCTTCACCAGATGGGCGTCACGGCGGCTAAAGAGACCTGCCGGGGCTGCACCGTGCTGCTGCTGGAGGGTATCGTGGAAAATTTGGACGCCCAGCTTCTCTCCTCCCTGCCTGCGGTGGAGGCCGTCCTGCCCTTGGACGAGCCCCTGCCCCTGTCCTCCCGGTCCGCCCATGGGGCGGACACCGTGGTCAAGATGGGCCCCGCCCTCGTCGGCGGCGGCCACTTCTGCCTTATGGCGGGGCCCTGCGCCGTGGAGTCTCAGGCGCAGCTTCTCTCCATCGCCCGCAGCGTCCGCTCCGCCGGGGCCATGGTCCTGCGGGGGGGCGCCTTTAAGCCCCGCACCTCCCCCTACGACTTCTCCGGCCTGCAAAAAGAGGGTCTGACGCTTCTTTCCTTGGCCCGCCGGGAGACGAATCTCCCCGTGGTCTCCGAAATTATGAGCCCCGACGATCTTCCCCTGTTTGAAAAGGTTGACCTGCTCCAGGTGGGGGCCCGCAATATGCAGAATTATGACCTCCTCCGAGCCCTGGGCCGGGTAAAAAAGCCGGTGCTGCTCAAGCGCGGCAGCGGCGCCACGGTCCGGGAGCTGCTTCTCAGCGCCGAGTATATCCTCTCCGGCGGCAATGAAAATGTCATCCTCTGCGAGCGGGGCATCCGCACCTTCAGCGATGGCACCCGCAGCACCCTGGATCTCTCCGCCGTCCCCCTCCTCCACGAGATGACCCACCTGCCTGTTGTGGTAGATCCCAGCCACGCCGTAGGCCGGGCCTCCCTGGTGCCGCCTATGGCCCTGGCCGCCGCTGCCTGCGGAGCCGACGGCCTGCTCATCGAGGTTCATAACGACCCTCTCCACGCCCTGTGCGATGGGGCCCAGGCCCTTCTGCCCGAGGACTTTGCCGCCCTGGCCCGCCAAATCGCTGCGCTTCGGGAGGTGACGCACCGGTGACCGCCATACCCATCCGGGCCCTGCACCCCTATGAGGTGTGCATCGCCCCGGGCCTGCTCCCTGACCTGGGCCCCCGGGCCGCGGCCCTCCTGCCCCCCCGCCGGGCCATGCTGGTGTCCGATGACCGGGTTTATCCCCTCTACGGCCCCGCCGCCGAAGCCTCCCTGACCCGCGCAGGCTTCCGGGTCTCCCGCTTTGTTTTCCCCCACGGAGAAAAATCCAAATCCCTCCCCACCTATACCGCCCTGGTGCAAGCCCTGTTTGACAATGACTTTACCGGCGGCGATAGTGTCATCGCCCTGGGCGGCGGCGTGGTAGGCGACCTGGCGGGCTTTGCCGCCGCCACCTACCACCGGGGCCTGCCCTGCATTCAGGTGCCCACCACCCTGCTCGCGGCGGTGGATTCCTCCGTGGGCGGCAAGACCGCCGTAAACCTTCCCGGCGGCAAAAATCAGGTAGGCGCGTTTCACCAGCCCGCCCTGGTCCTCTGTGACCCGACCCTGCTGGAAACGCTGCCGCCCGCAGAATATCAAAACGGCTGCGCCGAAATTATCAAGTGCGCCCTGCTGCAAAGCCAGTCTCTTTTCCGCGCCATCGCCGAAAAGCCCGTTTCCCGCCAGTGGGAATCCGTTATCGCCGCCTGCGTGGAGATAAAGGGCGATTTCATCCAAAGCGACGAATTTGACACCGGCCGGCGTCGGCTGCTGAACCTGGGCCACACCGTAGGCCACGCCATCGAGGCCGTCTCCGGCTATACCATCCCCCACGGCTCGGCTGTGTCTATCGGCATGGCCACCGCCACCCGGGCCGCCTGCCGCCGGGGGCTCTGCGCCTCGGAGACCCTTTCCGCTTTGGAAAATCTCCTTGCCGCCTACGGCCTGCCC
>OHAU01004163.1_pt1 | contig 10324 bp, 9 predicted proteins | sample 1577181 | NCBI WGS metagenome assembly OHAU01 (sample SAMEA3541472, study PRJEB24748) | human gut metagenome | biome: human gut; feature: human-associated habitat; material: faeces | place: China | collected 2012
TGAGCAAGAAGCCCCCACTTCAAAATCTGTGATTTAAGTGGTGGGAGCATGTCACAATATATTATAAAGTATTCAGATAGGTGCTGAAAATACATTCGCACTCCACTTAAAAAATATTTCATTGGAAATGGGAACGAATTCATTAGGAAGAGTATATGGAAAGTATACACATTCGGTAGGAGATGGCTATGGTTATAGTAAGCTGTCAATAAATTTTCCAGAAATTATGGCGGTTGTAGCTCTTGTAATTCATGTACCAGGAGTATTGGGAGCGATTGAAACAATTGGAGCAGTTATTTCAATATTTGATTAATTTATAAAGGGGCGATTAGATGAATACAGGTACAGTGCAAATAATGTGGAAAGAAATTATAGTTGGTTTCATTATTCTTTATTTACTTCGCGGAGTATTAGATGTCTATATGATAAAGAAATATGAAAAATTACTTAAGTTATTTGGCGTGATTGAAATGGATACGCTTAAGTTAGAAGCAGAAAAACATCTAAAATTATGTAATTTTTTCTCAGTTGGGCCGTGGAATAAGGCTATATATTGGACATATAATGGACTTTGTTGGTTATTGGCAACAATAAGTTATGTTGAAGATGATGAATATGATTTTTTAGCATATTTGGGGAAAGTAAAAAATGAGCAGGAATTTGAAATGAAATCATTTGTACTTGCACTGTATTATCGCTCAAAAAAGGATTTTAATCAGGCAAAGCATTATTATGATGTGTATTTGACCAGCAAACATGTTAATAATGATATTGGAGTCATAATGGATAGTGTTTGGAGCGGAAAAGCAAAAAGTGAATTGGTGGCTGAAAGTGTCAAGAAATTTGAAAACCCGGTGTTAAGAAAACTTTTTGCGGAAAATCATATTTTGTAAAAAGTGCATATTCTATGGCGAAACGGTTTGTGAAAAGTTGTAAAAAAAGGGGTTGAGCAAACAGAATATGTAGATTTAGGAGTAGGCGGATGGGCAGCAATCGGTGCAGTAGCTTTATCAGTGGTAATTGGAGATGTGTTTATGATTTTGCCTGTTGTTCCTGCATGGTGATAGGAAAAATGCTTAAATTAAATTAGAATATAAGGTGGTACAAATCTGGCAATAATACAGAATGTATCGCCTTATAATAAGAATTAAGAAAGAGGAAGAAAGATGCTTATAGTTAGAGGGATTATGTGGATTTTTGTATTGATTGTTATGTTAATATGCATGGTAAAGACTAAAAGAAATGGTATGAAGAAAAAGATACGGGCATTGATATTTGTCGTATTTTTGTTTATATTATTTGTTTTTATGCCATATTCAACGGAAGCTCCGATAGAGAATCTTTTTATCACGTTTAAAACGCCGGAGCAGGCAATACATTACATAAATGCACCTTTTTCAAATGACAAAATAGAGGATATCATAGTAGGACAAGATACTTGTATGGCTGTTTTTGAATCAGGGCAAGATGAGGAGTTTTATGCAGGAAGGGATATGTGGTTAAGAAAGGGTGAAAAAGGTTATAAGCTGATAAGTGCGGCTGGAGTGCAAAAAGCAATTTTGTCAAATGATATTCGAGATGAAGATTTAGATATTTTTTTTTATGTAGACTATATAAAAGGGACAAAAGATACCTATTTCACAGGAACATGCGAGACAATGGGGAAACTTACATTGGAAGACAATGCTGGAACACATTTTACAGTCAGATTAATGGATAGTTCTTTTTTAGGAACGGACCAAAAAAGATATTATTGTTATGGATGTGTAAAAGATATGCAGGATGATTATCAGATTACTGTAAATGGTAAGACTTATACAGCAGAGAATATAAAAAAATCGCCGGAATTTCCATAGAGATATTGCGAGATTGTCGAGAAAGTAGTAGGCTTCAATGCCCCGCATTTCTTCACCATGGGGAAATATATTTTGCAAATTCGGCAAAGAGGCAGTGGTTTGTTTAGACAAAACGATTATTTATACCAGAGATGCAGGCGGCAATGTGATCCAGAAGAAGGTCGAAAGCTGGCTGAGAGATTTTCTTGCCAATATGACATCAGAGCTGCCAGTTTCCTGACAGCTCTGTAATATTCAAAAAGAGAGGATTGGATGGGCCGCTTTGTTCAAAAGTCATTGCACGCGGCCGCATCCGGTTATGAAAAAGAAAAAATCTATATAATGTGTTATTAGCACTTGCTTTTGTTTTTTTATGGCTTTATTATAGAGAAGAAATGTGGCGAATGTGTGACCGCTTTCTGAAAAGAAAATGAAAATTCTTAACAGAAAACAGTATAAAAGGTAAATTGTTTATTTAGAAAGGTATTTTTGTATTTATGGAAAAGCTATCGAATCCACAGAGAACGATTGAGGTTATAAAGAAATATGAATTCTGTTTCCAGAAGAAGTTTGGACAGAATTTCCTGATTGACGGACATGTTCTGGACAAGATTATTGCCGGAGCCGGTGTGACAAAAGACGATATGGTGCTGGAAATCGGTCCGGGTATCGGAACCATGACACAGTATCTGGCAGAGGCAGCAGGCAAGGTAGTCGCAGTGGAAATCGACAGAAATCTTCTGCCTATTTTACAGGAAACACTGGCAGATTATGACAATGTAAAGGTGATTCACGCGGATGTGCTGTCTCTTGATCTGGAGAAGCTGGTGCAGGAGGAAAATGGCGGCAGACCGATTAAGGTTGTAGCCAATCTGCCGTACTATATTACAACACCGATTATTATGGCATTATTTGAGCAGCATGTGCCGCTGGCCAATGTGACGGTCATGGTGCAGAAGGAAGTGGCGGCCCGTATGAAATCCGGTCCGGGTTCCAAGGATTACGGTGCATTATCTCTGGCTGTGCAGTATTATGCAGAGCCGTATATCGTGGCCAATGTGCCTTGCAACTGTTTTATGCCGCGCCCAAATGTGGATTCTGCAGTGATTCGTCTGACACGTTACGAAGAACCGCCGGTTCAGGTGAAGGATGAGAAGATGCTGTTTAAGATTATCAGAGCGTCCTTTAATCAGCGCCGTAAGACACTTCAGAATGGGCTGAACAATTCTTCTGAGCTGAATTTTACAAAGGATCAGATTGCGGCGGCCATTGCAGAAGCAGGATTTTCACCGTCTGTGCGAGGTGAGGCACTGACACTGGAACAGTTTGCAAAGCTGACGGATATTTTGCTGAAGGCTTAGAAAAAGCTGCACTGCAAACTAGAAAATAAATAAAAAACTGCCTTGCAGCAGGTTTAAAGGTATCATTGATTTAAAAAGCACAAAACAGGGATTCGGATAGTGACTGTCTGAATCCTTTTTTTGTGCTCTTTTAGGTTGTATATTAACATTGACATATCAGGTGTCTTGACACCTGATATGTCAAGTTGTATAATGACAAAAAGCAATAAAAACCTGATCGGGAAAGAGGTATAAATAAAATGAATGAATATTATGACGTCATTATCGTGGGAACCGGAGCAGCCGGATTGTACTGCGCTTTGATGTTGCCGGAGCGGAAGAAAATATTGATGCTGACAAAGCAGGAAGCCGATCTGTCAGATTCTTTTCTGGCACAGGGCGGTATTTGTATGCTCCGTGGGGAAGATGATTATAAAGACTATTTTGAAGATACGATGCGTGCCGGACATTATGAGAATAATGAACGTGCCGTGGATTTGATGATCCGCAGTTCCAATGACATTATCAGGGATCTGGTTTTCAGAAAGGTGGATTTTGCCAGAACAGCGGATGGAGAACTTGATTTCACAAGAGAGGGTGCCCATTCAAGACCGAGAATTTTGTTCCATAAGGATATCACGGGCAAGGAGATTACAAGTACACTGCTGAAACAGGTCTTGACAAAAGAGAATATTGAAATCCGTGAGCATATGACCATGGTGGATCTGATTGAGAAGGATAATATCTGCGGCGGTGTAGTAGCCATGGATGAGGAGAATCATGTTTATCCGATCCGTTCACAGTATGTGGTACTGGCCTGCGGCGGTATCGGTGGTTTGTACCAGAATTCCACCAATTATCCGCATATTGCCGGGGATGGCCTTGGTATTGCCATGAAACATCAGGTTGAGGTGGAACATCTGGATTACATACAGATCCATCCGACGACATTATTTTCCCGAAGTAAGGGAAGAAGATTCCTGATCTCTGAATCGGTGCGCGGTGAAGGCGCATTATTATACGACAAAAACGGACAGCGTTTTACCAATGAACTGCAGCCGAGAGATATTGTCAGCCAGGCGATTTTCGCACAGATGGAGAAAGATGGTACGGAATTTGTCCTGGAGGATATGCGTCCGTTGGGAGAAAAGATCATTAGAGAGCATTTCCCGAATATTTATCAGCATTGCATAGAGGAAGGATTTGACCCGATCAAAGAGCCGATTCCGGTTGTACCGGCCCAGCATTACTTTATGGGTGGCATTAAGGTCGATTTGTCCAGCCGCACGTCTATGAAAGGACTTTATGCCTGCGGTGAGACAAGCTGCAATGGGGTACACGGCAAGAATCGTCTGGCCAGCAATTCACTGCTGGAGTCTCTTGTGTTTGCCAGAAGGGCGGCCTATGATATGCTGTTTGGTCAGGCCCCGGATCCGTGTCAGGCAGAACCGGATCTGAAGCGATATGAGGATAAAGAGGTATTGCTTGAAGATTACCATCAGGTTGTATTAGAAGGAATAGAAAGGATGCGTGGAAATGAATAGTATTACAATGCAGCTTCAGGCGGACAAGTTGATCCGCATGGCTTTGGAGGAAGATATTACAAGTGAAGATGTGTCAACCAATGCGGTGATGCCGACGAAGGTTCAGGGAACCGTAGATCTGATTGCCAAGGAAGACGGTGTGATCGCGGGTATGGATGTATATGCCAGAGTTTTTAAGCTTCTGGATGAAGATACAGAGATTGAGATGTTCTGTCATGATGGCGATGAGGTCAGAGAAGGCGATCTGATGGCAAAGGTGACAGGAGATATCAGGGTTCTTTTGTCGGGAGAAAGAGTTGCGCTGAATTATCTGCAGCGGATGAGCGGAATTGCCACCTATACAAGAAGTGTGGCAAAGCTTCTGGAAGGCAGTGGTGTGACACTGCTTGACACACGCAAAACGACACCGAATTGTCGTGTTTTTGAAAAATATGCGGTTCGTGTCGGCGGCGGATGCAATCACCGTTACAATCTGTCCGACGGCGTTCTTTTGAAGGATAATCACATCGGGGCAGCAGGCAGTATTACAAAGGCTATTCAGATGGCAAAGGCATATGCGCCGTTTGTCCGAAAGATTGAGATTGAAACTGAGACACTGGAACAGGTAGCGGAGGCTGTAGAGGCCGGTGCGGATATTATTATGTTGGACAATATGACACCGGAAGTGATGAAGCAGGCGGTCGCTTTGATTGACGGAAGAGCTCAGACAGAGTGTTCAGGTAATATTAAAAAGGACAACACTGCCAGTCGTTGTGAAAGCTGAGGGGCTGGTGTTCAGGTAATATTACAAAGGAAAACATTGCCCGTATTTGTGAAATCGGCGTGGATTTTGTTTCCAGCGGTGCATTGACACATTCTGCGCCGATCCTGGATATTTCCATGAAGCATCTGCATGCAGTGTGAGAGGAGCTGAAAGAATGAAAACTGCAGAGAGAAGAAATGCGATTTTGAAGCTCCTTCAAAACGCAGAGGAGCCTGTTGCAGCGAGAAAACTGGCAGAAAGGTATGGTGTCAGCCGGCAGGTGATTGTTCAGGATATGGCGGTGATCCGGGCTTACACACCGGGGATCATTTCAACGACCAAGGGTTATGTGATGGAGCAGGAACCGCGCTGTGTAAGAGAATTTAAGGTGCGGCATAAGCAGAGTGATGCGGCCAAAGAGCTGAATCTGATTGTGGACTGCGGGGGAAGAGTGTGCAATATCAGTATCAGCCATAGAGTTTATGGCCGTGTCAGTGCGGAGATGGATATTCGCTCAAGGCAGGATGTGACAGAATTTATTGCTGCTTTAAATGACAGTCAGTCTACGGTTCTGAGTACAGCCACATCCGGTTATCATTATCATCTGGTGGAGGCGGCTAGCGAAGAACGTCTGGATCTGATCGGCGAACAGCTGAAAGCGGCAGGTTTTCTGGCACCGCTTCGACCATGGGAACAGAAGAAAGGGGAATAAAGAAGATGACAATTGCGGAAATTCAGCAGGAAATCATGCGCATGAAAAAGGAACAGGATATCTGTATTCTGGCGCATGCTTATCAGGGGCAGGAGATACTGGAAGTGGCTGATTATATGGGAGATTCTTATGGTTTGAGCGTGCAGGCATCAAAGAGTGACTGCAATGGTGTGATCATGTGCGGTGTGCGCTTTATGGCAGAGACCTGCAAGGTGCTCAGCCCGGACAAAAAGGTATGGCTGGCGAATCCTGCAGCCGGATGTCCGATGGCAGAACAGCTGGATCTGGAAGGACTTCGTGAATTAAAAGCAAAGTATCCGGATTATGCGGTTGTGGCTTATATTAATACAACCTCTGAATTAAAGACAGAATGTGATGTCTGCGTCACATCTTCTTCCGCGGTTCAGATCTGCAGCCGTCTGGACAATGACAAGATTCTTTTTATCCCGGATCCGAATCTGGGCCGTTATGTGGCAGAGCAGATGCCGGAGAAAACATTTGCCTTTTATAAGGGCGGATGTCCGAGACATATCGTGGTCAGCGCCAAAGATGTGGAGAAAGCGCGCAAGGCCCATCCGAATGCACTGCTTCTGGTGCATCCGGAATGCCGTCAGGAAGTGGTTGAACAGGCCGATTATGTCGGATCCACAACAGGTATTATGAATTATGCCAAGAAATCTGACTGCAGAGAATTTATTATCGGAACGGAAAACAGTATTGTAGAACATCTGCAGTTTGACTGTCCGGACAAGTCCTTCTATCCGTTGGCTGTTCCACTGACATGTATGAATATGAAGATCACAACGCTGATGGATATTTATAACTGTCTGAAAGGCCGCGGCGGAGAAGAAATCCAACTGCCTGAGAATGTGATTGAAGGTGCCGGAAGATGCATCCGAAGAATGGTGGAATTGGGCGAATAACAGACAGGCGGGAATACGGACAGATGGCTGTAAGGCCTGAATGCACATAAAAATGGGACGTGTGAAATATGCATACTTATGTTTCACACGTCCTATTTATGTTTGGATTATTATGCAATTATGCATTGCGTGCAGATTTTCTGGCTTCGCGTTTTCTTTCAAGATTGGATACAACAATACAGCAGCTGGCATCGCCGGTGATATTGACAACTGTACGTCCCATATCAAAGATTCTGTCCACACCTGCAACCAGGGCAATACCGTCAACCGGCAGACCAACGGAAGTCAGGACCATGGCCAGCATGACCATACCTGCACCGGGAACACCGGCAGTACCGATGGAAGCCAGTGTGGCTGTCAGAACAACGGTGAGCATCTGGGTCGGTGTCAGTGTGATGCCGTAACAGGAAGCGATGAAGATCGCACAGACACCCTGATAAATGGCTGTACCGTCCATGTTGATGGTCGCACCCAGCGGCAGAACAAAAGAAGAAATCTCTCTGGAAGCACCAAGTCCTTCCACACATTCCAGGTTGATCGGAAGTGTTCCCACGGAAGAAGAACTGGAGAAGGCAAACATCATTGCCGGAAGCATGCCTTTGAAGAACTTCAGTGGGCTTAATCCGCCGATGGCCTTGACTGCCAGGGAATATACAACGACCACATGGATCACATAGCAGAGATAAGCGGTCAGGAGTACCATCGCCAGAGAGGCGATAATGTTGGAACCGTTGGCAGCAATGACCGGGCAGAGCAGACAGAAGACACCGATTGGTGACAGCTTGAGGATCAGCTCCATACTCTTCATAAAGACCTCATTCAGGTCGTTGATGGCGGTTACCAGTCGGCTGTTTTTTTCTGAACCGATCAGAATAATTGAAAAACCAAAGATTAATGCCATAACAATGACCTGAAGCATGTTGGATTCAGACATTGGGGCAATAAAATTAGATGGAAAAATATTGACAATTGTATCCATCAGGGAAGGGGCCTCAGTGACCTCATAGGAAAGATCTGTTGTCGCTACGACAGGAAAGGCATTTTTGAAAAAGTTACCGAAAAGCAGTCCGAATGTGATGGCAAAAGCAGTTGTACAGAAGTAGTAAATAACTGTTTTTAATCCAATGGAACCGACCTTCTTGATATCACTCATGGAGATGATACCGCTCATAATAGAGAAAAGGACAATCGGTACAACAATAAACTTCAGCAAGTTCAGAAAGATCGTACCAAATGGTTTGATATAGTTTTCAGCAAACTCAGCATGGCTCTGCATCAGCAGACCGGCAATGATGGCCAGAATCAAAGCAATAAAAATCTGTCCGGCCAGAGAAAGTTTCTTCTTTTTTTTCATTTTAGTGTTCTCACTTTCAGGAAATCTAAATCTATATGTTTCACATTTATATTCAGGATAAACGTCTAAAAATAGCGCAACCTTACCAATCATAGCAGAATTTTCGGGGTGAATCAACAAAAAAATGACTTTTTTTAATGATAAAATTTCATTTCTACCCACTTTTTTATTTAAAAATGGTATAATAGCGTTGAAATTTGCAGGAAAAAAGGATGAAATTCTTATGTTTTACAAAATATGGGAGTGAAAATCTAAGTCGTGATGCTATTTGAGATGAAAAGAATTCGTGACAGGAAGGATCATACGCGATTACGAACCTGAGGAGGCCATTCGGGAGCTGAAAAAACGATGTGCAATGGACAACAACGTGGTACAATAAAAAGGCAATCTATTCAAAATTTAAAGTTAAGGTAGGAATTAAGATGCAGACAATAACACTGGAGGAAGCGCAGGCACGATTACTGGAAGTCGTTCATTGTGTCATGTCGGAAAAGGTCGAATTATTAAGAAGTATCGACAGAATTCTGGCAGAAGATGTGTATGCACATGTCAGTCAGCCGCCTTTTGAACGGTCGGCTATGGATGGTTATGCTGTTAGAAGTGAAGATATACGGACAGTGAGCAGAAGCAATCCGGTCTGTCTGAAAGTCATTGACCGGGTTTGTGCCGGAGAAGTGACGGACAAAAGCGTACATGCCGGTGAGGCCATTCGGATTATGACCGGTGCCATGATACCGGAAGGTGCGGATTGTGTTGTCAAACAGGAGGACACGGATTATGGTCAGGAACAGGTCAAAATTTATGTGTCATTGGCTGAAAAAATGAATTGCTGCCCCGTAGGCGAGGACTTTCACCAGGGCAACTGCCTTGGCTGGGAAGGGGAAAAAGTCGATGCTTATATGATGGCTTCCATGGCATCCGGAGGAATAGACAGTGTTCCGGTGAGAAGGAAAATCCGTGCGGCGGTGATTACAACCGGTGAGGAGTTGATGCCGCATGGGCAGCCGTTGCTTCCCGGAAAAATCTATAATGCCAATCTGGCTTATCTGACAGGCAGACTTCTGCAGCTTGACTGCAATCTGACGGAGGGGATCTTTGTCGGTGATGATGCGGATAAAATAACAGCGGCAGTAGAAAAATGCGCAGAAGAGGCAGATGTGATATTGACAACGGGCGGTGTATCTGTCGGGGTCAAAGACTTATTGCCGGAGATTATGAAGAAACTGGGTGCAGACATTTTGTTCCATGGTATTGATTTAAAACCGGGCATGCCCACAATGGCATCTTTATATGCCGGGAAACCAGTCATTTCCCTGTCCGGGAATCCCTTCTCTGCATCTGCTGTATTTGAGCTGCTGATGCAGCCGTTATTGCAGAAGATGACAGGAAGCCAACAAACCTCTTTGGTGAAAAAAGAAGCTGACATTGCTTATGATTACCCAGGCAATAAAGGCAGTCGTCGGGTATTAAAAGCCTATGACGATGGACATGCCGTTTACATCACAAAAGGGCAGCATAACGCTCAGATGCGTCAGGGGATCGGAACCAACTGCCTTGTCGATATGCCGGCGGGGACAGGGCCATTGAAAGCCGGGGATAAAGTCCATATCTGGAGATTATAAAAAAGATGGGGCTGTCGGAAAATAGACAGCCCCATCTTTTTAGGCGTTGAGAATATTCATGAACTCTTCGCCGGTAATGGTTTCTTTGTCATAGAGGAAGTGAGCCAATTCATCCAGTTTCGCACGATTCTCGATCAGAATCTGAAGGGCTTTCTGATGCTGCTGTTTCACCAGTTCAACGACCTTGTGGTCAATCTCAGCCTGAGTTTCAGCAGAACATGCCAGAGATGTATCACCGTCAAGATACTGGTT
>OHAU01004172.1_pt1 | contig 10286 bp, 5 predicted proteins | sample 1577181 | NCBI WGS metagenome assembly OHAU01 (sample SAMEA3541472, study PRJEB24748) | human gut metagenome | biome: human gut; feature: human-associated habitat; material: faeces | place: China | collected 2012
GAATCGGACCGGATGCACGGGTTCCATATCCCATCGTGTAAGGTATATAGATGATCCATTTATCTCCCGCACGCATCCGTTGGAGCGCCAGTTGCCAACCATCTATTACATCGCAGAGGCGGAAAGCTTCCGGACAATTACGTTCATAAGAATTATCGAACACCCGACCGTTAATCAGACTCCCCTTATAATGAACGGTAACAATACTCCGCACATTAGGAAAAACAGTCCCCGTACCTCCAAAACCTTATAATAGATGCCGCAAGGCAAGGCATAAACACCTTCCTGCGATGACAATTCTTTTAAGAACTCCAAATTCGTCTCTTTATATTCTTGCTTTCTTCCCATAAATACATGATTTGAATGTACAAAAGTAAGCAGATTTAAGAGAATTCTTCCATAAAAACTGTATATTTGTTTGTTGAATCATAAAACCTCATCGCTATGGGACAAATTAAAACCAGATGCAGCACTGCTGCCGGACTATTCTTGATTCTTTTGACAGTAATTGCGGGATTTTCGTCCTGTAAAAGTAATCAGAAAGACATTATTCCTTCTGCCGAATACGCTCCATACGTCAATGCTTATACGGGAGGAGTGATTTCGCAAAACTCAACGATACGCATAGAACTGACACAGGACCAGCCGATGGTAGACCTGAATCAGGAGCTGAAAGACAATCCGTTCAGTTTCTCTCCTTCATTGAAAGGAAAAACGTATTGGGTCAGCAACAATACCATTGAATTTGTCCCCGAAGAAGGGGCACTGAAACCAGGTGCCTTTTACGAAGGAACCTTCCACCTGGGAGATTTCGTCGATGTAGACAAAAAGCTGGAAGAATTCAACTTCTCCTTCCGCGTGCAGGAGAAGAATTTCTCATTGGCGATGGAACCGTTGGATATAACTGCTACAGCTCCCGATTATGCTTCGGTAAAAGGAGAGATTCGTTTCAGCGACAAAATAGACAACGCACAGGTAGAAAAAATCCTATCAGCCAGTGGTAACGGGACTTCTTCCTATAACATTTCAATAGAGGGGACCGGGAATCCGACACGATATACTTTCAACATCGGCCGTATTCCGAGAGCAGAAAAAGATTATGAACTGGAAATTAAGCTGGATGGAAAAGCGGCCGGCATCGACCGGAAAATGGTAGAAAAGATCACAATACCTGCCAAAAACATCTTTCGCTTCATGTCTGCCCTACGAATCGAACAGCCCGAAAACGGAATACAGATCTCTTTCTCGGATCCGGTATCGGACACTCAGGACTTGAAAGGGCTGATCGAAATTCCGGAACTCTCTTCGTATACATTCCAAGTGATAAACGATAAGGTAAATGTGTACTTTGAACCTAACCGGGCCAACAAGTTGACATTAAGAATATACGAAGGAGTGAAAAATATGGAAGGGAAAAGGTTAGGTACCTCCCACTCTATCTCTTTCAGCCAGCCCAGCCTGAAACCACAAGTGGAACTGCGTACGGAAGCAGCGATCCTACCCGACTCAAAGAATCTGATAGTACCTTTCCGGGCAGTCAGCCTGCATGCTGTAGATCTGAGTGTTATCCGCATCTACGAAAGTAATGTACTGATGTTCATGCAGAGTAATTCTTTGGCATCTTCCAACGAATTGAGACGCTCGGGGCGATTGGTTTATAAACAGACTTTGCATCTGGACAGAGACCCTTCGAAAGACATTCGCAAATGGGAAGATTATTCGATCGACCTTTCCGGATTGATAAACCAGGAGCCGGGTGCTATTTATCGCATCATACTTTCATTCAAACAGGCATATTCCGCCTATCCATGCGGAGAAGAGGATAAGGAACTACAAATTTCCGAGGGTCCGGAAAGATTGACTAAAGTATCTTCGGACCAGCTGTCGGAAGAAGATGAAGCAGAATGGGATACCCCGCAGGCCTACTATTATTATAACGGTTCGGAAAAGATGGACTGGCGGAAATACCGTTGGGAAGAACGGGACAATCCTTGCCATATTTCTTATTATATGGGTTCGGACCGCACGGCATCCTGTAATGTACTCGCCTCCAACTTAGGCATGATTGTAAAACGGAACTCTGTTAACAAATTATGGGTAACAGTCAACAATATACTCGACACGGCTCCGGTAGAGAAAGCCAAAGTAACCGCTTATAGCTTTCAATTGCAACCGGTAGGTGAAGCAGAAACCGACAAAAACGGATTTGCCGTTATTGACACAAAAGGAGTGCCTTTCATCGTAGTAGCGGAAGCCGGAAAACAAAAGGCCTATGTAAGAGTAGCCGATGGTGAAGAACAATCTGTAAGTCGTTTTGATGTCGGTGGCAAGGATATACAGAAAGGGCTGAAAGGCTTTATATATGGCGAAAGAGGGGTATGGCGCCCCGGAGATACCCTGCATATCTCGTTCATGCTCGAAGACCGTAACAAACGAATACCCGACAAGCATCCCGTAGCATTGGAAATTTACAACCCGAGAGGGCAATTCTACAATAAACTCATTTCTACAAACGGAATGAACGGACTCTATACATTTGCCGTACCGACAAAAACGGAAGACCCTACCGGATTATGGAATGCTTATGTAAAAGTGGGAGGAACCGCTTTCCATAAATCACTGCGGATAGAGACCGTAAAACCTAACCGATTGAAAATAAACCTGCAATTGCCGGGGAATATACTGAAAGCCACAGACGGAGAAGTACGAGCCACCTTGTCATCGGCATGGCTGACAGGTGCCAAAGCTTCACGGCTGAAAACCAAAGTAGAGATGTCGTTATCCAAAGTCAACACGCAATTCAAGAATTACGGACAGTATATCTTCAACAATCCGGCTACGGAATTTACCTCTTCACGGACAGATGTATTCAGTGGAATGCTGGATACAGAAGGAGACGCTTCGTTTACGCTCAAACTGCCGGAATCGGGAAATGCGCCCGGAATGTTGCAGGCGAATATCACGGCCAGAGTATTCGAACCGGGCGGAGATGCAAGTATCTATACCATGAGTGTGCCCTACTCTCCTTTCAGCTCGTATGTAGGTATCAATCTGAATCAGCCTAAAGGCAAATATATCGAGACTGATAAAGATCATATTTTTGATATTGTGACTGTAACCCCGGAAGGGAAGCCGGTAAACCGTTCGGGACTGGAATATAAGATTTATCGTATCGACTGGAGCTGGTGGTGGGAAAACTCCCGCGAGTCTTTTGAGACGTACGTCAACAGTAGTTCCTACACGCCGGTAGCTACCGGAAAGATAAACACTGTGAATGGAAAAGGCAGTTTCAAATTCCGGATTGACTATCCGGGTTGGGGACGTTATCTGGTGTATGTCAAGGATACGGAAAGCGGACATGCCACCGGAGGCACGGTATACGTAGACTGGCCGGAGTGGCGTGGACGTTCGTCTAAAACCGATCCTAACGGTATCAAGATGCTGGCCTTCTCTATCGATAAAGACTCTTATGAAATAGGCGAAACAGTAACAGCTATTATCCCTGCATCGGCGGGAGGACGGGCACTTGCCACGTTGGAAAACGGTTCAACCGTACTGCAACGCGAATGGATAGACGTTTCGGGCAAGGAAGATACGAAATATCAGTTTAAGGTAACACCGGAAATGGCCCCGAACGTTTATCTGCACATCAGCCTGCTGCAACCTCATGCACAAACGATCAATGATTTACCGATCCGTATGTATGGAGTGATGCCGGTATTCGTAACCAATAGAGAGACTGTGCTCGAACCGCAGATTCAAATGCCGGACGTACTGCGCCCCGAAACGGAATTCAGCGTAACAGTAAGTGAGAAGAAGGGAAAAGCGATGACCTATACCTTGGCGATTGTGGACGACGGGTTACTGGATCTGACCAATTTCAAGACTCCCGACCCCTGGAATGACTTTTATGCCCGTGAGGCATTGGGCATCCGGACATGGGATATGTACGACGATGTGTTGGGCGCTTATACCGGCAGTTATAGTTCGCTATTCAGTACCGGAGGTGACGAAACCTTAAAACCCGCAGACACGAAAGCCAATCGTTTCAAACCGGTAGTACGCTTCATCGGCCCGTTCAGCCTAAGCAAGGGAAAGAGCCGGACGCACCGGATAACCCTTCCGATGTATGTAGGTTCGGTACGTACCATGGTGGTAGCCGGAGAAAACGGTGCTTACGGACATGTAGAGAAGACGACTCCGGTACGTACACCACTAATGATTCTTTCCACACTCCCACGTGTACTCAGTACCCAAGAAGAGATTTTGTTGCCGGTCAACATATTCGCCATGGAGAAAGAGGTGAAAAATGTAAAAGTATCCGTTTCTGTATCAGGCAGTGCACAAGTAAATGGCGAACATCAGCAATCCGTAACGTTTGCAGAACCCGGCGACCAGTTGGTCTATTTCAGACTAAAAACCGGTAGTAAGCCGGGGAAAACCACTGTACGGCTGACGGCTGAAGGATCTGGCAAGAAAGTTTCGGAAACCATCGAAATAGAAGTGCGTAATCCGAATCCGGCCATCACCCTGCGCGAAAGCAAATGGATAGAAAGCGGACAAAGCTGCGAACTCTCTTATAAGCCGGGTAGTAATTCACCCGAAAACAGCGTGAAATTAGAGGTGTCACGTATCCCATCGGTGGACATCAGCCGCCGGTTCGATTTTCTGTATAATTATCAACATTACTGCACAGAGCAGTTGACATCGAAAGCCCTTCCGTTGTTGTTTGTCGGCCAGTTCAAAGCAGTAGATGAAGCAGAAGCCGGTAAGATAAAAGCGAATGTACAGGAAGCTATCAAGCAACTTTACAGCCGGCAGTTACCCAACGGAGGATTCGTATATTGGCCGGGCAATGCTTCTGCCAATGAATGGATCACCTCCTATGCCGGAATGTTCTTAGTAATGGCACAAGAAAAAGGATATGCCGTAAATGCCAATGTGCTGAATAAATGGAAACGATTCCAGCGTTCGGCTGCACAGAACTGGCGTACGCCTCAACAAGACACCGGCTATTATTGGCAATCGGATTTACAGCAGGCTTTCCGCTTATATACATTAGCGTTGGCAGGCGCGCCGGAACACGGAGCCATGAACCGGATGAAAGAGATGCAGCAAGATCTTTCGTTGCAAGCCAAATGGAGACTGGCCGCCGCTTATGCGCTGAACGGAAAAACGAAAGCCGCCAATGAACTGGTATTTAATGCCAAGACAACCGTAGAGCCTTATTCGCCTTCGGCCGGAAGTTATGTGTACGGTTCGTACGATCGCGATGAAGCCATGATATTGGAGACTTTATTGCTCATGGGGCGTGAACGGGAAGCATTCACGCAGGCACAAAAGGTTTCAAAGAATTTGTCACGTGAAGATTGGTTCAGCACACAATCCACCGCATTTGCATTAATGGCGATGGGCCGGTTGGCAGAAAAATTATCGGGTACTCTCGACTTCACCTGGACGATATACGGCAAACAACAACCGGCAGTAAAATCGGCTAAGGCCGTATTCGAGAAAGCGTTGTCTGTTGCACCCGGTGGCGGCTCGGTTACTGTAAAAAACAATGGTAAGGGAGCTTTGAATGTGGACTTGATAACCAAAACACAACTACTGAACGATACCCTGCCGGCCTTGTCAAACAACCTGCGCCTTGACGTAAAGTATACGGATATGAACGGAACAGCTATTGCCCCCGAAGCCCTGAAACAAGGCAGCGACTTTATGGCAGTGGTCACCGTAGCCAACATCAGCGGCACTACCGACTATTCGGATATTGCCCTGACTCACATCATACCATCGGGTTGGGAAATATACAATGAACGCATGACAACCGATCCGGAAAAGGCCAACAGTGCAGATAGCAACAACAGCTATTCCTACCGGGATATCCGCGATGACCGTGTACTGACCTATTTCAACCTGAAACGAGGGCAGTATAAAACATTCACCGTACGGCTGCAAGCCACCTATGCAGGTACATTCGTACTACCGGCTATCCAGTGCGAAGCAATGTATGATGCCGGAGCACAGGCGAGAACACGGGCCGGCAAAGCAATCGTCGAACGGTAAAAACTGTAAATAAACGCAGGCAAGAGACAGGAATGAAAAGATGGAAAAAGAAAAAAAGCCGGATAATCGGAGGGGGCATTGCCCTTCTGATTGTCTGGTATATCTTTTGCCTTCCCCGGCAACTGTTTCATGTGCCCTACTCTACCGTTGTAGCCGACCGTCACCATGAACTGCTCGGTGCCCGCATCGCTCCGGACGGACAATGGCGCTTTCCTCCACGCACCACCACACCGGAAAAGATTAAAACCTGTCTTTTAGCATTCGAAGACAATCATTTCTATTGGCACTGGGGAGTAGACCCGTTGGCAACCGGCAGGGCCATCTATCAGAACCTAAAAGCCGGTCGCATCATCAGTGGAGGAAGTACGCTTACGATGCAAACGATTCGCCTTGCCCGGAATAAGCCACGCACGTTCACAGAGAAATTTATCGAAATGATATGGGCCACCCGGTTGGAGTTCCGTTATTCCAAAGAAAAGATACTCTCTTTATATATCTCCCACGCCCCTTTCGGAGGAAACGTAGTGGGGCTGGATGCTGCTGCCTGGCGATACTTCGGGCATGCAGCAGAAGACTTGTCGTGGGCCGAAGCGGCCATGCTCGCCGTACTTCCCAATTCACCCGCCATGATACATCTTTCCAAAAGCCGTCAGTCCTTGCTCGACAAGCGTAACCGCCTGCTGACACGTCTTCACAAGAACGGCACATTGAGCGACTCCGATTATGAGCTTGCCCTCAGTGAACCTCTGCCACAGGAACCCAAACCCTTACCACAGACAGCCCCACATCTGACCGACTATTTCTATCGGACCCGTAACGGAACTTACTCGGTGAGTACCATCGACCGTGGAATACAACTACAAGTGGAAGAACTGGTAGAACGCTGGAACAACGAATTCTCCCGCAGTGACATCCGCAACATGGCCATACTCGTTATCGACATAGAGAAAAAACAGCCCATTGCCTACTGTGGCAACCTGCACTTCAACAAAGAGAGAAGCGGTAATCAAGTAGACGTCATCCGTGCACCGCGTAGCACGGGAAGTATTCTAAAGCCCTTTCTTTACTATGCCATGCTGCAGGAAGGCAGCATCCTTCCCCACACGCTGCTACCGGATGTTCCTATAAATATCAACGGCTTTGCTCCACAAAATTTCAGCCAACAGTTCGAAGGTGCCGTTCCGGCATCGGAAGCGATTGCGCGCTCTCTGAATATTCCGACCGTCAGCATGTTGCAGCATTACGGCGTTCCCAAATTCTATAACCTGCTCAAACAGATCGGTCTCACTACCCTTACCCGCCCGGCTTCCCATTATGGATTATCACTTATCTTAGGAGGAGCCGAAGGTACTTTATGGGACATTACTGTGGCTTACGCCGAAATGGCACGTTGCCTGAAAGGATTGGATAAGACAGATTGCTCTTTATTACTCTCCGATTCCACCCGGCATCTGCCATCTGCCAACTCACATGTCTCACTTTCTCCGGGTGCCGTCTGGCAAACCTTCGATGCCATTAAAGAAGTAAACCGACCGGAAGAGATAGACTGGCGCACCATCCCGTCTATGCAGACCATTGCCTGGAAAACGGGAACGAGTTACGGCTTCCGTGATGCATGGGCCGTAGGAGTTACTCCCCGTTATGCTGTCGGCGTATGGGTGGGCAACGCAACCGGAGAAGGAAAACCGGGCTTGGTAGGAGCACGTACGGCAGGACCTGTCCTATTCGATGTATTCAATCTTCTTCCGTCTTCCCCATGGTTCGACAGACCATCCGGAATATTTGCCGATGCCGAAGTATGCCGACTTTCCGGACATCTGAAAGGACGTTTCTGCGAAGAGACGGATACGACACTGATACTCCCTGCCGGATTAAAGACCGAAGCCTGCCCGTATCATCATCTCATCAACCTGTCGGCCGATGGAACTTCCCGCATCTACGAAAGTTGCATCGACATGGAGCCTACCATTCAAAAAAGCTGGTTTACCCTGCCTCCCGTATGGGAATGGTATTACAAACAGCACCACCCGGAATATAAACCACTCCCTCCTTTCAAACCCGGATGCGGTGAAGATGTGTTCCGCCCCATGCAATTTGTCTACCCTACGATGAATGCCCGGGTATTCCTCCCTAAACAGTTGGATGGCAGCAAAGGGCAACTGAACGTTGAACTGGTACACAACAATCCGAAAGCAACCGTATACTGGCATCTCGACAACAACTATCTGAGCGAGACACAAGACTTCCACAAGCTATCTTTCCTCCCCGCTTCCGGAAAACACTCTCTGACAGCAGTAGACAACGAAGGAAATACGGTTTCGGTGACTTTCTTTGTAGAGTAAATCCAATCTTCGTATCTTTGCCCCTATGAAACAGACTTTGAAAGAAAACGGAGGACTACCGGCATCCATACTTTGGACATTGGCTATCGTTGCCGGCATATCCGTAGCCAACCTCTACTACAATCAGCCGTTGCTGAACATGATACGCCACGATCTGGGTGTTTCGGAATTTAAGACTAACCTTATAGCAATGGTCACCCAGATAGGCTATGCACTCGGATTATTATTCATCATCCCTTTGGGCGACCTGTATCAACGAAAGAAAATCATTGTCACGAACTTTGCCATACTGATCGTCTCCCTGCTGACCATTGCGTTAGCACCCAATATACACATTATATTAATAGCTTCATTTCTAACAGGAATCTGTTCGGTGATACCACAGATATTTGTTCCGATAGCTTCCCAATTTTCGAAACCCGAGAACAAAGGAAGAAATGTAGGTATCGTTATCTCCGGATTGCTGACGGGTATTCTTGCTTCGCGTGTTATCAGCGGTTTTATCGGTGAAGTGTTCGGATGGAGAGAAATGTATCACATCGCGGCCGCATTGATGTTGATATGCGGAATTGTTGTAATGAAAGTATTGCCGGATATCCGTCCCACATTCAAAGGAAAATACAGTGATCTGATGAAATCGTTGTTTCTTCTCCTGAAAGAATATCCCTTATTGCGGATTTATTCCATACGGGCAGCACTGGCATTCGGTTCATTTCTCGCCATGTGGTCGTGTCTGGCATTCAAGATGGGACAAGCCCCTTTCTATGCAGGAAGCAATGTCATCGGCATGTTAGGACTCTGTGGAATAGCAGGTGCACTCTCTGCCTCCGTAGTAGGGAAGTATGTCAGGAGAGTGGGAGTTCGCCGGTTCAACTTCATCGGTTGCGGGTTGATACTCTTTGCCTGGTTCCTGCTTTTTGCAGGAGAAAACACCTATTTCGGTATTGTAGCAGGCATCATCATTATCGACATAGGCATGCAATGTATCCAGTTAAGTAACCAGGCCAGCATCTTCGAGCTCTGTCCCGGCGCATCCAACCGTGTCAACACGATTTTTATGACGACTTACTTTGTCGGCGGTTCGATGGGGACCTTTTTGGCTGGAAGTGCCTGGCAAGCATTCGGCTGGCATGGAGTCATAGGAATGGGAGTTTTACTGACAAGTTGCTCACTGCTTATCACTTTTTTTTCGCGAAAGTGAACCCAAAGGGTGGTTTCATTTGTTGTTAAGAACATCAATCCAAAATTTAATATATGAAATACGGGGTCAACAGACAAATTTTACTCATTACTGCCGGTATCGTGTGGATAGTGGCAGGAACAAATATACTGCGGATAGGAATCGTGACATGGCTCAGTGATTCACAGTATTGGCTGTTTAAAATAGGAGAGGCCACGATCGTATTTCTTCTTTTCTTTGTACTCATATTCAGAAGATTATATTACAAGCATACCGAACGCATCATTCAGAAGAAACCGGAAAAGAACTGCCCGTTCTCTTTCTTTGATGTAAAGAGCTGGATCGTCATGATTTTCATGATCTCTATGGGAATCAGTATTCGAAGCCTGCATTTGCTACCCAACAGTTTCATATCCGTATTTTATACCGGACTGTCACTGGCCTTAATCGCCACCGGTGCACTGTTCATCCGCTATTGGTGGCAGAAACGCCATCAACTGAGCACTTAACGCTGTACTCGTCCGGAAGCATCACCGTTCATCAGTGCTTCCACTTCAGCGACAGTCGCCAGATTGAAATCTCCGCAGAATGTATTTTTCAGACAGGAAGCCGCTAAAGCAAAATTCAGTGCTTTCTGATCATCATTCGGATAAGTCAACAATCCATAAATAAGTCCACCGACAAAAGCATCTCCCGTA
>OHAU01004179.1_pt1 | contig 10262 bp, 10 predicted proteins | sample 1577181 | NCBI WGS metagenome assembly OHAU01 (sample SAMEA3541472, study PRJEB24748) | human gut metagenome | biome: human gut; feature: human-associated habitat; material: faeces | place: China | collected 2012
GATGCCGTCGATGACCTCCCGCATGTTGTGGGGCGGGATATTGGTGGCCATGCCCACGGCAATGCCGCTGGAGCCGTTGATGAGCAGGTTCGGCACGCGGCAGGGCAGCACGCTGGGTTCCTGCTTGGACTCGTCGAAGTTCGGCACGAAATCCACGGTATCCTTTTCGATATCGCGCATGAGGTCCACGCTCATCTTGCTCATGCGGGCCTCAGTGTAACGGTAGGCGGCAGGGGGGTCGCCGTCCACAGAACCGAAGTTTCCCTGTCCCTCCACAAGCGGGTACCGCATGGAGAAATCCTGCGCCAGACGCACCATCGCGTCATATACGGATGCGTCGCCGTGGGGATGGTACGAGCCCAGCACCGCGCCGACCGTATCGGCGGACTTTTTGGTGGGATGAGACGGGTCGTTGCCGCGCTCGTGCATCGTGTACAGAATACGCCGGTGCACGGGCTTCAGGCCGTCGCGCACGTCAGGCAGCGCGCGGGCCGTGATGACGGACATCGAATAGTCGATGAAGGCGGACTCCATTTCCTCCTTGATGTCCCGGACGATGAGCCTCGTCCCTTCGGTTATCGTGTTATCAATCATGTTATCTTCCTATCTTTCAAAGGCACTTGTGCGCCGTGCTGCCCTGCAGCCGTGCGCTTTTTATACGGCATTGTCCGACGGACCACGCCGTCAGACATCCAGATTCGCGTACTGGGCGTTCCTTTCAATGAACTCTTTGCGCGGCTCCACCTTGTCGCCCATCAGGATTGTGAACGCCTCGTCGGCGGCCATCGCGTCCTCGATGGTGATCTGCACGATCACACGGTGCTCCGGGTCCATCGTGGTCTCCCAAAGCTGCTCGGGATTCATTTCGCCAAGGCCTTTGTAACGGCTCACCTTGGTGCCCTGGCCCATCTCGGCGGAGATCTGGCTCATTTCAGGCTCGTTGTACGCGTAGCGTACCTGCTTGCCCTTCTGCAGCTTGAACAGCGGCGGCTGTGCGATATACACATAACCTCCTTCAATGAGCGGACGCATATACCGGAAGAAAAAGGTGAGCAGCAGCGTGCAGATATGGCTGCCGTCCACGTCGGCATCGGCCATGATGAATACCTTGTGGTAGCGCAGCTTGGAGACGTCGAACTCCTCGCCCAAGCCGCAGCCCAGCGCCGTCACAACAGGAGTAAGCTTATCGTTGCCGTAAATTTTGTCAATGCGCGCCTTTTCCACGTTGAGCATCTTACCCCACAGCGGAAGGATAGCCTGTATTTTGGAATCGCGCCCCATCTTGGCGCTGCCGCCGGCGGAATCGCCCTCCACGATGTAGATTTCTGTTTTCGTGGGGTCCTTCTCACGGCAGTCCGCCAGCTTGCCGGGCATACGGCTGTTTTCCAGCGCAGACTTGCGGCGCACCAGCTCGCGCGCTTTTTTGGCGGCCTCGCGGGCACGGGCGGCCTGCATGGCTTTTTCATAAATGGCCTTTGCCACCGCCGGATTTTCTTCAAAAAATTCCTTCAGCTTGTCGTACACGATGCCGGAGACAAGGCCCCTTATCTCGGTATTGCCCAGCTTCGCCTTTGTCTGTCCTTCGAACTGCGCCTCCGTCAGCTTCACGCTGATGACGGCTGTCAGGCCTTCGCGCACGTCCGAGCCGGAAAGGTTGTCGTCCTTCTCCTTGATATAACCCTTTTCACGGCCGAAATCGTTGAACACACGGGTGAGCGCGGATTTAAAGCCCTCCTCATGGGTACCGCCGTCCGGAGTGTTTACATTGTTTGCAAAGGAAAGGATCAGCTCGTTGTAGCTGTTGTTATACTGAAGCGCCACTTCGGCGATGGAGTCGTTAAGCTGCCCCTTCAGATATATTACGTCCGGGTGCAGCACCTCAAGCTGCCGCTTTTGGTGGATGTGGTCCACAAAGCTGCGGATGCCGCCCTCGTAGCACATGCTCTCCTGCTTTTCCTGCCCGGCGCGCTCGTCCGTCAGCGTGATGCGCACGCCGGCATTCAAGAACGCCTCTTCGCGCAGGCGTGTGTTCAGAGTGTCATAATCGTAGTCCAGCACCTCGAACATCTCAGGGTCCGGCTTGAACGTGACCGTCGTTCCGTCCGGTTCGTCCGTGGGGCCCAGATTCTGCAGGTCGGCGTCAGCCACACCGCGCTTAAAACTCTGTTTGTATGCCACGCCGTCCTTGCGCACCACGACATTGAGCCATTCGCTCAGCGCGTTAACGACGCTGGCGCCCACGCCGTGCAGACCGCCGGCGACCTTGTACCCGGAATTGTCACCGCCAAATTTGCCGCCCGCGTGCAGGATGGTGAATACCACGGTAACAGCCGGGATGCCCAATTTCGGCTGGATATCCACAGGGATGCCGCGGCCGTTGTCCGTTACGCGGATGATATTGCCCTCCCGGATATTGACCTCGATATGGTCGCAGAAGCCGGCGAGCGCCTCGTCGATGGCGTTGTCCACGATTTCGTACACCAGATGGTGCAGGCCGCGCGGCCCGGTGGAGCCGATATACATGCCCGGGCGCTTGCGGACGGCCTCGAGGCCCTCCAGCACCTGGATCTGGCTGCCGTCGTATTCATGCTGCGGATGTTGCTGTTCTGACATGACACATTCTCCAAACTTATAATTTTTCCGCCGTCCGCCACAGGGGGCGGGCGGGGAAAGAGGTGGTATTTCAAACGCGGCGCGGGCTTTACACGAAGAAAGCCGCGGCGGCGCGGAACCTGGGAGCCGCTCTATTTTCCGGCGGCTCCCTATTTTTCGATGTTGCTGATGCCGTCCACATACCCGCTGCGCTTTTTCAGCGTGCCCGCGGAGATCTGGCTGATGTATACGGCGGGCGATTCTCCCGTAGTTACGATAAAGCTTTTGGGCAGCTCACCCGTCACAGTTACCACACGGCCTGCTTTCTCGGCGGCCGCAAGATAATCGCGGGTGTGCCGGGAAAGCGAAGCAGTGTCCAAATCGAATATCCCGAGGATGTCCCGGGTGCGCACGATGCTCTCCTGTCCGAGATGAAGATACATAAAAACCTCCGTTTTTGGGTGATGCGTTTTTGTGCTGCAGCCGCGCTTTTACAGCGCGTGCAGTATGCCGCCCTCCATGCGGTATACCCGGCCGCTGGTTCTGCGGAACAGATCCGGATCACAGGCGGTAACGATGGTCTGGCGGTGCTCCATTCGGCTGAGCAGGTAAGACTGCCGCGTTTCATCCAGCTCGGAAAGCACGTCGTCCAGCAGCATCACAGGATGCTCGCCCGTGATTTTTTGCGCGCCCGCAGCCTCGGCCAGCTTCAGGCTGAGCACAGCGCTGCGCTGCTGCCCTTGGCTGGCGAAAACCTTTGCCGCCCGGCCGTCGATGGAAATGGAAAAATCCTCCCGGTGAGGTCCCGCCGTACAGAAGCCTGCCGCGATGTCCCGCGCCCGGCTTTCCCGCAGCACGGGCGCAAGGCCCTTTTCCGGCTCGAAAGACGGCTCGTACTGAATGGCCAGCGTTTCGCTGCCGCTGGCGATGTCCCGGTATGTCCCCGTGATCTCCGGCTCGATGAGCGCAAGATATTCCTGTCTTTTTGCGCTGACAGCCGCACCGCTCTCGGCCAGCTTTTCGTCGAACACATCCAGCAGACCGTTCGCATCCGGCGTCTGCCAGTAGCTTTTCAAAAGGGCGTTCTTTTGCGTCACCAGCCGGGAATACCGGCGCAGAAGCGTCACATAGCCCGGATAAAGCTGACATAACGCTGCATCCAGAAAACGCCGCCGTCCCTCCGGACTTCCCTTCACGAGGCTCAGGTGGCCGGGGTCGAACACAACGGCCGTGAATGTTCCCGCCGCGTTGGCCGCGCGCCCGTAATCCACGCCGTTGACGCGCACAGTGCGCGCCTTGCGCGCGCCCGGCTGCCCGCCCACAAAAACGCGGATGCGGCTCTCTTTGCCAAAGCCCTGCGTTTCGCCCTCCGCTACGGCGTATCCGGCATTTTCGCGAATTAGTTCCGCATCCTTTGCGCCGCGGAAGCTTTTGCCTCCGGTCAGCAGCCACACAGCCTCCAGCAGATTTGTCTTGCCTTGGCCGTTTTTTCCGCAGATGACGGTCAGCTCCCGGCCTGGCTCAAAACGCGCCGCCGGAATGTTGCGGTAATTTTCGACCTCCAGAGCTTTCAGGATCACGCGCCAGCTACCTCGATTTCACTTCCGCCGAAGGAGACGCGGTCGCCCGGGCGTATTTTTTTGCCGCGCATGGTGCAGGCCTCGCCGTTCACACAGACGAGCCCCTCCTGTACCACGGACTTGGCTTCGCCGCCCGTTTCACACAGGCCCGCGTATTTCAGCAGCGCGTCCAGCTTGATGAACTCGGTATGGATGACGATACGGTCAGTCATTTTTGAACCTCACAGGCAGAACGAGGAACAAAAAGTCGCCGCCGTCCTTGGGCAGTACTTTTACAGGCGAGAGCGGACCGCTCACCTCAAACACCAGCTTGTCGCAGCGGGAATACCGCAGTGCATCCAGCAGGTAACGGTTGTTGAAGCCGATCTCCACAGGTTCACCCTCAATTTCTGCATCCAGTTCGTCGACAACCTTGCCCAGCGTTGTCTGACAGCGCACGGTGATGTTGCCGTCGAAGGTGATGCGCAGCGGGTTTTTCAGACGCTCGGTGATGATGAGGCTTGCGCGCTCGATGGAATTTGAAAAATCACGCACGTCCACGGTAACACGGGTGTGATAGCCCTCGGGGATGACGCGCTTGTAATCGAGAAAATCCCCTTCGATCAGTCGGCTGATGACCGTGTAGGTGCGGGAAGAAAACACCACAAAACGGCGGTTGGCCGCAATGTGGACCACCTCGTCGTCGTCGGTGAACAGCTTGATGGCTTCCGCCAGCGTTTTGGCCGGGATGATGATGTTGATGTCTTTTGCGGCCTTTACGGGTTTTTCGATGATGGCCAGCCGGTAGCCGTCCAGCGCGACGACTGTCAGCTTATCCGGTTCTATGGCGAACAGTTCGCCGGTGTGGGCGGGTTTTTTGTCGTCTTGGGAAACGGCGAACAGCGTGGTCTCCACCATTTCGCGGAAAGTGGGTGTTTCCAGGTCCAGCGTATGGTCCGCGCCGGGGCTGGGCAGCTCGGGGAAGTCGCCGGGGTTCATACCCATGATATCGAATTCCGTAATGCCGCCCTTGATGGTGGTGGCGTTTGTTTCGGTGGCGGTTATCTCCACTTCGCTGCTGGACAGGCGGCGCACCATGTCGCCCAGCAGTTTGGCTGAAAGCACGACCTCGCCCGGCTCCAGTACGTTTGCCTCGATGCTTGTGGTGATGCCCATTTCCAGGTCGTAGCCGGTAAGCGTCAGGCTGAAGCCCTCGGCTTTCATCAGGATGCCTTCCAGCACCGGAATGGAGCTGCGCTGGGTGACGGCTTTGGACACGCCTGCCACGGCGTTGGCCAGCAGGGTGCGGTCACAGATCATTTTCATAAGGAAGTTCTCCTTTGTTTGGATTTTTGAAAAATAAGCCTAAAAGAGAAATATGTGAATAGACGTAGTAATAGGGGCTGTGGATTTGTTGAATGTGTTTGATACATGCGCATTCCGCCGCGGTTTTTTCCAGGTTTTTGGGGCGTGAAAACGGTGTTGAATTTTTGTTGGATTTCAACACGGAGAATTTTAGGGTTTTGAAAGCCGTGGAAAACGATTGTTGAAAGTTGAAAACTATGTTGAAAACTTATCCGACCCGGCAGCTCTGATTTTACGTCAGGTCCGCACGTTTTTGATGATGTCCTCCACGGTCTCCCGCAGGCGGGTATCCGTTTCCAGCTTTTTCTGCATATCGTTGATGGAATACACAACGGTGGAGTGGTCCCGCCCGCCGAATTCGCTGCCGATGTCCTCCATGCTCATGCCGGTGATCTCCCGCACTACATACATGCTCACCTTGCGGGCGCTGGAAACATTGGAGCGCCGGGACGGCCCGCGCAGCATGTCGGCCGTCGTATTGTAAGTGCGCGCCACCTCGGACAATATTTTCTCCACGGTGATGGGAACGGGCTGTGTTTCGTTCAGGATATCCTTGATGGCGTTTTGAGCCGCGCCGATGACGGGCTGGATGCCTTCCAGCTTACGGTAGGCGTTCAGCTTTTTCACCGCGCCCTCCAGCTGACGGATGTTGTTTTTCAATCGGTTGGCGATGTACTCGGCCACTTCGTCCGGCATTTCCAGGCCCAGCAGATCAGCCTTGCGGCGGATGATGGCCACGCGCGTCTCAAAATCCGGCGGCTGGATGTCCGCCGTCAGGCCCATTTCGAAACGGGTGCGCAGGCGCTCCTCCAGGCTTTTGATCTCCTTTGGGGGACGGTCGCTGACAAGCACGATCTGCTTGCCAGCGTTATACAGCGTGTTGAAGGTGTGGAAAAATTCCTCCTGCGTGGATTCCTTGCCGCCGATGAACTGGATATCGTCCACCAGCAGCACGTCGGCCGCGCGGTATTTGTTGTGAAATTCCGCCGTGGTGTTGTCGTGGATGGCGCTGATGATCTCGTTGGTAAATTTTTCACCGTCCACGTATACGATGTTATAATCCGGGAAATTTTTATGGATTTCAAACTGGATGGCGCCGAGAAGGTGCGTTTTGCCCAGGCCCGAACCGCCCCAGATGAACAGCGGGTTATAAGCGCCGGATGGGTTCGCCGCAACGGCCTGCGCGGCTGCGTGGGCAAACTTGTTGGTGGAGCCGACGATGAAGTTTTCAAACGTAAATTCATAATTGCCGCCGCCGGGCACCTCGGCGGGCGCCTGTTCGACAGGCGCCGGGATGGTGAGCTCCACATCGATGTCAAAACCCAGCAATTCCTTGAACGCCTCACGCAAAAGGTCCTTATAGCGCGTCTCCACGATGCCCTTTACAAAATCCGAGCGCACGGAAAGCGTGGCCACACTGCCCTCAAAGGACACTGGCTCGATGCCGTCGATGAAAAGATTGTAAGTCGCCAGCACAAGGCGTTCCTTGCAGTACTCCTTTACAGCGGCGAAAACCTCGTCGAATGAACTCATAGTATGAAAAACAACTCCCAAACAATTCAATGCAATATTGATAAGATTATATCACATTTTTTCATACAGAACAATTCTTTCCTCTACATTACTTTATTTACAATATAGAATACCCTGATAGCGTTGCCGCACGCGGTCTGTTTGAAACATGCGGACGGAAAAAACCGCGCGTGTCCCCCGGCGGCGGATGCAGGCGGGTGGAAAAAGGCAGAAAAGTGTTGACACAGAGCCGCTTTTTCGGTTATACTCTTATGTTGCAAGGCTGTCTCTGCCAGCAGAGACGGCTTTCTAGACAAGAGCAGAGACGGTACTACAAGATGTTGTGGTTCCATCAGGGAGGAGCTTTTTTTATGAAACGTACATTCCAGCCCAAGAAGCGCCACCGCGCCACAAAGCACGGCTTTTTGGCCCGCAGCAAGAGCAGCAACGGCCGCAAGGTCCTGGCCGCCCGCCGCGCCAAAGGCCGCGCGAAGCTGGCTGCCTGAGAAGGCGGCGCTCAGCAGCGTTCGGGCCGGCGTTTCTGCCGGCCCGCGCAAAGGCGTCTGCGCCCCGGCCGGGATGCGGAAAAAAGAAAACGGCGCGCCCTGCGGCGCCGCCGTGAAGCAAGGCCACTGGCAGGTGGCCTTTTTGCGTATACCATGAAATGAAAGGGCCTTACCCATGCGTTATCATCCCCTGACACGCAACAATGAGTTCGCGCGCGCATACACGCGCGGAAAATCGTTCGTGCACCCGCATGTGGTGCTGTATGTGAACAAAAATCGTCTGGGCCGCACGCGCGTGGGCATCACCGCAAGCAAAAAAATAGGCAACGCCGTAACGCGCAACCGCGCGCGCCGCGTTCTGCGGGCCGCGCTGTACGAGGTGCTGCCGCCGGACGTGGGCGGGTACGACCTGGTGCTGGTGGCCCGCGGCCAGACACCGCGCCTGAAAAGCACACAGGTGGCGAAAACACTGGAAAGGCAGCTGCGCGCCGCCGGCCTTGTGCAGGAATGAGTTTATGGTGAAGCGCTTTCTCATTTTTCTGATAAAAGGCTATCAAAAATTTATTTCGCCGCTTTTGGGTGATAACTGCCGTTTTTATCCCACCTGCTCGGCTTATGCCATCGAAGCGCTGCGGGTGCACGGCGCGCTCAAAGGCAGCCTTTTGGCAGCCTGGCGCATTCTGCGCTGCAACCCCTTCGGCAGGCCGGGGCTGGACCCGGTTCCCCCAAAGGGAAAATGGCGCAATGACCCGCCCACTCCGCTGCGGCCCGGACAGGCTCCGGCTGAGGATGGTGGGGAGAGGGAATAAGGAATGAGGGTGCGCCGCTTTCCGCACGGACACCGAAATACGCGCCGCATGCGCACGGCGCGTCCCACTTCACATAAAAAAACGCCCGGGCGCAGGGCAGAATAGGACAGCGAATATGAATTTCTTAGGTTTCCTCGCACCCCTTCTCGGCATCATTATGGAATGGATCTACAAGCTGATCCCGAGCTACGGCTGGACGCTCATCATCTTCACGCTGCTCACGAAGATACTGATGTTCCCGCTCAGCGTCAAGCAGCAGAAGAGCACGGCCCGGATGTCGGCATATCAGCCCATGATGCAGGAGATACAGAAAAAATGGGCCAATGACAAGAACCGCCAGCAGGAGGAACTGATGAAGTTCCAGCAGGAGACGGGCATGTCCATGACGGCGGGCTGCCTGCCCATGGCTGTGAACTTTCTGGTGCTTTTCGGCCTCATCGAAGTTGTTTACCGTCCGCTGCAGTACATCCTGCGTGTGCCAAAGGAACTGATCGACAAAGCCGTGGAGCTTGCGAACAGCGCACTGGGCATGAACCTGATGGCAAACAATTTTACGGTTCAGAACGACATCATCAACGCGGTCAAATCCTCGCCGGACGTGTTTTCCAGTGTGTTCAGCGCGGACCAGATCGCCAGCATCAGCGATTTTAACTTTATGTTCCTGGGCATCGACCTTTCCCGGGTGCCCCATTTTGATTTTGACGCGGCCAGCCTGATGCTGATGATCATCCCCATCCTCTCGGTGGTGACGATGATCCTTTCCCAGATCATCACCATGAAGATGAGCGGACAGGAGATGCAGGGCGCCATGAAGTGGATGCCCTGGATCATGAGCCTGATGTTCGTGTACTTTGGCTTTACGGTGCCGGTCGGCTTCTCTCTGTACTACACCGCTTCCAACGTTGTGATGCTCGTACAGTCCATTATCCTGAAGAAAATGTACGACCCTGAAGAGATGAAAAAGCAGGTCCAGGCGGAAATAGAAGCAAAACGCGCGGAAAAGAAGAAAAAGAAACAGGTAAAGGTGACCACAGACGACGGCAGGGAACAGGTAAAGGAAGTAAGCGAAGCAGAGCTTGCGCGCATCCGCCTTGCCCGCGCCCGTGAGTTGGACGAAGAACGCTACAAAGACGAATAAGCCCCCGGGCTTTCAAGGAGGGATATTTCCATGCGTGAAGTGATCAAAACAGGCAGAACGGTGGAGGACGCCACCGAGCTGGCGCTGGCCGAGTTGGGCGTAAGCGCCGAAGAGGCGGGCATTGAAGTGCTGGAGCTGCCCCAGCGCAGGCTGTTCAAGAGCATCCCGGCCAAGGTGCGCGCCTATGTGGAGGATGAGGAAGTCCCTGAGGCGCCGGCGCCCAAGGAAGAAAAGCCTTTGCCAAAGGCCGCGCCGAAAGCGGCCGAGACGCCGGACGCCCCCAAGGCCGAGGCCCCTGCCGCGCAGCCGGAGCAGCCCGCTGCAGGGCCTGTTGAGGAGCCCATCGACCTGGAGCAGAGCCCTAAGGCCCGCGAAGCGGTGGAGTATCTGAAGGAGATCTGCGCAAAAATGGGCGCGCAGGGCCTGACCATCACGCCCGTCAAACAGGGCGAGGCCACCATCCTGAAGGTTGAGGGCGAGAGCGCCGGTACGCTGATTGGCCACCGGGGCGAAGTGATGGAAGCGCTGAGCTACCTCACAAGCCTTGTGGCAAACCGCGCGGGCGGCGACTACATGAAGATCGGTCTGGACATCAACCATTACCGCTCCAAGCGCGAGGCAAACCTGACAGCGCTGGCAAAGCGCATCGGCGCGAAGGTGGCCCGCACGGGCCGCGGCCACACGCTGGAGCCCATGAATCCCTATGAGCGCCGCATCATCCATTCCGCCATCAGCGAGATGGAGGGTGTAAAGAGAGAGTCCAGTGGGGAGTGCGACAACC
>OHAU01004193.1_pt1 | contig 10215 bp, 9 predicted proteins | sample 1577181 | NCBI WGS metagenome assembly OHAU01 (sample SAMEA3541472, study PRJEB24748) | human gut metagenome | biome: human gut; feature: human-associated habitat; material: faeces | place: China | collected 2012
CCTCATTGATATGCGGGCGTTCATAACGGCGCATATCCCGGTTTGGAGTCTGCCGCAGTTCGATCTGGAGCTGGTTGACGAAGCGGCAGACTGTGGATTCGGAAACCTGTCCGTTTATGATGAAACCATCATTTTTGAGCTGTCTGTAAATGGCTGTCGCCGACATGCGTGGATAATTCGTTTTAAAATACCGGATCCGTTCCTGCAATTCATCATCAAGTTTACGGCTCATACCTGCATCAGAGCGTCCTTTCGGGATAAGGGCATCAAACCCGTGGTTCTGATAATCCAGATACCATTTTTCGATGGTTGAGGGTGCATAGTGATGCACGCGGCCATCCGGTCCGACAAGTCCTTTGGTGGATAGTTCCATGTAAAAAGCGGTCTTGCTTGGATAGTCTTCATCCAGACCGGCAATAAGTGGTGCGATTGCGCCATAGCGCATCAGTGCAATCGCCTGCTGTTTTTCCTGTTTCATTTAATTTTTCCTCCTTTTTCTAAAGGATAACGGACCAGGAAGTATCTGTCGTGTAAGGTTATGTTGGTAAAAGAAAAAGTTTGTTGCAGGTGGTTTTAATCTGCATAAACTGCCTACGGAAACAGGAAAAGCAGCCTGTTACGAGCAAAGCAAGTTTGAAAAGTGTCAGACCGGCAGAACGGAGACGTTCCTGCCAATGGAGCCGGTAGGAACGGAAGATGGATCTGATGTTGTTTTCGTCAACACAGCATTGACCTGCAAGAACGGGACGAATAGAGGAGTTCTGTTCACAGGCAAGGATACTGGATATATGTACTGTCAGGGGAATCTGGGAATAAGGTACAAAGGAAGACAGAAGAAGGGCATGGGTATGTCCGCAGTGTTTGCAGTAAACACGAACAGCAACTTCCATTGTGGATGTAATGACTAGAAGCCAGCAGATGGAAAGAGTTTTATTCTTAGCAGATAGAAAAGAACTTGTTAAACAAGCAAAGAACGCATTTGCTCGATATATCCCAAAGACGACTATGTGTAACTTGTTATTAAATAAAGAAGATCGTAATGCGAAGTTTGTATTTTCTACTTATCCTACGATTTTGAATGCAATTGACACTATGAAAAATTCTGACGGATCACGTTTTTTTTCACCAGGTCATTTTGATTTAATTGTAATTGATGAGGCACATAGAAGCATTTTTAACAAATACAGAGCAATATTTGAATATTTTGATGCATGTTTGTTGGGGCTTACAGCAACACCAAAGAAAACAGTACATCAGTCAACATATGAGTTTTTTGATATGAAGAATAATATGCCGACAGATGTGTATTAGTGCCATTTTACTTGATTGAAACGGCAACACGAATTCCAGATGATGGTATTACATATGAAAAATTGGATGAGGAAGAGCGTGAAGAATATGAGGATGAGTTTTGTGAAGATGAAGGAATGCCAGAACATATTCCACCAGAAAATATCAATAAGTATATTTTTAATATTGATACTGTTGATAAGATGATTTCAGAGAAAATGAAAATATATTTTTTATCTGTATAAAAAAGAATTAACGGAGAAATATTCAGGAATAAAAAAGAATGATGTTATACAGATAGAAGGCCCAAGTTTTAGCGAATCTAAACATGTAATAACTGCAAAGGATTGTATGTGTGAAGATAAATTCGAACAGTACATGAAAGAAGAAAGAAGATATTTATATGAACGAATTAATCTGCTCAGACTGTTTAAACCAGGTAATATCGGCTTTAGAGATGTTTTCTTTCGTTATTCATTTACTGTAATGGGTTTTGAAAATATGGTAGAGCATTGTAGTTATAATCAAACACGAAATTTTATAGACAGTAGAAAATTTACATTAAGTGAAGAAGAAATTGTCTCATGCAATCAGTGGTTGAATGATTATTGTAATGCACCATATACTCTGTTAAAAGAAAGTATTGATGAATTTTCTTGGGGATTGGAACAAGATGATACGCCAACTGGATTTGAACAGCATATAACGGCATTGGAAATGACTCTTTTGCCACAAAATCAAACTGGAAAAAAACAAATGTTGGCTAATAGAATTAGTGCGATGCTAGGAAATAGTCCAGCAGAAATTCAACAGCTTTATCAAAAGGTAATGAATTTTTATAGATTTCGTTCAGAATCGTTGCACGAAGGTAATGATTCTAATATTACAGATACCGAGTTACACGATCTTGAAAATATAACAAGAGAAGTTTTGAAAAAATGTCTTATTCGTTGTAAAATTGAGTATGATTTAGATTCCAGTATTACATGGAATGAAATAAAAAATCAGATTATGAATGACTTGATTAGACAAGTCATTTCATTAAAAAATGAAGGTATTCTTCCAGCATAAATTATGCCGACTTCCAATTTGATGTTTTAGTGTTTATAATAAATAGGTTGTTGATAATTTCTACACTTTTCGTTAAATAATGCTCCCTTATCAGTAGTCTGCACCCCCTAAACTGACTACGATTTGACTACTACAGATGGAAGTGATTTACTCCGTTTTGCGGTATTTTGCAAAAAGTGTAGTCTATATGATGAAAATAAATGCTCTCGTCGAGTAGGGCAAAACGCCCCAAAACTCGGCATTTCAAGGCAATTTGAGAGGAGAAAAAACAATGATTCGAGTACTTTTCGTATGCCACGGCAATATCTGCCGAAGCACAATGACCCAATTTGTTTTCCAACACATGGTAAACGATCAAGGACTAAAAGACAAATTTTACATCGACTCTGCTGCAACGAGCAGAGAAGAAATCGGTAATCCACCACATTATGGAACGGTAAATAAACTAAGACAGGAAGGAATCCCAGTTCTAAAACACCGTGCCATCCAGATGACAAAACAAGATTACAAAGAATACGATTATATTATCGGTATGGATGCATGGAATCTAAGAAATATGAATCGTATTACAGGTGGTGACCCAGATGGAAAGATTCATCTGTTATTAGACTATTCCAAACATCCAAGAGACATCGCAGATCCATGGTATACAGGGAATTTTGACGATACATACAGAGATGTAGTCGAAGGGTGTGAAGCGTTCATGAAATATTTAGGGGAAGAACAATTATAAAACTGAAAATTACTGAAATTCTGTCATATGTTTCCGATACCACAATGGCATCAGATTCCTCTGACACTGATGATTTTCTCGTTCTTTAATCCCAATCGTATTGAAAAAGTCTTTCCATAGATCAATAAACGGATCGTCTGTCTGAATGGACAGCCGGTCCATTTCTTCTTTTGAAAGTATTGTTAAATAATAATCTTGATCTGCAGGATGAACGACAGCGATGAAGCGTTTATCATCAATGATCATCCAGTTTTCAGAAGGCAGACGATCAGAAAAATGTGGTGCAACCAGAGTCAATACATTACTCTTTGGCTCAATATGACTTACCAACACATCCCCAGGCATATTCGCAAATCGGATAAATTCCACATGAAAATGAGCTTCATTTCCAACTTTACGTTTCAATTCAAACATCCGCATAACCACAGGTTCCTGAAGAAAATCCACAACATGAGCACCATAATGGAATCCAGCAACCATAAAACGATAAACCGTATCTAATTTATCCTCGGCATCAGACATTGCAGCTTCATAGATCATAATATAAGCCTGATAAGAAATCTTACTCTTGATAGAACGAACGACACTGGCAGTTTTCTCCGGATCAGCATCCACATGCCGATAATCACAGAATAATTCCAGATTCCCAATCGGTTCTGTTTTCAATTTAATATTGGAATGACCAAGTCTTGATGCCCAGGCCTCATAAACACAAGTCATCATCGCATCAAAATTATCTTCACAGGTAAAAACAGTCATAATAGCCTCCAGAATAAAAAAATAACGAAAATTACATCTGTCCAAACAAAGTTTTCGAAGAATCTTCTACAGTGACTTCAGATTGAAAATTAAAATCATCAAATAAAGAAAGCTGTCGATAGGTCTGTGGATGATCGATCTCCCAATTTTGCTTTCCATCCTCACCAATCAGCTGCCTGGTAATAAAATCTTCCTCAATCGGTATCCGATACATCATCTTCCCGCTGCAGGTGATAAAATACTTCGCACGTTTTAATACAATCCCCATTTTCTTCAAATGCTCAAAATTAAGAGTTCCATGTTTGCGTGCCTTTACAATACGAAATGCAGACTTTGTCCCAATTCCAGGAACACGAAGCAACACATCATAAGAAGCACGATTGATCTCAACTGGATAAATATCAAGGTGACGTAACGCCCAGTCACACTTTGGATCAAGCATCGTATTAAAATTCGGCCGATCTACAGAAAGTAATTCATCTGCCTTAAATCCGTAAAACCGTAGCAGCCAGTCTGATACAGACGGTGTTCCCGAAGAAGCGGCGGTGCGGTTCCAAGAGCTGGCAGATTAGAATCCTCATTCAAAGGAACATAGGCAGAATAAAACACACGTTTCAAGTCATACTGCTGATATAATTTCTGCGTTGTCGATAAAAGCTGCAGATCACTCTCCCCAGTTGCGCCAATGATCATCTGTGTACTTTGACCGGCAGGAACAAAAGAAGCTGGTTTCCCATTATTTTGCAAACGTAAAGTATTCTTAAGAGAAGGATCTGCAAGTGTCAATGGGGAAGAACCAGTCTGAATCCGCTGATAAGGATTCTCTTGAAAGATCGTATGCTTCAAATACTTATTACTTTGAGAACGTTCCATAGAGGCATCTTTTCCGATCATCAACCGATGATCCACGATTCCATTCTGAATCTGACGAATTGGAGCAACAAGTTTCTTCGGATTCTTATGAGGAGCCAGCTTCTTAAGCCCGTCAATCGTAGGAAGTTCCAGATTCACACTCATACGATCGACAAGATATCCCATATTCGTGATCAATTCATCCGAAGTGCCAGGAATCGCTTTCACATGGATATATCCATTAAAATGGTACTTTGTACGAAGCAGATAAATCGCCTGATACATCAATTCCATCGTATAAGTCGGACTCTTTATGATTCCAGAGCTTAAAAATAATCCTTCAATATAATTTCTTCGATCAAATTCCACAACAAGTGTACAGATCTCGTCCGGAGTAAATGTTGTACGAACCCTGTCATTACTTACTCGGTTTAGACAATACTTACAATCATAAATACATTCATTGCTAAGTAAGATCTTAAGCAAAGACACACAGCGCCCATCCGAAGAAAAACTATGACAGATTCCAGAAGCCTCTGTATTCCCGAGCATTCCTTTCTTTCCACGGCGGGAAGAACCACTGGAAGTACAGGCGACATCGTATTTTGCTGCATCAGCTAAAATCTTCAATTTTTCATTTAAAGATAAATCTTTTGATGAGATTTCCATATCAAACAGCTCCTTTCGAATGTATGTTCTAGTTTAACATAAATAAACGTAATTTACAAATTGTATTTTGATCTGATCATCATATATATTTGAAAAAAACCACCACATTAGTGACCATTAAGATCATAAATGTGATGGCTTTTTTCTAGCCAAGAATCTTCTTATTCGATACAGCTGCATCCTGATAAGAATATGACTTGGTTGTCAGAGATTCTAAAATCTGCTCAGGATGAACAATGGCATCTTCTAAAGATGTGACATAAAGCTTTTTATTACCGAAGCGGGAAGCTTCGTCGATCGCAACATCAGCAGCGATCACAATATAATCAGCTTCATCGATCTGTTCAGGGGAAAACTGATTTTGAATTCCCATAGCTCCCTGTGTTTCCACAGAAAGGTCAATGCCAAGTTTCTTACCTGCCTGTTCTAGTTTCTCTGCCGCAACATAGGTTTGAACCATTCCAGTCGGGCATTTTGTTACACACAAAATTTTCATGAAATCCTCCAATCGTATGTTACTCCTTCTTGATAGTCAGTATAGCATGAGATAGTAGAAAAGGAAAAGCAGAATGATAGAAAAAATAGTTTTTGTTAAAAGTGCATAGAAATAAAGTGAAAATATTGTTAATATCGACCATAAACAACAACTTGTAAAGAGGACCGTACAAGTTTTAAAATAAGAACCATAAGGAAGGAGGATGTCAAGCATGGGAAAGAACAAAGGAGAAATGAAATATCACACATTAAAGGAATCACTGAAGAATGATATTTTATCTGGTGTCTATCAACCGGGAGATAAGATGCCGTCAGAGAATCAACTAGTACAGGAATATGATCTTAGCCGCCATACCGTACGTAAGGCGCTGTCAATTCTGGAAGAAGAAGGTTATATCATTGCAGTTCATGGAAAGGGAACGTTTTGTACAGAACGGGCACTTCATAAAAAGGAATCAAAGAACATTGCAGTGGTTACAACCTATATTTCTGATTATATATTCCCTAGATTGATCCAGGGGATCAACAGTGTCCTTTCCAAAGATGGATACAGCATTATTTTTAAGACAACAGAAAATAGCAGACGAGGAGAGACAGCATGTCTTGAAGATATTCTTACAAAAGATATTGATGGCTTGATCATTGAGCCAAGTAAAAGTGAGATTGTATGCAGACATCCAAAACTTTATGAGAATCTTGATAAATATGAAATTCCCTACATTTTTATTCACGGAGTCTATGAGGAGATGAAAGACAAACCCCACATTCTTATGGACGACTGTAAAGGAGGTTATCTGCTTACAAAATATCTGATCGATATGGGACATCAACATATCGTAGGAGTTTTTAAAGCAGATGATCATCAAGGAAGAGAACGACATAAAGGTTATGTGATGGCACTTCAGGAAGCAGGATATCAATATGATCCAGATATGGTTGTCTGGTTTCATACAGAAGATCGTCAGATGAAACCGGTAACATCGGTTGTTCAGATGATAAAGGATCAAAGAAAGATGGATGCAGTTGTCTGTTACAATGACCAGATCGCATTTTCAATCATTGGAGGATTGCATCAGATCGGTGTTTCAATTCCAGAAGACTTGTCGATCACAGGATATGATAATTCAATGCTTGCACATCAGCATCCACTTTCTTTAACGACTATTGCTCATCCACAGGAAAAACTTGGCGAGATGGCAGGACAGTTGTTGCTAGAAAAGATACAAGGTGGATCAGATAAAGACATGAAAACAGAGTATTTGATCGAACCGAAATTGGTGATCGGAAACTCATGTAAAAATAGGAATCAAGAATAGATATAAAACTGGGAGGCAAAAAATGGAACTTAAAAAAAATTACAAATTTTGGTTTGCAACAGGATCACAGGATTTATATGGAGATGAATGTTTAAGCCATGTGGCAAAACATGCACAGATCATTGTGCAGAATTTCAATGAAAGTGGTATCTTACCATTTGAAGTTATATGGAAACCGACATTAATTGATAGTACTTCGATCAGAAGAACATTTGAAGAAGCAAATGCAGATGAAGAATGTGCCGGTGTCATCACATGGATGCCACAGCAAAATCATGGATCGCAGGATTACAGGCATTTAAGAAACCATTATTACATCTTCACACACAGTTTAATGAAGAAATCCCATATGACACGATTGATATGGATTTTATGAATGAAAACCAGTCAGCACATGGTGACAGGGAATTTGGACATATCGTAACAAGAATGGGAATCCCAAGAGAAGTTGTTGTTGGATATTATGAATCAAAAGAAGTGAAAGAAAAGATCGCATCTTGGATGAGAAGTGCAATCGGAATGGTGGAAAGTAAAAATATCCGTGTGGTAAGGATTGCGGATAATATGAGAAATGTTGCGGTTACAGAAGGCGATAAAGTCGAAGCACAGATTAAATTTGGATGGGAGATCGATGCATATCCAGTCAATGAAGTTGTAGATTATGTCAATGCAGTCAGCAAAGGTGATATTGATGCACTGACACAGTTATATTATGAAAAATACAATCTTTTATTAGAGGGCAGAGATCCGATCGAATTTAAGAAACATGTAGAGGTACAGGCAGGAATCGAGATCGGACTGGAAAAATTCTTAAAAGACCATGATTATCAGGCAGTTGTTACACACTTTGGCGATCTTGGTGGATTAAAACAGCTTCCAGGACTTGCGATTCAGAGATTAATGGAAAAAGGTTATGGATTTGGTGCAGAAGGTGACTGGAAGACAGCAGCAATGGTACGACTGATGAAAGTTATGACAGCAGGAAAGGAAGATGCCAAAGGAACATCATTTATGGAAGATTATACATACAATTTTGTTCCGGGAAAAGAGGGTATCTTAGAAGCTCATATGTTGGAAGTATGCCCAACGATCGCGGATGGTCCTGTTTCAATCAAAGTAAATCCATTATCTATGGGAGATCGTGAAGACCCTGCAAGACTTGTATTTACGGCAAAAGAAGGAGAAGGAATAGCCACTTCACTGATCGATCTTGGACATCGTTTCCGTTTGATCATTAATAAAGTGGATTGTAAAAAGACAGAAAAACCAATGCCAGAGCTTCCAGTAGCTACGGCATTCTGGACACCGAAACCAGATCTTTATAAAGGAGCAGAGGCATGGATCTTAGCTGGTGGAGCACATCATACAGCATTTTCTTATGATCTTAGTGTAGATCAGATGGTTGCATGGGCAGAGGCTATGGGAATTGAGAGTGTTGTCATTGACGAGAATACAGATATTAGAACATTAAAGAATGAATTAAGATGGAATGAAGTAGTTTATCGTTAGAAAATGGAGGTAGTACCATGGAAACAAAGCAAATGATCACAGATGGAAAAACAGCATTGGGAATCGAATTTGGATCAACTAGGATCAAAGTTGTACTGATCGACAAAGATCATCATCCGATCGCATCCGGAAGCCATGACTGGGAAAACCGTCTGGAGAATAATATATGGACTTACACATTAGAAGACATCTGGAGTGGACTACAAGACAGTTACAAAAATTTAGTAAACGACGTGAAAGAAAAATATGACATAACACTAACCAAGGTTGGAAGCATCGGATTTAGCGCAATGATGCATGGATATATGGCATTTGATAAAGATGGAGAATTGTTAGTGCCATTTCGAACATGGAGAAATACAATGACAGAAGAAGCTTCTGAGAAATTAACCGAAGCATTTTCTTATCATATTCCTCAAAGATGGAGTATCGCACATCTGTATCAGGCAATCTTAAAAGAAGAAGAACATGTAAAGGATATTGATTATCTGACAACACTGGCAGGATATGTTCATTGGAAATTAACAGGCGAAAAGGTGCTCGGTGTTGGAGAAGCATCTGGAATGTTCCCAATCGATATCGAAACAAAAGATTATAACCAGACAATGATCAAGACATTTGATGATTTGATCAAAGATAAGAAATTTGGATGGAAATTAGAAAATATCTTACCAAAAGTTTTAATGGCTGGAGATAAAGCAGGAATCTTAAGTGAAGAAGGTGCCAAATTATTAGATCCATCTGGTAATCTGGAAGCTGGAATTCCTTTATGTCCTCCAGAAGGAGATGCAGGAACTGGAATGGTTGCGACAAACAGCGTGACAAGAAAAACAGGAAATGTATCTGCAGGAACAAGTGTTTTTGCAATGATCGTTTTAGAGAAAGAATTAAAGAAAGTTTATGATGAGATCGATCTTGTCACAACGCCATCAGGTGATCTTGTGGGTATGGTACATTGTAATAACTGTACATCAGATCTGAATGCATGGGTCAACTTATTTAAAGAATTTGCACAGACTTTCGGAATGAAAGACATTGATATGAACGAGCTGTATGGAGCTCTTTACAATAAAGCATTAGAAGGTGACAAAGACTGTGGTGGACTACTTGCCTATAATTATTTCTCAGGAGAACATATCACAGGATTTGAAGAAGGAAGGCCACTATTTGTAAGAAAACCAGACAGTAATTTTAATCTTGCAAACTTTATGAGAGTTCATCTATACACAGCACTTGGAGCTTTGAAGACGGGGCTTGATATCTTGATGAAGGAAGAAGATGTCAAAGTTGATAAAATGCTGGGACATGGTGGATTATTCAAAACAGAAGGTGTTGGACAAAAGATCATGGCAGCAGCTGTGAATGCACCAGTATCAGTTATGAAAACAGCTGGAGAAGGTGGTGCATGGGGAATGGCGATCCTTGCAGCCTATATGCTGGATAAAGCAGAAGATGAGACGCTTGATGTGATGAACATAAACATAATTTTGATATACACATCAATCATATTGAACATGAGGC
>OHAU01004196.1_pt1 | contig 10206 bp, 8 predicted proteins | sample 1577181 | NCBI WGS metagenome assembly OHAU01 (sample SAMEA3541472, study PRJEB24748) | human gut metagenome | biome: human gut; feature: human-associated habitat; material: faeces | place: China | collected 2012
CCCATACAAAATGTGCAAGAGGAATCCTGTATCTCTATTATACAATTTGTATCAATGCGAAGCAATAGGTATTCATTTATATGCTAAAAATCGAATAGCATTAAAAATCGGATACATCAGTCTATTCGCATTCGCAAAATCATAGCGTCCGAAAACACTACTTGTATAAGACATAAACATAACAAGAATATCTGTCTCATGTATCACATGACTTACAAATTAAACTCCTTGAACAATTGTTCCTGATAATCACGATCCGTGATGGCTTTTATAATATCTTCATTTCGATTCTGTTCTAGCAGCAAAATATTCAGCTGATTGATTCGCTCTTGTCCTTCCTTTCGTCCTTCTTCTCTCTCGTCACGCATCATCTCTTCTAACAGCATATATTTTCCCTCCCAGTCACGATTCTTCTTAATACTTTTAATTCGTTCCTGCAGCATTTTCACATAGTCATCTTCTGTCTCTGCCTCATCCGTCTCCTGAGCGACATACTGAAGAAAACGGACAAGTTCCACTGGCACCTCTGATTGATTCTTTCCTTTTGTACTCAGAATAATCGTCTGACTGCCATCATTCAACGCTTTTCCCGTCTCCTGAATCCGATTCTCTATCGTATACCGATACAAACGATTTCCAAAAGGATCAAAGTCACAGATAAAAATGACATATGTATCTGCCAGCTGGTCATAACTTTCTCCTGCAAGCAGTGCATCCATATCCATCTGTGCATGATAGTATCTGCTCCGCTTTGCCAAAGCTATTTCTGTCTTGACCTGCATTTCCACGTTAAATCGACGCCTGGTACCTTCTTCTTCCGCCATAACGTCCAACCGCACACCATGATATTCTGGATGATAGGTGATACTTTTCTCTGTCACCACATGAATCGTCAGAATCTTCGTATTTAACACAAGCTCCAGCAAATGTCTGCATTGTTCCTCATCCGACATCACTGCCGCGAACATAAACGCATCTTTAATCGTTAAGTCCTGTAATCTCTTTTTCATTTGGCTCCTCCCATACAAAATGTGCAAGAGGAATCCTGTATCTCTATTATACAATTTGTATCAACATTACTCAATAATTTTTCCAGATATCTTAGTGACATATAAAGATACGCGATGATTATACAAGCTCAACAAACCTGAATAAAAGCAAAAATCTGCGGCATACTATCCACAAAAACCAAAGGAGGTCTCTTCATGATAGAACCGCAGATTTCTTTTCATCCGGATCACTATTTTCAAAAAGCCGAATCCCTTACGATGCCGCAGCCTGACATCACCAACAGTACCGACGGTTCAGACCGGATGACCGTCCGTGATGACCATCTTCCGCCCTACATCGGCGATTTTCCGCCGAAATCTTCTTCACCCTCACAGGATGAAAAGATGGTATAAAGCTGCAATTAAAAGCAGATGGGCCGGATAAAAGATATAAAAACCATACTGCATCGCTTTCGTCTGCCGGCCCCTTTGCCCATTATAAAGCAGGATCGGGATCAGGGCCAGCACCGCATAAACTTCAACACCGCCCATAGCAGCCAGAAGAATCACCGCAATGGGATATTTTAACTGAGGCTGTCCCCGCAGATAATAAAAAATACAGATAACCGCAATCCCAGTAAAACCATAATCCGTATTGAAAAATTCAGCGATCAGCCCCGCTGCAATAATAACAAGCAATTTATAGAGTACATCCGGAATATCCAGCTGCTCAATGGGGTGCTCAAGGAACCAGATAGCCAGAAGTCCCAGTCCCAGGGTAAAAAATACATTCTGATGACCCGTATATACCAACCGGTGATAAAAAGCCAGGTCAAAAGGAACCTCCGAAATCAATGCAAAAATACCCATACGCAGAATATATTTCTTCATGTTACGGGTATGCACAGCCCCTTCCACCAGCAAAAAACAGTAGATTGGAAAGGCTAATCGTCCGATAATGCGAAATCCCATCATCCCGCTGAAACAAACCGCTCCCAGATGATCAATGAACATAGACAGACAGGCGATCAATTTCAGTACTGTGCCGTCCAGTCGCTGATACCGGGATATATTGACCGAAGGATTCATTTATTTTCCTCCCTGTTTCTGAGCTTCAATCCGCTCTGCCAGATCATTGAGATACACCCAGCGATCCATCTTCTCTTCAAGAGCTGACTCATTCGCATCCTTTTCCTTCATCAGGTCATTGAGTTTTCCGGAATCCGTGGCAAACTTCATCATATCCGCATCAATCTGTTCAATCTTCGCTTCAAGGGCTGCAATGTCATCATCAATGGTATCAAATTCCTTCTGCTCGCTGAATGTAAACTTTAATTTCACCGGTCTGTTCTGCTTCCAGTCTTTGGAATTATTCTTCTTTTCCCCGCTGTCAGCTTTTGTCTTATTGGTCAGACTCATATCCGGTGCTGTGCCGAAACGTTTCTCATGGGCTTCCAGATAATCGGTATAACCGCCCTCATACTGTCGGATGTGACCCTGTCCGTCAAATTCCAGAATACGATCCGCCACATTATCAAGGAAATACCGGTCATGGGATACGGCCACCACAATGCCCACAAAGGAGTTCAGATAATCTTCAAGAATGGTCATAGTCGGGATATCCAGATTGTTGGAGGCCTCATCTAACAGAAGGACATTGATATTCTGACATAAAACACCAAGCAGATACAGACGGCGCTTCTCACCGCCGGATAATTTGCCGATTGGCGCATACTGCATTTCCGGTGTAAAAAGAAATCGCTCCAACATCTGGGAAGCACTGATTCTGCCGTCGCGGGTAATAATATATTCTCCGATGTCTTTGACATAATCAATAACCCGCTGACGGTCATCCATTTCCTTCTCATCCTGGGCAAAATAGCCCATACGGATGGTCTCGCCAATCTCAATGACACCGGAATCCGGCGCCACCTGTCCCACCAGCATCTTCATCAGTGTGGATTTGCCGCAGCCGTTCGGACCGATGATGCCTACCTTTTGATTTCTCAGGAAAATATAACTGTAATCATCCAGAATGACTTTATCACCATAACGCTTGCTCAGATGCCGCAGTTCAATGGTCTTTTTACCCATACGTGTCTCAATGGAATCCATCTCCACAACCTGTGCCTGCTCCGGTGCCGTTCCGTTCTTCAGCGCCTCTAACCGTTCCAGTCTGGCACGCTGTTTGGTGGTTCTGGCACGGCATCCTCTCTTGGCCCATTCCAGTTCCATTCTAAGGACACTCTGACGCTTGCGCTCCGTTGCCAATTCCATCTCTTCTCTGGCTGCCTTTAATTCAAGGAATCCAGAATAGTTGGATTCATAGCTGTAGATCTTGCCCTGACTGATCTCCAGAATCTTGTTCGTCACCTGGTCAAGGAAATATCGGTCATGGGTCACCATGAGAATCGTTCCCCTGAAATTCTTCAGGTAATCTTCCAGCCACCGGATCATGGCACTGTCCAAATGGTTGGTGGGCTCATCCAAAAGCAGCACATCAAAATCCTGTGCCAGCACCTTAGCCAGAGCCACTTTTCGCTTCTGGCCGCCGGAGAGCTGATCAATGGGCATACTGTAATCCATAATCCCCAACTGACTTAAGTTGCTCTGAACCTTCCATCCTGTCTCGTCATCGCCTGCATAAGAAAGAATCGTCGCATTCTCCGGGAACTTCGGCTCCTGAGGCAGCCATGCCAGTTTCAGCTGATTCTGCCGGATAATATTGCCGGAATCCGGCACTTCATCGCCTGCGATCATTCGAAGCAGCGTGGATTTGCCGGTGCCATTGATGCCCACAATACCGATCTTGTCACCTTCCTGAATACCGATGGACGCATCATCGAAAATCGTCTTCTCACCAAAAATTTTGCTTATATGTTCAATATTCATTATATTCATAAAAAAATACCTCTATCTATTTTATCTTTAATAATGATAAATGAAATTTACATAACCGTCAATTGTATTTTCCATTGAAAAGGCTTGCAAATTAGCTAAAATACGGTACAATAGGGATTGCAGTCTAAATTATTAAAAATTGGCGTAACTGCTGAATGATATGTACACAAACAGAAAGGTTTATCTATGATTAGTGCAAATAATGTTACTCTGCGCATTGGCAAACGCGCACTCTTTGAAGATGTGAATATTAAGTTTACCGAAGGCAATTGCTATGGTCTGATTGGCGCCAACGGTGCCGGAAAGTCTACTTTCCTGAAGATTCTCTCCGGTGTCATCGAACCGAGCAAGGGCGACATCGCAATCACACCTGGCCAGCGTTTATCCGTACTGGAACAGGACCATTATAAATATGATGATTATCAGGTATTAGATACCGTTATCCTGGGCAATAAGCGCCTCTATGAGATTATGAAAGAAAAAGACGCTATTTATGCCAAAGAAGATTTTACAGATGAAGATGGTGTTCGTGCCAGCGAACTCGAAGGTGAATTTGCCGACTTAAACGGCTGGGAAGCTGAAAGTGATGCTGCGACGCTGTTAAATGGTCTCGGTATCGACACAGATCTTCACTATGTTTATATGCGTGAACTGGACGGCGGTCAGAAGGTCAAGGTTCTTCTTGCCAAAGCCCTGTTTGGCAATCCGGACATTCTGCTCTTAGACGAGCCGACCAACCACTTGGATCTGGATGCCATCGCATGGCTTGAAGAGTTCCTGATCAACTTTAACAATACCGTTATCGTTGTCTCTCATGACCGTTATTTCCTGAACAAAGTCTGTACCCATATCGCTGATATTGATTATGCCAAAATCCAGCTTTACTCCGGCAACTACGATTTCTGGTATGAATCCAGTCAGCTGATGATCAAACAGATGAAGGAAGCCAACAAAAAGAAGGAAGAAAAGATCAAGGAACTGCAGGAATTCATCCAGCGTTTCTCCGCCAACGCTTCCAAATCCAAGCAGGCAACGTCCAGAAAACGTGCCCTTGAGAAAATCCAGCTGGATGAGATCCGTCCATCCAGCCGTAAGTATCCATATATCGACTTCAAGCCAAACCGTGATATTGGCAACGAAGTACTTCACGTTGAAGGCATTTCCAAGACCATTGACGGTGTGAAGCTCCTTGACAACATCTCCTTCACCCTCGGCCATGACGATAAAGTAGCTTTTGTCGGCCCGAATGTCAACGCCACAACCGCTCTTTTCAAGATTCTGGCCGGTGAAATGGAACCGGATGAGGGTTCTTATAAGTGGGGTGTTACCACAACACAGACTTACTTCCCGAAGGATAACACTGCTGAATTTACAAGCGAAGACAGTATCGTTGACTGGCTGATGCAGTACTCCCCTGAAAAGGATGTGACATTTGTCCGCGGTTTCCTTGGCCGTATGCTCTTCTCAGGCGATGACGGTCTGAAGAAAGTCAATGTCCTCTCCGGTGGTGAACGTGTCCGCTGTATGCTGTCCAAGATGATGATGTCCGGCGCCAACACCATGCTGATGGACGAACCAACCAACCATTTGGACATGGAATCCATCACAGCCCTGAACAACAGTCTGATCAAATATCCGGGTGTTCTGTTATTCACTTCCCAGGACCACCAGTTTGTACAGACCGTTGCCAACCGTATTATGGAACTGACACCTGGCGGTCTCATTGACAAACAGTGTACGTATGATGAATATCTTGAAAATGATGAGATGGCAAGAAAACGCCAGATTCTCAATATGGAAGCAGAAGCTGACGATTAATTTACAGACAGGTACTTGTCAGCAAATCTTAAGGATTTTTTAAAGCCTTTATCCGGCTTATGTGCTATGCTAAGAGCAGCAGAGAAATGATGGATCCATGATTTCTTTGCTGCTCTTTTGCTGTTAATGTACTTAATCATCGGAGGCTTGAAAATTACTTATGATAAAAAACAAACAACTCTTATTGATCATACTGATTATTTTTATTCTGGCTGCTGCCGGAAGTTTTTTCATTCTTTTTGTCGATCAATGGCATATAGAAATTGATGATGGCTCTGAAAATAATGTCAAAATCGAATACGGCGATACCTATGATGACGGCACCGTCACTGCCGCATTAAAAGGCCGATATCTGTTAAAGAAGGGATTCCCTGTTGCTGTCACCTCAGAGGGTTCTGTCAACAGCTCCAAGCTTGGCAGTTACACCATCAACTACCATGCATCTTTCCTTTTCTGGAAAGGTGCGGACAGTAAAACGGTGACTGTTGAAGACACAGTTCCGCCGGAAATTAAGCTGACAACCAATCCGGATCATTATACCCTTCCCGGCCATCCTTATGAAGAAGAAGGCTATACGGCATCCGACAATGTAGATGGTGATCTGACGGATAAGGTAACCCATGAAGAAAAGGACGGAACAGTGACTTATAAAGTTTCTGACAGTTCCGGTAATGAGACAACCGTCACTCGCACCATTGTCTATGACGATCCGATTCCGCCGGTCCTGGCCTTAAAGGGTGACAGTGAAATAACCATACAGGCCGGTTCTGATTATACCGATCCGGGATATACCGCCGAAGATAATGTGGACGGTGATCTGACAGATAAAGTTTCTGTGGATGGTTCTGTCAATACCTACAGCGCAGATACTTACACACTTACTTATAAAGTTCAGGATAATTACGGCAATGAAGCCACGGCCACCCGAACAGTCACTGTTGAGCCGGTCCGCCAGGCAGACACCGGCAACCCTTCCGGCAAAATTGTCTATCTGACCTTTGACGATGGTCCCGGTGAATACACTTCCAAGCTTTTGGACATTCTGTCCAAATACAATGTCAAAGCCACCTTCTTTACCGTTGGTTCCGGTCACCCGGATTTGTTAAAAGCCGAAGCAGACGCCGGTCATTCCATTGGCATTCACAGTGCTACACATGATTATTCCAAAATCTATGCCAGTGAGGATGCTTTTTTTGCCGATCTACGCAAACAGCAGGATACCATTGAAAATGCCACCGGCATCCGGACAACCCTTGTCCGTTTTCCCGGCGGAAGTTCCAATACCGTCAGCAAAAGCTACTGCTCCGGTATTATGACCAAACTGACCAAAGACCTCACGGATATGGGATATCAGTATTTTGACTGGAATGTCACCAGCGGTGATGCCGGCGAAACAACCAATACATCCGTTGTCGTTCAAAATGTCATCTCCGGGATTCAGCAGCATGATGTCTCCATTGTCTTGCAGCATGATATCAAAGGCTTCAGCGTCAATGCCGTGGAACAGATTATCCAGTGGGGACTTGCACATGGGTATACATTTCTGCCCCTGACCGCTGAAAGCCCGACGGCGCACCATGGTGTCAACAACTAATAACCATCACATGGTTCCACGATATAAAAAAGAGGCTGTAAAAAATGAGTAATAAATTCATTTTTCACAGTCTCTTTTAAATGATTTTTCAACCATATCTTTACATATAGCATCCCAGAGGCATGCTGTTCTGCTGCAGCAGATGCAGGATAGAGCCTACAACCTGTGCACAAATCTGCAGAATATATCTGCAATCATTCTCCACAGACTTCACTGCATGCAGATATTCTGTATGACATTTCTTAATAAATGCACAAATCTCATCCGCCGACCGCATGTTCACTTCCTGGAAATGTGCATGTGTCTCTTTCATTTTTCTCACAAACTCCCTGAAATCCACTTTCAGCTGTGCTTCATAATGAATATGTTCTGTCATAGTTCCCGGATATTCAATATTATGCGGGAATGTAAAATAATCCGCAATATAATGGGTAATGACACCGAGATCCTTGGACAGACCGATGGTCATGCCTTTATTCTTGTCATATTCATCAATGACTTTATTAATCTTCTTTTCAAGCTTATGGAATGTCAGATCAATTCTGTGTTTAGTTGTTATAAAGCTGGGCACAAGGTCTGGTTCCAGACTTCCGAATCTGAAAGCCAGAGGATGGTCGATCATGTCTGCATCCACAATATCTACAATGTATCCTGCTAATGATAAATGAGACTTTTTTCTCAATATGAAACCCTCCACACATATATAACTGCGGCATCAGCCACTTTTTCTGTCTTTTACTTACATCTCCACTATTGTACACCCTTCCTAATCAAGAATCAATATCATTTACAAAAATTTCACATTCCATTTACACAGGAAGCGTTCATTCACCTTGACATTGCCATTCACATCATATAAAATTAATGTAATTATACGATTTTACAGAGGAGATGATTTTTTTTGGATTCCAGTGACGCGATGCAGCTTATTTTTCTGATTGTTTTGTTGGCTTTATCTGCCTTTTTTTCATCAGCCGAAACTGCATTAACCTGTGTCAGCAAAATTCGTATCCGCAGCCTTGCTGAGGAGGGCAATAAACGCGCCTGTCTTGTTAAGGAACTGACGGATAATCCATCCAAGATGCTGAGTGCTATTCTGATTGGCAACAATATTGTCAATCTGAGTGCTTCCTCATTATCTACCATGCTGGCCACTAAGATGGCCGCACAACTCGGAGCCGGTGCCAACGCAGCTACCTTTGTTGGACTTGCAACCGGTATCCTGACTATTCTGATTTTGATCTTCGGTGAGATCACACCTAAGTCAGCAGCCACCATCAATGCCGAGAAGATGGCCCTTGGTGATGCGGTTGTTATCTACTGGCTGACCCGTATTCTGACACCTGTCATATTTATTATCAATCACCTTTCCCATGGTGTGATGCGCCTGATGGGCATTAATCCGAATGCACAGGCCAAGACCATGACAGAAAATGAGCTTTTGACAGTCATCGATGTCAGTCATGAAGACGGTGTTATCGAATCCGAAGAGAAGGAAATGATCACCAACGTGGTGGACTTCGGCGATTCTGTTGCCAGTGATGTAATGGTACCGCGTATTGATATAGAATTTATGGATGTAGAGAGCAGCTATGAGGATGTACTCGCTGTTTTCAGACGTGACAAGTATTCCCGCGTACCGGTTTATGAAGGTAACAAGGATCACGTCATCGGTGTCTTGAATCTGAAGGATGTTTTCTGTTACAGCGATCTTCCCTCGAATTTCTCTATCCGCAAGATTCTTCGCCGCCCATACTTCACTTACGAGTTCAAGAGAATTTCAGACCTGATGGTAGATATGCAGAAGAATTCCATCAGTATGGCCATGGTGTTAGATGAATACGGTGCCGTTGCCGGACTCATCACCCTGGAGGATCTGTTGGAAGAAATCGTGGGTGAGATCCGCGATGAGTATGATGAAGAAGAGAAAGATGATATCCGTAAAGTCAATGAACATGAATATACCGTAGATGGTACCACCAAGCTGGAAGATATTGACAAGCTGCTTGATCTGCACCTTGAATCTGAAGATTATGATTCCATCGCCGGACATATGATCCATGAGCTTGGTCATATTCCGACAGAAGGCGAATATATCGACATTAACGGTATCCGTTTTACTGTTATGAAGATGGACAAGCATCGTGTGGCCGATATTGATATTCGTCTGCCGAAAGCTGAAACTGAACAGAGCCCATCTGAGCACTGATCTTCGGTGTCATCATCGGTGGTGCATTCAGCACAATCGTATCTTCACTGGTGAATGATATTCATCAACAAGCTGAAGAAGCCTGCACCTGTTGCTGCGCCGACCACAAAGGTCTGTCCGTACTGCAAGTCAGAGATACATATTGATGCCGTTAAGTGCCCACACTGTGCATCAGACCTTGAGGACACAGAACAGTAGTTTTGCCGGTTGTTCATCCCATTCAATTTATGCTTATAAAAGAAGCTTCATAAGATGGATTATTTTCTCACACCACAGCCATCTTACGAAGCTTCTTTTTTATCTATCTGTATATTGCTGTCTCTGCCCCCTGACTAAACAGCCATTTCCTTTAAATCATCCGCAATAATCAGTTCTGCTTCCGTTGCAGTCTGGATTTCTTCGATCGTATATTCCGGATTGTATTCAACCAATGCCAAACCTTCAGGTGTGACTTTCATTACCCCCATCTCTGTTACAATGAGATTCACCTGACCTTTTGCAGTCAGAGGCAATGTACACTCCTTGAGAATCTTATGCTTGCCTTTATTTGTATGCTCCATGGCAACAATCACTTTTCTGGCGCCTACCACCAGATCCATGGCGCCTCCCATACCAGGCAGCATTTTTCCCGGAATTTTGTAATTGGCGATATTGCCTTTTTCATCTACCTGAAGAGAGCCGAGGACTGTTACATC
>OHAU01004198.1_pt1 | contig 10204 bp, 7 predicted proteins | sample 1577181 | NCBI WGS metagenome assembly OHAU01 (sample SAMEA3541472, study PRJEB24748) | human gut metagenome | biome: human gut; feature: human-associated habitat; material: faeces | place: China | collected 2012
AGCTTTTTTGTTTTTCTACTATGACGTTTTTGTAGGGCAGCAGCTTTTGCGGGCTCAATAGATTTTTGCGCTTCGTGTAGTTTCAAACATCCTTGTGCTCTGTGGGTGCTCAGGCGCTTCGCAAGTGCCATGTTTACGCTTCCTAAGTACCATGCTTACGCTTCCTAAGTGCCGTGTTTACGCTTCCTAAGTGCCATGCTTGCGATTATTTAGAAAATCTGTAAATACTTTTTTTTCTTAGCTCTGTCACTTTTTGTCACATCTGTATATTTACTTTGCAATCGAAAACAAAACATTAAGAAAGGAACCGTTTATGTTTAGAGGTTTTACACAATTCGTTTGCGACGATTGCGGTCACAAGTTTACTGGTCTAGATATGGAGTGGATGTGTACAGTATATCCAGCTCCTGTGAAATGTCCAAAGTGTGGCGGATGGCATACATATCCATCAGGATTTAATGTATGTCTACCACTTGGTGGATTGTTTGGCTTGAACAAGCGTATCTACCGACGTATATGGAAAAGCAGAGAAGAAACAATATAAGATATATAAGAGGAATCCATAAGATTTCTTGTTAAAAGTTTGGTGGCTCATCAGATTTTTAATACATTTGCCATTGGTTAGTGACAGGGCAGGTGAAAGTCCTCGCTTGAAGTCGCTACGATGCAGAGAAACAAGATAATCTTGTGGACACGAGCAAGCTATTCAGTTCTGTAGGTTGAAATCTGGTAAATTGAAACGTAGAAAGAACGAGAATTTGTTTGAGCGAGTCTACACCGTCATAGGTGTGGATTCCTCTTTCGCATTTTCTTTTCTACGGGTTTTACCAGAGCCTAACTTACAAGAAAGTGAAGAAAGTAGGGGTTCGCACCTCCTTTTTTTACTTATGAACCATTATGAACTTGTATGGTTCACAACAATTCAATACCTTTGCCCCATAGAGGCTGCACCTCAGCATAACATTCAAGCAAGCTTGATGATTCTGCCTTCGGTTTGCACTACCTCTTGACCATTAAAACTAACAATTCGCTGTTTCGGCTTAAAAACAGGAGCTGCAATATGCAATAACCTAAAAAACTCAATGCTTATGAGTAAAGTGTTTCAAGTGAAGCCTAAGCGCCTTAAACGCTCTAACGGTACCGTCCTCACTCCAGAAATGGTAGTGACAGTAACAACCATGCAGCACACCGCCACCCCTTTTTACAATGGAGCCAAGGAGGTGCAAGAAGCCTACATGCGCATCTATGCTTTCGATTATAAGAAAGCATGCTGCAATCCGAATGATTTTGAATTTATAAAGTTGGACTAAAAGCAAAAGAACAAACATTATATAACAAATAGTTTTTTATTACGTAGCCAAAGATGTTGAAAATATTTTTGTAGTATGAAAGGGTTTTTAAATAATGTGAGTAACATATTGAAAAATAGGCTTCTCAAGCAAAATGTGAATCAAGACGATGAGGATGGGACAAGCGTCGAACGTTTCATCATCAATAGCTTTTTGGTCCCAGAACACCCAATAACACGATTCTCTCTGAAATTAAAGATGCAATATCTTTCTGGTATACAAGAAGTATTATGTTTCTTTTTTGTTTCCAATGTAAAGGTTCGTTTTTGTTTTGAGCAGTTGTATCGGTGTTTGCTTAATGATACATATAATGGTGATTGGGAAAAGCCGATATCCTTAAAGAAAGCAAGAAGTGCCATATCTTTGAAGTTTGAAGGACTGAAACTTTTCACTATGTCAAGTTCTTTTTGGAGTGATATTTTTAGAATCATTTCTATATCTGGCGAGCAGAAGATTTTGAATCAGCCTTCTTTTTTTGACAAACTTTGCAATCTTCAAAGGTTTTATGATAAAAAAACATTAGGAAAAATCCATGATTTCTTCCTGGATTCTAAGAAACTTACGGACAACGAGATAGAACGATTGTATCTTAATGACCAGTTATTCAAGCAACAAAAAGAATATTCCATTCTTGTGGTTGGCAATATGAGTGCGGGAAAGTCCACGTTGATAAATGCCATTGTGGGCAGTAAGGTGGAGAGAGTTAAGTCCACCGTATGCACAAGTCAATTGAAGTACATATACAACAAACCGTATGAAGACGGAATAACCATGACAGATGGATTCAGCTATGCCTGGACAGATAAAGTTGATATATCTGTGTTGGATGCAATGCATATTGCTTTACACTTTAAGCAGGGAACGAGAAATAGAAGATGTGTTCTTATTGACACTCCAGGTGTGAACTATGCCAACGAGAGCACCCACTTGAATATAACAGCCAATGCCTTGAACTCAAAAAACTACGACATCATTCTATATGTGATGAATGCGCTGTATTTTGAGAGCAACGACGAGAAAAGGTTTCTAAGCACAATCGCAGGGATAAAGGGCAAGCGAATAGTCATCGCATTGAACCAATTGGACCAACTTAACATGGACGATGACTCCATAGAACAGGTTGTAAATGAAGTGAAGATATACGTTCGCAGCATGGTCAATGGCAAGAATATATCCGTCGTGCCAATATCCGCAAAAGCTGCTTATCTGGCCAGTGCGCCTCAAGAGCAATTGAGTAAGCAGGAAAGCTTCACAAAGAAGCAATACATGAAGATGTTTGGTTCGATGTTTTACGACTTAGGACTTTATGGAACTGGTACAAGGTCGAAAAAAAATGACCTCTGCGCCCTTTCCGGTTTAACAAATTTATTAAACAACATAGATTTATGAAAAAAATAAAGATCACCTACAATCCCTATTTAATCAAGACCAACGTCTTGATTGAAGGGAAAACTCCAAAGCCCAACAGTCGGTTGAATTTTGGAAAAATACGTCTGCAGGAGTGGGCGAACAACATAGCCGACATATTGGTGGAAGAAAGCCACGACAAGAATTTTCAAATTGAGTTCGTTGGCTTGGAAACCGATTTCGAGGATTTGCAGGCTGCTATTTCTGATGCAAATGACGTCTCAGCATCATTCGATTTTAAGAAAAAACCTTCTGTAGAAGAGGTTGAACATGAGGTGAACCGAATTTTTATCGACATACAGAATGGTCCTATCGAAAAGTTGCGAGATAACTCTATTGTTGAGGCGTTCAAGAAATCGAAGAACCAATTGTTTGAGGTGAATGTCGTAGCGACCATGAGCTCTGGAAAATCGACATTGATAAATGCACTCATAGATAAAAAATTGATGCCTGTAGCAAATATGGCAACAACGGCAACAATCGTCCGTATCATAGACACAGAGCAGGACAACTTTTCTGCTATAGCATACGATAAAAATGGAGAGGTCATAAAAAAAGATTCTGACATAGTGTATCGGACCATGAAGGAATGGAACTCTGATGAGTCAATTTCTTCTATAGATATATATGGCAGAATACCATGTGTGAAGAGTGCGGGCATGAAACTTGTGCTTGTAGACACACCGGGACCAAACAATTCGCGTGACCCTCATCATCAGCAAATGACATACAGAATGCTGGAGAACTCGGACAAGCCGTTGGTGCTCTTCGTGATGAATGGAACACAGCTTAATGTGAACGATGAGAAGAACTTAATGGATTATGTTTGCGACTGCATGACAAAAGGTGGCAAGCAATCTCGTGAACGCTACATCTTTGCGATAAACAAGATGGACAGCTTTAATCCTGAAGATGAGTCTCCGGAAGATGCGCTCAAACAGGCAAAAAATGTGTTGGAGGACAACAGAATATTGTATCCAAACATATTCCCAGTCTCGGCACAGGCCGCTTTGGAAGTTAGGACACAACCTTTGTATCATAACGTAAAGGATTCATACGCGAATATTTTGAGAAACTTCAAAGAGTTTGCGTTTGATGACTACTATGAGTATAGTCATTTGCCTATATCTGTCCAAAAAAGAACGGAGTCAATGCTGGTTAAAGCGGATGAGGATACGGGCATAGAGATTCATAGTGGCATAGTGTCCATAGAACAAGCTATTAGTCTGTATGTGAACAAGTATGCGCGAACCCAAAAGGTGAGAGATTTGGTTGACACTTTTAATAATCGACTCAACGAACTTAAAGCCATTGTGTCTCTGAAAGCTGATATACGTGACAATGTGAAGAAAAAGGAAGAGCTGGACAAGGCGATAAAGGTTATTCAAGATAAGATTGAGTCTGGCAGGTCTGCCAAAACTTTGTCGAAGCTTATAGAGAAGAAGGAACTTGCAAAGAATGTGACTAAGGACATTAATGATTTTGTCGATGCTACTACGAATAAAATTAACAGCATTATTTTCCGTTACAGTCACTCCACGAAGGTGCGAAAGTCTGATGCGATAAGACAAGTAGCCGAGGTGGAAAGAGAGAGTCAGTCTATACTCAACCAATTGGATTCACATATAAATTCTATTCTTGAAAGAGGCTATAGAGATCTCTACGAGGACATTATAGAACAATATGTAAGTTATATAAAGGATCTTGGTCTGGCTATGACTGACTCAAAACTGACGCTTAAACCTTTGGATTTTGTTGCAGAAGACATTGCTGATGTGGACAAATTGCTCCGAAGCCAAACACAAACGGTGGATGAAGGCAAAAATGTGACCCGTACAAAGCGTGTTTCATATAAGGAGAAAAAAACTAATTGGTTTTGGGAACCTTGGAATTGGGGTACTGATAGATATGAGACTAAGTGGTATGATAAGAAGGTCACTGAGTGGGAGGCGAATTATGTAGAGTATGTTAATATGAGTAATGTTGTCTGCGACTATTTTGAGCCGATACAGGACCAATTGGAAGAAGCCAGAATTGCTGCAGAAAAACATGCTAAAAAAGAAAGTGTGCGAATAAAAGAACAACTGAAAGGCTTTCTGGTAAAGATAGACCAAAATCTGCAAAGCAAACTGAATGAGCTAAAGCAGAGTACGGAGACTTCCCTGCAGACAAAGGCGGAGATTGCAAAACAAGAGAGCGACCTCGAATGGATGAAGGGAATAATAGAAAGAGTAAACGGATTGATAAACTTCTAAATCAAGAAAACAATGAAACAGAAATTTATAGAATCAGTAAAGAGTGGTGATGTAAGAAAAGTACGCTTGTCACTTTCAAACGAGTTGCTTTTGGATCCCCGAGGCAAGGCCTTCGCAGAGATGCTGAATTATGCGAAGGCTAACTTGAGCAATCTGTTTGAGGAGAATCGAGAGGCGAGGTATGAGGTTTTGCCTAAAGAGCAATGGGACGAGAATTTCCTGTTCATTGTGAAGAGTGACTTGGATTCCAACTTCTCTGTTGAAAAGCTCGCCTTTTATCAGGCTGTCATAGAAATTGTTGGAAAAGATAAGATGGCTTCTTTGGACGAGGAAGAGATGAATGCAAAGATACAGAAATCGAGCTCTCATCAGCCAAAGGGAAAAGCAAAATGTAGCAAAAAGACCGTTTCTATGTCTGTCGCTACAGGTGGTGCAGTTTTGACCATTGTCGGACTTTGTGTTGGTAAGACACTATTGACTTTGGTTGGTGGCGCAGTGCTTATTGGTGGAGTATTGATTACTATTAATGATTCGAGAAAATGAGTACAATTTACGATAACATGGGAAACGGCTCCGAGGATAAGTCTGCTTTGGATGAAGTTTTCGGACGTTCTGCAAATAAGTATGAGGAACCTGTGGTAATAAAAAACGCAGGTTCTGAAATGCCTGTGCAGAAGGTAATAGAAACCTCTCCCTCGGATCTGCGTGAATATCGTCAGCAGATTGACACGGCAAAAAATGCTCTCAATTTGGTAGATGATGTAGTTCTCAAAAGCTATCTGAAGCGTTTGGACAGCATGGATATAGCGTCCATGCCAGAGGCGGAGGGTGTGGACTATAGTATTGTTCTGTTCAAAATAAACAGGATGGTGTATGAGGAGGATGAATTTGCAACGGACAAGTTTATAAGTGCCATAAGTTCTATGTCATTTGCAGATTGTTCTGTGTTCCTTGTCATTGACGGCTATCGTGATAAGACCGATTTCTATTTAGGAGTAAAGAATAATGATCCTAAGCGTACGACAGCTTCTGTCGCCGACACATTCAAGTCTTCTTTAGTGGGGCAATTTCCAGGCATTGACATAGATGACTGTTCTATTGTCGAAAAGGGTAAAAAATCATCTTTGCAGGAACAGGTGTTAAGGCGAATATCAAATGCGTCATCATTGAGTTCGTATGTTGGTATTCCAGCATTTAAGGATGAAGACGGCAAGTATGACAACAAAAACTATGTGCAGGGTACAGAGAAACTGGCTCAAGCGATGCAAGGTAAGCGGTATACTGCCATTATTCTTGCTTCTAATCTTACGACGGATGTTGTGACGGAGATAAGAAATGGCTATGAAACGATTTATAGCCAGTTGTCGCCAATGTCCACGCAACAGTTAGCATATTCTACCAACGAGTCTTTGGCGAATGCCATTAATAGGAGCAAGGGCGTGACACAAGGAAAGACTAAGACACAGACCATTGGTGAAAGTCATACAAACGGAACAAGCAACTCGCACAGCAAAAGCGATAGTGAGACGAAGAAAAGCAAAATCGCAGTTGGCAGTAGTGTATTGGGAGGGTTTTTGGCTGCAGTTGGTACCGGATTGATGATTACTGGTACTGGAGCAGCAATCGGTTTACCTCTTATGGCAGCAGGTGGTGCTATGTCAGCGGCTGGTGCTGCAGGGAAAAGTAAAACAAGTGGCACAACAGACACGTATGGAACATCGCAAAGCGACACGGAGAACAGAAGCATGTCTGACGCAGAGTCGCATTCAGAGACTTTCACGGACTCGTTGGGCAAGACCGCAACTATTGGCTCGAGCAAAAACTATACGCTGACTATTCACAACAAACACATAGAGGAGTTGATGAAACGTATCGACCAGGAACTGGAAAGAATTTCCATGTCCGAAAGCACAGGTCTATGGTCCGTCGCTTCATATTTCTTCTCGTATGATAATGATTTTGCTTCAGCCGAATCTGCCGCCACGATTTTCAAGTCTATCATGCAAGGTGAGGAGTCGGGAGTAGAGACTTCAGCCATAAACTCATGGATTGATAATTCTCAGAAAATGAAAATGCTGACCAGTTCAGTTTGTCATTTATCGCATCCGGTATTCAGGAACAACTTGACAGTGAATGGTGAAAACATAAAGGTAGAAAATTCGTCATTGTTGAGCAGTAAGGAATTGGCTATGTTGTTGAGTCTGCCTCATAAGTCGGTACCTGGCTTCCCTGTCGTAGAGCATGTCTCTTTGGCAAAGGAAGTGATACGTAACAATGAGAGTCTGATGAAGCGTGAAGTGTCTTTAGGCTGCATTTATGATTTGGGAAAGGCGTATACCGAGAATCGTGTCAAACTTGACGTGAAAAGTTTGACGCAGCATGTGTTTGTTACAGGTTCCACAGGTTGTGGAAAGAGCGAGACAATTTACAAGTTAATAAGTGAAACCAAGCAAGTCGGGGCTAAGTTCCTGGTCATAGAACCAGCCAAAGGTGAATACAAGAACGTGTTTGGTGATGTGAATGTATTTGGCACCAATCCATTGATAATGCCATTGCTCCGCATTAATCCATTCAGTTTTCCAGCAGGAGTTCATGTACTGGAGCATATAGACCGTCTTACCGAGATATTCAATGTTTGCTGGCCAATGTATTCAGCAATGCCTGCTGTTCTGAAAAAAGCGATGCTTGATGCTTACGAAAGCTGTGGTTGGGATTTGCGTTTGTCCGTTAACAGACTGTCACAAGGTGAGGATGTATACCCTTCTTTCCTTGATTTGTTCCTGTCTTTGGAAAAGGTAATTACCGAATCAGCATACTCTGAAGAAGTAAAGAGTAATTATTCAGGTGCGCTGTTGACACGTGTGGAGTCGCTGACGAATGGTTTGAATGGTGAAATTTTCTCTGTAAATGAACTATCTAATATGGTCTTATTCGACGAGAACTGTATCATCGACCTGAGTCGTGTGGGCTCGCAAGAAACAAAATCATTGATAATGGGTATCCTGATAATGCGGTTAAGTGAGTACAGAATGACAGGGGCAAATACTCCAAATTCAGCCTTAAAGCATTTGACTGTGCTTGAAGAAGCTCACAACATATTGAAAAGAGTGTCTACTGAGCAATCACAAGAAGGCAGTAACATGGCTGGCAAGTCTGTGGAGATGATAACGAATGCTATTGCTGAAATGCGTACTTATGGTGAAGGTTTTGTTATTGTAGACCAGTCACCGACATCTGTAGATAAGGCTGCAATAAAAAACACTAACACCAAAATCGTGATGCGACTGCCGGACGAGGATGACCGCAAAGTGTCAGGAAAGGCAGCCGGAATGAATGATAAGCAAATAGACGAAATAGCCAAACTGCCAACAGGAGTCGCTGTTGTCTATCAGAATGATTGGGTCAGTCCTGTATTGTGCAAGATAGACAGAATGGAGGATTCACGAGTAATTTTCAATGAACAAAAAGACTCTATACTTGAATTGAATTCAGAAAATGACATTAAGAATATAATAGAGTTTTTGTTGGCAGGTCAAACTGAAAATACCCAAAAAGCCTTTGATATCATTCAAATAGAAAAGTCTGTAAGGGCTTTTAATATGCCTTCGAAGGTGCGAATGGCTTTGTTGGATACGATAGAGGAATATAAGAAGAACAACCACATTTCTTTGTGGAATAGTGTTAGCATTTACGACCTATCGTCATTGTTGACAGACCTCTTGGGTATTTGTAAAGAATTTGAAAAATGTGTAAGACAATATTGTCAAAGCAAGGAACTAAACAAGAAGCTGACAGATTTGGTTAAGACAAGAGTCCCTCTTGATTATGTGTCTTGTCGATATTGCTTGAAATGTCTGTTTGCCGACTTCTCATTGCATTCTTCTGCTAATAAAAAAATGGCTGAAGAATGGCTTATAAACAATTCTAAATAGTTAATTTTAATATTTGATAAATATGAGTATGGAATTTAAACCAGATGCACTCAAAGACTTTTCTGATTGGAAGACATCTAATAATCAGGAGGGATTGCAGGGGCGATTGGAAGGTCGTATATTCGATGAACCAGTCTCGAAAAGTAATAAACGCGAAGGTGATCTTTTTATAGATACTGACTTGAAATTTGAGGATTCTTCTATGGATGATTCTTCTATGACGTCAGACTTGTTTACAGAAAAGATGGAACTTAATGTCACGGAGCACTTTGAAGGACAAGAAGCGTTGGATTGGTTAAAAGAGAATCATCCAGAAATATACGACAATATTAGTGGTACTTTTGAAGATGGACGCTGTTTCCAAAATGACGACTACTGGAGAGATAAACTTGTTTGTGAGAAGAAAAAAGATGGAAGCTTGGAAATCTACATGGATGATCCTTCCGCAGAAAATTCTCGAATTACAATAAAGGGGGATTTTGTATATGGAAATTCTGGATGCTCAGAAGGAAAAATTAATCAGGCCCCTAATATGTTCTTGGATGAACCAATGCCAAATAAAACATATGTAATTGATGGAACTTCGACATTTAAAACAGATGAATTAGGGCGAACTGTGTCAGCGGAACAGAATAGAACCATACCTACTGATGATGTAAAGACAGATTTGGATGATGATAGAAGAAAACTTGTCGATAAGTTTAAAGATGGGTTGGATTCAAACAAAGAAGATGCCGGTCATATACTTCAGAAGAATCAAGGCGGAATAAATGAAGTCATAAATCTTGTTCCGATGGACAAAGAATGGCAAAGAAGTGGTGGAGAATGGAGAAGTTTAGAAAGTCGTGAAGAAGCCATAATTAAGGATGCGCAAGACAATGGTGCCAATGAGATAACATCGCGACGGGAACTTATATATGATGGTGATTCCAAACGACCTTCAAAAATCAAGTTTGAGACAATAGTTGACGGAGATGTGAAGATTTCGGAAGTAGTTGACTGTCCTCAAAAATAGCGATTATTTACTTTGCAATACTTTTTCCTTGATGTTCTGTCACCATTTGACATCTCTATATAGTTACTTCGCAGCCGAAATCAAATGTATAACTATATAAGGTAATGTAACAATGGAAAAGAACATCAGGAAAAGAGTATGTAGGTTGGCTGCGGTAATGAGTGCCGGGCTGGTAGTATTATTTGGCTATTGGTTCTTCTTGAACCCTCATGGCTATTGGCAAAAGCAGAAAGAAGCTGAAAGGGA
>OHAU01004199.1_pt1 | contig 10203 bp, 12 predicted proteins | sample 1577181 | NCBI WGS metagenome assembly OHAU01 (sample SAMEA3541472, study PRJEB24748) | human gut metagenome | biome: human gut; feature: human-associated habitat; material: faeces | place: China | collected 2012
ATTTGGTAGAAGATGGGAAGAGTTACAGAAGTTTATGCAGAAAGTAGTCAATGCATATAAACTAAGTGAAGGTGAAAGAGTAGTTGTATATGTGCATAATTTGTCTTTCGAGTTTCAGTTTATTCAGGACGTCTTCAACTTCACAGATGTATTTGCAATGGCTTCTAGAAGTATCTTAACTGCTAAGACTGCACATCTAGAGTTTAGATGTTCATATAAGTTATCTAATATGTCTTTGGCTAAATTTATCGAGAATACACCTAATACATTGCATTATAAGGGTGTAGATGATTTAGATTATGCTACAGTAAGAACACCTGACACACAACTCACAGAAGTTGAATACGGATACTGCTTCAATGATGTAAAAGGGCTATACGAGTGTGTCATGGAACTACTTAAGGAAGACAATATAGCAACCATTCCATTGACTTCAACAGGATATGTACGAAGAGATTGTAGAAATGCTATGAATAAGAATAAGAATAATCGAAAGATGTTTCTTAGAAGCAGATTAACGCTTCTACAATATAAACTTCTTAGAGAATGTTTTAGAGGTGGTAACACTGCTGGTGATAGATATTTAACTAATCTAATTCTTAAGAATGTAGGAAGTTATGACCTTTCATCTTCATATCCATTTCAGATGATAGCAAGGGAATATCCATTAGGTAAATGGAACTATGGTGTCATTCCTGACATCAGGACATTAGAAGAATATAACAGGAAATACTGTACCATTGCTAGATATAGTTTCAAGAACATAAGGCTAAGAGATGAAAAGCCTATCCCATATATCCCACAGTCAAAATGTCTAGCACTTGGTGATGATAGAGAAATCTATAACGGAAGAATACTTCATGCAGATTTTCTAACAATATCAATGACAAACATTGACTTTGACATTGTCAAGGAACAGTACGAATATGATGAATTAGCCGTTGAAGAGTTCCATTACTCTAGAAAAGGTCTCTTACCTAAGGAATTAAGAGATACAATCATGTATTATTTTGAGAAGAAGTCTACGTTAAAAGGCGATGAAGAACATTATTATGAGTATATGAAATCTAAGAATAAGTTAAACTCTATCTATGGTATGACTGTTACTAACATTCTTAATACCGAGATTGAATACCATGACGGAGAGTATACAGAAAAGAGAATGACGGAAGAAGAAATGCAGGAAGCATTGGACAAGTATTATAAGAACCACCGTTCATTCCTGAACTATTCTTGGGGAGTGTTTGTTACTGCATATGCTAGAAGAGAACTAGAGGACGGATTGAACATTTCAGGACTTGACACTATCTACTGCGACACGGATTCAGTAAAATATATCGGTGACCATGACAAGGAGTTTGAAGCCTATAACGAAAGACTGAACCGAGAATGCCTTGAAAAAGGAGTTGTCAACTATGCAGAAGTCAACGGCAAAAGATATTATATGGGTATATTTGATAAGGAGAAAGGCTATGACGAGTTCATTACATTAGGTGCAAAGAAATATGCATTCCTTCAGAACGGAAAAGTAGGAATCACAGTATCAGGTCTTTCTAAGAAGAAAGGTGCTGACGAACTAGAAAAGAAAGGTGGTCTTAGAAGATTCCAAAATAACGAGGTATTCTACAATTCAGGAAGAACCATAGCACAGTACAATTCAGAAAAGGTTCATGATATAACGGTTGATGGTTGTACGTTCAGTACTGCAAGTAATCTAGCAATCGTTGATACAACATATACCTTAGGTATCAGTGATACAATGCTAGATATAATTGAAAGATTACAAGGAGATCAGGATTATGAAGAAGAAAAAATCAATGGCAAAAAGAATTGAAAAGTTTGAACAGAAACAGAGGGCTAAACAGGAAGAGAGAACCAATCGAATTATCGAGATGAAAAGGGCAGGTGATAAGGAAGCACTTGCCAGGGAAGTACGTCTCATGAATAAGAGACTGAATGAAAGATTCAGACAGATTGAAAAGAGGAATAAGCACCCTGAAAAGACAACAGGATATATGTATGCACAGCGTGAACTTGGCGTAGATAAACCACGTTACACAGAAAGTCTTAAAAAGATAATGCAGGAAGACATAGACAGATTATATGAGAATGCACTTGGTGTATCAAGAAAGTTAGGAAGTAAATCTACTTCTCTGTCAGGTCTTAAGTACATCAATGAGAATCGTGTTCAGGGGGCAATCGATGGTATCAAGAAGAATCTAGGTATCGACATTGAAGACAGTAAAGAGTTCAGAAGATTCTTAGAAGAGAATGTCAATGAAATGGTGGATAACAATATTGGTTCAGATGTTATTTTCGAATTATTCTCTATGGCTATGCACAAAGAAAAGGGAATAGAAACCCTAGATAAGATGTGGAAGGAATATGCTTCAAGGGGTGAACGTATAGATACGATTGCAATGAAGAAATGGTTAAAATAAAATTTACTTATTGACAAACAACCTAAATTATAGTAATATAAAGGTACAGAAAGTGAGGTGATAGTAATGACATATAAAAGTCCAACCTTAAGAAGTGCAACATATGGAGAGATTGCTTCATATCTAGGTATCAGTAGACAGGCAGTAGGAAATAAAATGCATGGTACTAGTGAGTTCACTTTGAATGAAGTACTTAAATTATATGATGTATACGGTATCACTATGTGGGACCTGAAAGACATTGTAGAAGAAGAAACACAAGTATATGAAGAAAGGAAGAAACAAGGATTATGGAAAAGACAAGGATAACATTATATGACATACTCATGATGTTCCCTAATGAAGAACTAATAGATATAGTATTCAATGGCTACAAGGTAGTACATTGTAAACCAGCAGGAGATATCTGCGACATATTCGCTATTCTAGATGATGAAATTTTAGATAGTCTAGTATTTAGAATTTCAGATGAATTAGGAAGAATCAAGATTGAATCTACTTCACCTGCAGTAAAAGAAAGGATTGGATATTATGAGAGTAAATGAAGTACTTAGTAGACTAGATGATTTAGAATTAGTTAAATTAAGCACTGCGGAATTATGTTGGCAGGGTACAAAAATTCAATTAATGCATGATGACAGATTCCATAACAGTAGATGGGGAGATATGCTTGTAACACACTTAGGTTCTATTGAAACTATCTTGGGTATGGGAATCTTTATCAAAGGAGAAAAGTTATGACACTAGATGATTTATAAAGGTACTTACACTATATTCATGTAATAGTAAAGGAGAAATACTAATGGATTTAGGAACTTATATATGTTTAGGATTTATCGTTATTATGTTAATATTCTTATTAATTGTTAAAATCAGTGAGAAATAGAAAAGGAGAAAATATATGAATAAAGTAATCTTAGCAGGAAGAACCTGCGCTGAATGGAAAATACACAAATACGGAGATAACAAGAGTTTTGTAACTAACTCTTTAGCAATCTCTGAAGGAAAGGACAAGACAGAATTTGTCTCTGTCACTGCTTTTGGAAAGACTGCAGAAGTCCTTTACAAGTATGTCAAGAAGGGTGATATGGTACTCATTGAAGGAAGTATCCATACTTCAGTATCAGAAAAAGACGGAAAGAAGACATACTACACTACAGTTGTAGTATTCCGTGCAGAACTCTTACCTAATGCACGAAATGGAAAGAAAGAATCAGATGAAAGTGAAATCCAATTCTAAGGATATCTACTTCAATGTATGGGATAGGATTCATGCCTATCCCAATTTTATTCTTTACATCTTTGTAGGTGGTCGTGGTACAGGTAAGACATATGGCAGTCTGAAAGAGTTTGCCATAAGGGCACACACCAATAGAAATAGATTCATATATCTAAGAAGAAGTGAAGTAGAAGTAGAGAACTGTTGTTCTCCTGTAAGCAATCCATTCAAGGCAATAAATGCTGACTTGGGAACGAATATACAGTTGAAAGTTATAAAGGATATGGCAGTCATTACAGATAATGAAGATGAAGAGAATCCTGAAATAATCGGATATGCAGGTGCACTGTCTACGTTCGGTAAATTCAGGGGTATGGATTTTAGTGACGTTGAGTACATAGTATTCGATGAGTTCATTAATACTAACCCTATGAGTAAGATGAAGAATGAGTTCATGCTACTAATGAATGCGATTGAAACAGTCAACCGTAACAGGGAGTTCAATTCGGATGGTACAGTTGATAATTCTAAATCGGTTAAGGTTATAATGCTATCGAATGCGAATACACTTGATGATGATATTCTTCGTACACTTAACATACCAGAAGTCATAAGACAGATGAAGATTAATGATGAACATGTCTACATTGACGAGGAACGTGGTATCTATTATGAAGATTTGAAGAATAAGAACTTTACAGATATGAAGATGAAAACAAGGCTATATAAACTGACTAAGGGTACTTCATTCTATGATATGTCGCTAGAGAATGACTTCACAAGTGACTACTTCGGTGACCTTAAGAAGGTGAACTATAATCAGTTGACACCGATATGCTCATACAAGAATATGTACTTCTACAAGCATAAGTCAAAGGATATCATATTTGTATGCAGGCGAAAGGCACAGTGCGTGTCATATGACGAGCAGACACTGAAGTCTTTCAAGTTGGACTTTTGGCACTACTTGGAATCATACAGAAGCAGGGGTAATATGTTTTTTCAGGATTACAATATCAAACTTGACTATATGCATATCATGTAGTATATTTAACTTAGGTGGGTTACATAATCAGGGCTCAGAAGGCTTGTAACAGGGTGATTCCCTCTTTGCCACCTTAATTTATTATAAAGGAGAATGAGTATGGACGAACCAAAAGAACCTAAAGAACCTGTTGAACCAAAAGAACCAACAGGTGGGGTAGATATCAAGACAACTCCTGAATACATTGCTATGAAGGAAATGCTTGATAATCAGACAAAAGAACTTGAAAAACTACAGAATCAGGTGAAAGACCTGCAGGTAGAAAAAGAAAAAATGGCTTTATCATATGGACTAGAAGACCACAAGCAGGAACAGTTAGACAATGCATGGCTTGAATTCTCTAGATATAGTCATAACAAGAAATAAGGAGATGATTATTTATGGCTTTAAATGCTCAACAAATTTACTCAATTGTAAATGAAGTGGCTTCACAGGCAATGGGAAGTGGTAGTGTTGCAGTTGTAGACAACGCTGGACTTATTGCATTAGGTGATACAGTACTTAGCAGTGACACTACAAAGAATAACTTCATTAATGCATTGACAGATAGAATCGGTAGAACTATCGTTTCATTCCGTGCTTATCACAGTCACTTTCCTGACTTTGAACGAGATTCAATTGAATGGGGTAATATCCTACAGAAACTTAAAATTGGAATGCCCGATGCTGAAGAAGACCAGAGTTATAACTTAAAAGACGGTACTTCTGTAGACCAGTACAAAATCAATAAGGCTAAGGTTAATCAGTTATTATTCACTACAGAAACACCATGGCAGACTCATATTACTGTACATCTAGACGAACTAGAAAAAGCGTTCATTGATTCTAGTGCAATGGGTGCTTTCATTTCAGGAATGTTCGGTGAGGTTCAGAATAGAATTGAATTGGCTATGGAAAACTTATCTATGGACTGCGTCAACAACTACATAGCAGAACTTTATAAAAGAAAAACAAATAAATCAACTAGAGTTATTAATCTAGTTACTGATTACAAAGAAAAGACAGATGTTGACCACACTGATAATCCTATTAGTGCTTTAAATGATGAAGAATTCCTAAAATATGTTGTTAGAACAATCAATTCAATATCAAGCAATATGGAATACATGACTACTGGTTTGTATAATGATGTTGTAGGAAAGGAAAGTAAAACTCCATGTACTAGACACACTCCTAAATCAGAACAGAAATTAATGTTATTTATTGACTTGGTTAATTCTTTAAAGACTAACATTAATTCTAAGGCTTTCAACATGGAACAGGTGGCTATTGATATTCCTTTCACTACTGTACCATTTTGGCAGAATATTACGGAACCTACAAAAATCTACATTAATACTGCTTCAGATGGAACTGAAGTATCAGCGAACTTAATCATGGGTATAATGTATGATAGAGAAGCAATGGGAACGTACAAAAAGAAGTATAACTCTATCACTTCACCTATTAATGCAGCAGGACAGTATTACAATGTGTTCTACCATATGATTACAATGTATTTCAATGACTTATCAGAAAATGCAGTTATTTTCTTACTTGCGTAAGTAGGTGATATTATGGAAGTGATTGCTTACACACTCTTCAACAAAAGAAAGAACAGTACTAAGCGTCCTTCAGGTGGACATAAGAGAAATGTCGTTCTATTGGACGACGTTTCTTTGTATTCACCTGTATTCCAAAGTGAATATTGGGCGTATAATGATAACTACTGCAAATGGGCAGGACGTTTATATTATGTTACAGATGTAGTTACACTTAGACAGAACCTGTTTGAAGTACACTGCGAGATTGACCCTTTAGCAACTTGGAAAAATGATATTCTAGACACTACTGCTTTTGTGACTTTCAGTACAAGTGACTTTGATATTGGGATTCCTGACTATAGATTAAGTAGTGATCCTATTACAATCACTAAGAGAACTGATAAGGAAGTATTTCCAGGGCTAGGAGAAGACTATGTTGTTTCATATGTAGGAACTTTGAGTGCTCCTTCTGTAGGACTTACTGAATCACAGTTAGAAGGATTGCAGGGGCAGATGATGTCTGAAAAGTGCGTAAAGACTATTGTAAAATGGGTTAAGTCTAATGTACTTGAAGGTGATTCACAATCTTTTGAAACTTCTAACTTGTTATCAGGTTTAATGGGGAATACATCTAACTCAATCACAAGATGTATCTTTACACCAAAACTTCATTCTACAGGAAGTTCAGGAGATATAGTTTTAGCTGGTGGGTACAACACAAACATTGTAGGTGTCAAGCCTTCTCATTCTTATAGTGAAACTTATTCTCTATCCATTCCATGGGCTTTCCCAACAGGTGACTTTAGAAACAGGGCTCAGTTTACTTCATTATCTATATACTTGCCTGGTTATGGTTTCTTAGCACTCAATGCAGATAATTACCAGGGTAAATCTTCAATATCTGTTCAGGCAACACTTGATTCTTTTGTAGGTGAAATCACATATCTAGTAGGTGGTAATGCTAAGGCAACGTGTTCTATTGCATATCCTGTTCAGGTCGGTACTTCACAGGTAGGTAATATTCCTAATGCAGTAACAGGTGTTGCACAGGCAGTCACCGGTGCTATGAGTGAAAACCCTGTCGGTGTTGGAATGGGGGTTTTTAATACAGTTAGGAGTTTGATGTCTACAGACGCTTCATCAGTAGGAAGTGCAGGTGGTAGCAGTGCTTTCAGTAGTAATAAAAACATAACTATTGTATTGAATGCTCATAACACAAATGTTGACCCTTCAAGTGTGGGTGCTACTATTGGAAGACCTTTAAATGCAGTAAGAAATATCGGTAGTCTAAGTGGATATGTACAGACGGCAGATGCAGAAGTACCAACATCTGCTCCTGACGAATACAAGTCAGTTTTAAATGATTCTTTGAATGGGGGTATGTACATTGAATAATGAAGTTATGCGATATGAAGATTTAGTTAAACATTATAATCAGGTGAAGCCTACAGATGTGCAGATGAAGGATTCTCTATCTTATTGGCACTATTATAATGCACTGCTTCACTTGTGCTATTCGATTTTTGAATTTGAGAATTTGCCTGACAATTGGGATAGAGATTACATGCTGAACCAATTATTTATCAGAGGTGGCTTCTGTGTATGTAAGACTGAACTTGGGGTGCTTCCTTTAATGTGCAGTACTTCTTATTACAATGTATATAACAAACCGACTAAGTGCTTGATTGCCAACAACGTGCTAGGGTCTTTTGAAAAGACTATCGGTGTGGATTGTGTATATGTCAACCTTGGGTGGGAGTTTGATTCATTTATTAATCTTAATATGGTTATCAATATGTATGCAGGAAAACTTGCTAACTGCGACGGAGCGATTGCGACTAACCTTATCAATTCTAGGGTGGCACTCCTATTTGTAGGAAGTGACAATGCAGAGATAGCTTCTATGAAGAAAGGTTATGACAACTTCACTAAGGGTGACCCAGCAATCTTCATTAAGACTAAGTCAACAATCAACAAGCCTGACCTGTTCTTTAACAATGTCAAGAACACTTATATTGTAGATGAACTTCAGGATTCTAAAGATGATATCTACAACGAGTTCTTAACATATATCGGTATCAGGAATGCGAACACAGACAAGAAGGAAAGACTGAATGTTGATGAAGTAAATGTAAATAATCAGTCTTGTAATTCTCATGTCTATTCATGGTTCTATAATGTCAAGAAAGAGATTGACCACGTGAATAAGATGTTCGGATTAGACATCAAGGTAAGACTTAATCAGCCTAAGGAAGAAAGGAGTGTTGATGATGAACCTAAACAACCTAATGAAACTGTATGATAATGATTTATTTGATGATATCCTGTTGCCTGAAGGTATCGACCATGATACAGTTGTAAATACGATCCTAATGGAAAGTGCTTTAAACACTCCTATGTACCCTGAACATGACCTGTTTAAGATGATGATTCAGAACTTCTTCCATAAGTACTACAACAACTTTGACAGGTACAACAGGGCTATGAATGAAGAGTATACACCTAATGAGAATTATCACAAGACAGATGAACGTACAATACGTGATAATGTCAACAAGGTTCAGAACTTGGACGGAAAGCAGGTTAACTCTTTAAATGAGAATGCTAATAACGAGAATTTCAGAATGGCTTTTGATGCGAATGATTACAAAAGAACAGACAGAAGCACAGGAAATACTACAAACAATGATACATATACTCAGAATGATAAGACTACTACTGACAGTAACAGGAATGGTACTATTATCACTAATTCTCATGGGCTGACAGGAGTTTATACTAATCAGAGACTAGTTGAAGAAGAAGTGAAACTACGTTCAAAATATAATGTCTATAAGTATATTAGTGATTTATTTTATGATGAATTTATGATAAAATGTATGTAGGAGGAATGTTATGAGTTATTTATATGATTTTCCACACACACGTAAATATGATGATGATTTAGGATTCTTGATTGAATACTATAAAGAAGTGAAGGAAGCCTATGACGGCACTTGGGCTAGAATAAATGAACTAGCAGATTATCTTGAAACACACTTACCTGAACTTGCTAGTGCTTATTTCGATGAAGCATTGAAGAACGGAAAGATTGCTGTTAATCTAAAATATAGTGCAGATGATACTTCATTGACATTCAGTTATACATCTAAGTAGGGGAGGTGAGAAAATGGGAACTTATGATTTTGATAGATTTAAAGATAATAACGATACCTACCTATGTAAGGATACAAATGGTAGGAAATTAATCAACAATACTGCAGTTGAATTGACTAATAATTTAAATGCTTATAAACAGGTTGTTGATAAGAAATTTGAAGACTTGAAGAACAGGTATGTTCTTATTGGTGATTCATACATGGAAGGTTACACACCTGACGGAAATGTTGAAAGTTTTGTATATAAACTACAGAGAATGATGAATGTACCTGACGATGATTGGATTGTTTCCTACTTTGGTGGAGTAGGCTTTGTCAACACTGCATCAGGTAAGACCTATAAGACCCTTACACAGGACGCATACAATAAAACTACTAAGCCTGAAACAATCACTCATGTAATATATGCAGGTGGTTATAACGATAGTCCATACACTAGTGAACAAATACAAACTGCTATAAAAGAATGCTACACTAAAATGCATGAATTATTCCCTAATGCAGTTATGTATCTAGCGAATATCGGTTCAACATTTAAAAATCATGAAGTGCTATGGCACTTGCACGATAATGTACAACATAGTTATGACTATGCAGGTGGATTCGGTAAAGTATGTTCACTTGGATATATTGGTAATGCACTACATGAAAGAGGTATGATGGCAACTGACGGAATGCACCCAACAGACTGGGGACACACAATCATTGCCACTGCATTATCATATAAGTTACGTGGTGGAGAATATGAGCCTGTGGGTAGATTCATTGATTTTAAGGCAAGCAGTACAACACCAGGTACTTCTAGTTCGGTAGTTAA
>OHAU01004209.1_pt1 | contig 10171 bp, 10 predicted proteins | sample 1577181 | NCBI WGS metagenome assembly OHAU01 (sample SAMEA3541472, study PRJEB24748) | human gut metagenome | biome: human gut; feature: human-associated habitat; material: faeces | place: China | collected 2012
CGGTGACCAAATGCTGAAAAGCACAAATCAGTACCGTGATTTAATCAAAAACGACCGCCCAGGTTTGCCAAATACACAGCGATCCAGCACCGAGCCGCGTCCAAAGCCCTGCATTTTCTCCCCAGTACAGGCAGGAGGAACAGGCAGTTTCCCGTAAATAATTCGCTGCCCCCCAGGATGACCATAGCCAGCCCCATGGGGAAAACCGCCGCCGTGGCCAGCTTGCCGCCCACCGTCCCGGCGATGGACGCCGCCACCCCCGCAAAGGCAATGAACGCCCCGGCCAAAACGCCCAAAACCAGCATTTTCCCCAGGCTCTGTCCCACTCTTTTTTCCACTCCCGCGCAGTATTCCGCCGCTGCCTCGGCAAATGTTCGCAGCATTTTTTCTCCCCCGTTTTCCGTGTATTTTTCTTATTATAACAGAAGTCATACTCGGTTGCAATTCTCCCTTTTTCGTGGTAGAATTTCCACTATAAAACAGAAGGAGGACTGTCCTATGAAATATGGATTTATCGGCACCGGCAACATGGGCGGCGCCCTGGCCACCGCCTGCGCCAAGGCTGTGGAGCCGGAGAGCATTCTGCTGTCCAACCGCAGCCCGGAAAAGGCCCGGGCCCTGGCGGAGAAACTGGGCGCGTCCTGCGCGGATAATGAGACCATCGCCCGGGACTGCGATGTGATCTTCCTGGGCGTGAAGCCCCAGACCATGGCCCGGATGCTTCAGCCTCTGCAGCCCATCCTGGCCGGACGCCGGACGCCCTTCGTGCTGGTGTCCATGGCCGCAGGCGTGACCATAGAGGCTCTGCAGGCCATGGCCGGCGGGCGCTATCCCGTCCTGCGTGTCATGCCCAACACCGCCTGCGCCGTGGGGGCGGGCATGACCACCTACACCTGCTCGCCGGAGGTGACAGCCAGCCAGCGCCAGACCGTGCTGGACTCTCTCTCCGCCTCGGGGCTTTTGGAGGAGATCGAGGAGAATTTGATGGGCGCCGGCAGCGCCGTAGCCGGCTGCGGCGGCGCCTATGCCTGCCTGTTTATGGAGGGTCTGGCAGACGGCGGCGTGCTGTGCGGCCTGCCCCGGAAAAAGGCGCAGCGCATGGCCGCGCAGATGCTTTTGGGCATCGCCACCCAGGCTCTTTCCACCGATGAGCACACCGGCGCCCTGAAGGATGCCGTATGCTCTCCCGGCGGGTCCACCATCGCCGGCGTCCGCAAGCTGGAGTCCCTCTCCTTCCGCTCCGCCGCCATGGAGGCCGTCATCGCCGCTTGGGAGCGGGATAAGGAAATGCAGCGTCAAAAGTGATCCCCCGTCGGATCTTTACTTGCAAAAACCGCACCAACCTCTTAAAAAAAATTTCACTGCAAAGCCGTGACCTCTAAAACCACTCGCCCACTCCGCTGCATACGGGGTGGGCGAGTTCGACACATTGGGCCTTATATATCCGATTTTTTTCGTCCTATATTTTTCAGGAATCCCTTGGCCTGCTTCAGTCCGTCCTGGGCAGAGGAGGCCATCTCCTCCCCAATATCCACGGCCAGACGCTTGAACACCTCCGTCAAGATCCGTCGGGTCTTTTCGTCTGACCCGGCAAATTCCTTCACCAGGGCCACCGCTCCGCCCAGGCCCATTTCCTGCACATCGTCCAGTGTCTTGGCTTTGCCGCCCATGCTGAGGATGTTGAAAAAGGCATCGGTGAACTCCTTCCGCTCCCGGGGCGTCATAGACCCGACCCAGTCCCGCAGCACATCGTCCGAGCGCCGGCCCAAGGCCGACCGCTCCTCCAGATGGATGAATCGATTCCGCTCCGTACACCACGACAGTGCCTCGTGCTGCATGATGGACTTGGCCGTGCTGGCAATGACCGTGTAATCCTCGCAGTGCTCCAGCAGCACGCCCACGATGGAGGACTCCGGGATGAAGGTGTGCATTTTCTCCCGGAGCAGCGCGTACTCCGGCAGCTCCGTCATGCTCCGGTTGAAGCCCGGCCCGTCGTTGTTGTATACATCCATCAGCCGGTCATACACCTTGTGCGGCAGGTGCAGTCCCGCCCAGGCCGCCAGGTTTCCGCCCTTGGAGTGTCCGCCGATGCGCAGCTTGTGCCAGCGGCAGATCCGGGCGATCTCCGCCGTGTATTCCGCTGCCCGGACCTGGGCCGGCACCGCCTCCAGGTAGCTCATGTTAAAGTCCTCTTTCCAGCCCACCAGAGAGGTATCCGTGCCCCGGAACGCCACAAAAACCGACTTATCCGGCAGTAAAAAGGACACCGCCGCAAACTGCGTCTGCGCGTCGCTGCGGTCCTCAAAGGCAAACATTCTCGTCCCGGCAAACCGCTCACACACCGCCGCCTGCCGGGCCACGGGAATATAGCTGAGCTGGGAGAGTCCCAGCTGGTCATCCGCCTCCGTAAGCCGGGCGCAAATGTCCTCCAGGGCCGCCGCTTCCTTGGGATTGCGGGTCAGCAGCTCCGGAAACCGGCTAAAATCCAGATAGGAAATGATGCACAGCACCAGATTATCCACCTCGTTAAAGGGGTCCACGGAAAAGGGGATGTCCCCCCGCCAGGTCAAATAATCCGTTACAGTGGTGGTATATTTCATGGTATCCTCCTCCGGGAACAAAAGATTTCTTGCATCTCGTGTCCGCCCCCCGCGCCGCGCAGGGATATGCGCGCAGCAGGCTGCAAGCCCTTTGGCATAAAATTCCAAAGGAATTTTAGCCGGGTCAGAAAAAAGGAGAGGCGCGGCAGCGTCTCCCCATTTCATGCAGTCGGTCAGTCCTCGTCGTTGTAGTCGTCCTCGGCCTGGGCCAGATCGCTGAGATCAAACTCCAGCTTCTCGCCGCAGTTGGGGCAGCGAATCTCGCCGCTGTCCAGGGTGTCCTCGTCAAAGACGATCTCCTCCTGGCAGACAGGGCAGGTGGTCTCGAAGTACTCGGCGTCGTCGTCCAGCTCCTCGTCGTCCTCGTCCATCTCGTAGAGGGCCTCCTCCACCTCGGACAGGTCGTCGCTGACGGCATCCAGGCCGTCCTCCAGGTCCACCAGGTTGTCGTCGATGTCCTCAAAGCGGATGCTCATTTCGTCCAGCACATCAATGATGGCGGCAATGAGCTTGCCCTCCTTGGTCTCGGTGTCCAGAGCCAGGCCCTCGGCCAAGCCCTTGAGATATGCGACCTTCTGGGAAATTTCCATGTTGCGCTCCTTTCTGAACCGCTAAAAGCTCCTGCTTACTTTGCCCGGGACAGGTATTCACCGGTGCGGGTGTCAATGGTGATCTTGTCGCCGATGTTGATGAACAGAGGCACCTTCACCTCCGCGCCGGTCTCCACGGTGGCGGGCTTGAGGGTGTTGGTAGCCGTGTTGCCGGCCAGACCCGGCTCGGTCTCGGTGACCTCCAGGTCCATGAAGTTGGGGCACTCCAGGCCGAACACATTGCCCTTGTAGCTGAGGACCTTGCACACGGTGTTCTCCGTGATGAAGCGGAAAGCGTCGCCCAGCAGGTCCTTGCCCAGGGGGATCATGTCATAGGTCTCCTGATCCATGAAGTAGTACAGGTCGCCGTCGTTGTAGCTGTAGGCCATATCCTTGCGCTCCACGAAGGCTTCCTCGAACTTGGCAGTGGGGTTAAAGGAAGTTTCGGTGACGGCGCCGGTGACAATGTTCTTCATCTTGGTGCGCACGAAGGCAGCGCCCTTGCCGGGCTTCACATGCTGGAATTCCACCACCTGCATGATTTTGCCGTCCATCTCGAAAGTCTTACCGTTTCTGAAATCGCCTGCGGTAATAGTTGCCATAGCTTTTTCCTCCTATGTATGAGGAAATTTTCCTCTCATTTCCTCGAAATTATATTATGCGCCAAATAGGCCGTATATATTCTATATGAAAATCTCGGTTTTGGCAAGTGCTTTGTTGCATTTTTTCCGTTCTTTTCCCGAAAAAGGATGCTCACAGGCACAAAAGGGCCTTGTCCGCCTTGGTAATGTCCCGGCAGCCCCCCTCCTCCAGCACGATCACATCCTCAATGCGCACGCCAAAGCGTCCGGGCAGATAGATGCCCGGCTCGGCGGAGACCACCGCTCCTGCGGGCATGGGCTCGTGATTGCCGGGACTGGCGTTGGGGCTCTCGTGGATCTCCACTCCCACGCTGTGCCCGAAGCTGTGGCCGAAATACGCGCCGTACCCGGCCCGGCGGATGACCTCCCGGGCCGCCCCGTCAATTTCCGCTCCGGTGACCCCGGCCCGGGCAGCAGCGATGCCCGCCAGCTGTGCCTTCAGCACCGTTTCATACACCCGCTCCATCTCCTCCGTGGGCCTCCCCACGCATACGGTGCGGGTCATGTCGGAGCAGTAGCCTCCGTACACGCAGCCGAAGTCCATGGTCACAAACTCCCCGGACTGAATGGGCCGGTCTGTGGGCACCGCATGGGGCATGGACCCGTTGGGCCCACTGGCCACAATGGGGTCAAAGGACATCTTTTCCGCCCCGAAGCAGAGCATATGGTACTGGAGCCGGGCGGAGATTTCCTTTTCCGTCACCCCGGGCCGAATCTCCGTGAGAATCTGCTCCAAAGCCTTTTCCGCTATGCGCTGGGCCTGCTCCATCCGCTCCAGCTCCCGGGCATCCTTTTGGGCCCGCAGAGCGTGCAGCAGGGCCGAGGCCGGCACCAGCTCCGCCTGCAGATTTTTCCGGTAGCGCTCATGGTCCGCCACGGTCATGGTCTCGTCCTCAAAGCCGATGCGCTTGGCTCCGGAAAGCTCCAGTGCCTCGTTGAGCCAGGCTATGTAGCCCTTGCCGCTTTCCGTCATGCCGATGGCCGCGTCCGAAACCTGCCGCTCTGCCGCCTCAATGTAGCGGCTGTCGGTAAAGTAAAAGTTGCCCTTCGTGGTCACCAGGGCCACGCCGTCGCTGCCCATAGAGGCAAAGCCGCTGGCGTAAAAGCGGTTATACTCCCCCGTAAGCAAAACGCCGTCCAGCCCTGCCCCGGGCAGAGCCTCTGCGATTTTTTTGAAATGATTCATAGCCCTTACTTCCTTTCTTTACACCGGGCCTTAAAGGGCTTCTGCAAGCCGTGGAGTATATGGTTCCACGCCCCTTTCGGCCCGCCCATAGGCTCCACCATCACCGCCAGCACGCCGCTGCGGTTGGCCCCTAATACATCGGTGAGGAGCTTATCGCCCAGCATGGCGGTCTGCTGCGGCGTGACCCCGGCCTTTTCCATGGCCGCCCGAAAGCCCCGGGGAGAGGGCTTCCCAGCGTGTCCCACATAGTCAATGCCCAGATCCCGGCAAAACCGCTCCACCCGCACGGGGCTGCGGTTATTGGAGAGGATCATCACCCGGATACCCGCCTCTCCCATGGCCGCCAGCCACCGGTGCAGGGTCTCGTCCGGGCCCGGCACATATTTGGGCGCCAGGGTATAGTCCAGGTCGCACAGCAGCAGGCGGATACCCCGCTCCCGGAGCATCTCCGGCGTCAGGCTTCCGTACCCGGGCAGCAGCATTTGCGGGATCAGGGAAAAGGACATATCCCATCGGCTCCTCTCATACAATAAATTAAAATTGATTTTACCATTTTTCAAGCGGTAATGCAAGGGGGCACCACAATGGAACTGTATTTAGCCACCGACGGTCAGCGTCTGCAAACAGCCCTGCAAAGCACGGCCCAGCTTGCCCACATGAGCTATCGCATCGGTCCGGAGGGGACGCTGCTGTCCTCTCCCCTGCCCCCGGCCCTCCGGGGCGGCCTGCTGATGCTCTCGGATGAAGGCGGGCAGTACCCGGATGCGCCGCAGAGCCTGTGTCGGGCCCTGACCCGGGAGTGTCTGCACCGGCGCTACGCCGGGGTCATCGTGGACGGCACGCCCCCGGAGAGCTTCTGCCGGGCCTTGGATGAGGCCCTGACCGGACAGGGCCGAAGGCTGTTTTTGCCCGAGGCGGCAGCGGACTTCGCCCCCCACGCCCTGGCGGTGGTGTGTACGGCCCTGACCTCCGGCTCCCTGACCCAGCGGCTCACCCGGGCCGCAGAGCGTTGGGGGCCGGAGCGCTTGGCCCTGGATCTCCAGCGGATGATGGCGGACTTCCCCCTCTCCGGCCCCGGGGGCGGCGTACCCCTCACCGTGTCTCGGCTCCGGGAGCTGGCCCAAGGTCGGGCCACCTATTTCAGCCGCCCCCTCTGTGCCCGCTATTTTACCTACCGGGACGGCGGCGACACCCGCTTCGTCCTCTTTGACGACGGTCAAACTCTGAAAAGCAAGATAGAGGAGGCGGAGAAGCTGGGCATCGGCTTCGGCTTTTTCATGCTCCCGGAGGTGGAGGATTTGCTGGCGGTGCTGTTTGCCCCGCAAGCTGCACCGTAAGTGTCCCCTTTTCTTCACCGAATCGGCACCGTTTTCTTCACCGATCCGGCGCCGATTGTCACCAAAAATACAGCCGAAAATTTAGTTTTTCAGGTCATAAAAAAACATGGTTTCGCATTACGGCGAAACCATGTTTTTTATGATTCTTTTTGCGCTAGAGATCAATAATATCTCTTGTTTCTGTTCTTGCGGGCCGCCTCGGACTTCTTGCGGCGCTTGACGCTGGGGCTCTCATAGCACTCGCGCTTACGCACCTCCGCCAGGACGCCGGCCTTCGCGCAGCTTCTCTTGAAACGCTTCAGAGCGCTGTCCAGGCTCTCGCCTTCCTTGACATGAACTTCGGACATCTATTTTCCCTCCCTCCGATGCACCCGGCTTCATCCAGGGTGCTCTTTAAGAGCCATTAACATGACTAACGGCTGTATTATACCCGGAACGGGATGGATTGTCAAGATGTTTTTATATAAAAGGCGAAATAGGGAGAATAAAAGCAAAAACCAGAATATTCGGAATATTATAGAAAAAGGGACGGCCTTGGCCGTCCCTTCAGTGTGTCAAAAAAGCCTCGCAGAGTTTGCCGCCCGCAGGCGGCAAAGAAATAGAATCATTTTCTCTCGCGACATGTGCGTGAGAGAAAATACAACTCGGGCTGCCAGTGTGGAATTTGTCCGTCACAGACGGACAAATTATGCGCGCAGCAGACCGCAAGCCTTTTGTCGGAAAAACCCGGAGGGTTTTTCGACAGTCTTAAAGGGACGGCCGGGGCCGTCCCTTTTGTGAGGTTACTTGGCGGGCTTGACGATCAAATTGACCAGCTTGTTCTTTACCAGGATGGTCTTGACCACCGTCATGCCTTCGGTGGATTTTTTAACTTTTTCCAAAGCCATAGCAGCGGCGACCACGGTCTGCTCGTCGGAGTCGGTGGGGACCACTACGGTGCCCTTGAGCTTGCCGTTTACCTGCACGGCCATTTCGGCGGTGGCATCGATGGTCTTGCTCTCATCGTAGCCGGGCCAAGGCATCTGCATACACATCTTGCCGTACTTTTGAGCGTAACCCATGAGCTCCCACATCTCCTCCACCATATGGGGGGCGAAGGGGCTCAGGAGCTTCAGCAGCGCCTCCAGGTCACCCTTGGAAAGGCCCTTGGCATAGAAATCATTGACCAGGGCCATGAGGGCGGCGATGGCGGTATTCATCTTCAGCTCGTCAATATCGTTTGTGACCTTCTTGATGGTCTTATGGACGGCGGCCATGTTCTGCTGGGAAATCTCAGGATCGTCCGTGACCCTATCCATCAGATTCCAGCAGCGATCCAAAAAGCGCTTGCTGCCCTTGACAGCCTCATCGGACCAGGAGGCTGTCTTTTCAAAGTCGCCGATGAACATGATGTAAAGCCGCATGGTATCCGCACCGTAGGCCTTAATAACATCATCGGGATTGACCACATTGCCCAGAGACTTGGACATCTTCACCGCCGGACGCTCGGCCTGGGCGCCGTATTTCTCCCGCAGGGCCTGCTTCTCCTCCTCGGTCTTGGCGTTACCCACATAGTGGGGGTTCTTACCCAGGATCATGCCGTGGCTGGTGCGCTTGGCATAGGGCTCCTTGGTGTGAACCACGCCGATGTCATAGAGGAACTTATGCCAGAAGCGGGAGTAGAGCAGGTGCAGCGTGGTATGCTCCATGCCGCCGTTATACCAGTCCACAGGGCCCCAGTACTCCTCGGCCTCCTTGCCCACCAGCTCCTTATCATTGTGGGGGTCCATATAGCGCAGGAAGTACCAGCTGGAGCCGGCCCACTGGGGCATGGTGTCGGTCTCGCGCTTGGCGGGGCCGCCGCAGCAGGGGCAGGTGGTATTGACCCAGTCGGTCATCTTGCTCAGGGGGCTTTCGCCGTCGTCGGTGGGCTCGTAGCTCTCCACCTTGGGCAGCACCAGAGGCAGCTCGCTCTCGGGGATGGCCACCCAGCCGCACTTCTCGCAGTTGACCAGGGGGATGGGCTCGCCCCAATAGCGCTGGCGGGAGAACACCCAGTCACGGAGCTTGAAATTTACCTTTTCCTTGCCCCAGCCCTGCTCCACGGCGTACTTCTTCATGGCGGGGATGGCTTCCTTCACGGTCATGCCGTTGAGGAAACCGGAGTTGACCATGATGGCCTTATCGTCCTTGGCCACGAAGGCTTCCTTGGTCACATCGCCGCCCTTGACCACCTCCACGATGGGCAGACCGAACTTCTTGGCGAAGTCCCAGTCGCGCTGGTCGTGACCGGGCACGCCCATGACGATGCCGGTGCCGTAGCCCATGAGGACATAGTCGGACACGAACATGGGCAGCACGCCGCCGGTGACGGGGTTGATAACCTCCACACCCTCCAGGCGCACGCCGGTCTTATCCTTATTCAGCTCCCCGCGCTCAAAGTCGGACTTGCGGGCAGCGGCAGCCTGATACTCCTCCACCTCGGCCCAGTTGGCGATCTGATCCTTCCACTTCTTCAGCAGGGGATGCTCGGGGGAAATGACCATATAAGTCGTACCGAAAAGGGTATCGGCACGGGTGGTGTAGACAGTGACATCATCGCCCATATTGGTCTTGAAGGTGACCTCAGTACCGGTGGAGCGGCCGATCCAGTTCTTCTGCTGGATCTTCACACGCTCGATGAAATCCAGATCGTCCAGATCGTCGATGAGGCGGTCGGCGTACTTGGTGATACGGAGCATCCACTGGCTCTTTTCCTTGCGGACCACCTCGCTGCCGCAGCGCTCGCACACGCCCTCCACCACTTCCTCATTGGCCAGGACGCACTTGCAGCTGGTACACCAGTTCACGGGCATGGTGGTCTTATAGGCCAGGCCGTGCTTAAAAAGCTGCAGGAAGATCCACTGGGTCCACTTATAATACTGGGGGTCGGTGGTGTCTACGCAGCGGTCCCAATCGAAGCCGTAGCCCAGCATCTTAAGCTGACGGGTGAAGTTCTTGATGTTTTCCTGGGTGACCACGGCGGGGTGAACATGGTTTTTGATGGCGAAGTTCTCCGTGGGCAGGCCGAAGGCATCGAAGCCGATGGGGAAGAGGACATTATAGCCCTCCATGCGCTTTTTGCGGGTGACTACATCCAGCGCCGTGAAGGGGCGGGGATGACCCACATGGAGGCCCGCCGCGGAGGGGTAAGGGAACTCGATGAGGCCGTAAAACTTTTTACGGGTCTTGTCGCCGGTGACGGCGCGATAGGGCTTGGTTTTTTCCCAATTGTCCTGCCATTTTTTCTCAATGGCCGCAAAATCGTACTGCATACTGTTTCTCCTTTATCTGAATATCATTTTGCACATAATAAAACACCCCGGACCGCATGAAGCGGTCAGGGGCGTGAAAAAACGCTATACCACCCTGATTCGGCTGCGGATCGCTCCGCCGCCCTCAGCAGCTCCTCCTGCAAGGAGCGTCCTCTGTAACGGGAGGACCCGTCCTGCCCTACCCCAACGGAGGCTCAGGCAGGCAACTCCGAGGCCAGTACGGCAAGGCTCCCCCATCGGCTCGCACCGGCCGCCGACTCTCTTCGGGTGGGACTGTCCCCGCCTTTTCCCCATCGCTGTCTTTTGCGTGATGATGAAAAACTTACAGACATTTTAGGATTATTTTTTGGATTTGTCAAGTGTTTGTTTTTTAGTTGGACGGGGAGACGGATTGCCACAGCCGGTGTGCGCACCGGCTTCGCAATGACAGGTTTTTTGTAAGGGGCACGGTAGAGCGGGCGGACAGGGTCGTCCGCCCCTACAAAAATGCGGATGACTTGGCAAGGGCGGGCGGGGTAGAACCC
>OHAU01004223.1_pt1 | contig 10135 bp, 6 predicted proteins | sample 1577181 | NCBI WGS metagenome assembly OHAU01 (sample SAMEA3541472, study PRJEB24748) | human gut metagenome | biome: human gut; feature: human-associated habitat; material: faeces | place: China | collected 2012
ATATAAAGAAAACTAGTATATAAAGAAAACTAGTATATAAAGAAAACTAGTATATAAAGAAAACTAGTATATGATGAACACCTTAAAAATAAAGGTTAATACCAAGGTAGAAATTACGAAATTCAGTCTTGCAAAATATTAACTCAACCTTTATAATAGATATTGTTTAATAAAAATAAACTAATAGTTTAGTAAAAAGTAACCAATGTATTATTAAACTAAAAGTTTAGTAGATGAAAACTCTACTTTGAAAAATAGATATAAAGTCTTGTCTAACAAGGATGACATGACATGGCTTATGATAGGAATTAACTTATATTATGCTAGGATAGGAGGGCTCTAAGGGCGATTAATATGGATATTGGTGAAAAAATCAAAAGACTTAGGACTGGGAAACAACTGACCCAGGAAGAGTTGGCTAATAGGTGTGAGCTGTCAAAGGGATTTATATCTCAAGTAGAAAATAACCTGACATCTCCGTCCATAGCAACTCTTATAGATATATTGGATATACTTGGGACTAATTTAAAGGAGTTTTTCTCAGAAGACCTAAATGAAAAAATAACATTTAAGCAGGATGATATGTTTGAGGTTGAAGATGAAGACCTAGGCTACACATTTAGGTGGTTGGTCCCAAATTCACAGAAGAATGACATGGAGCCTGTAATGGTTGAGATAATGCCAGGAGGAAGGTACAAGGAAGAAAAACCCCACGAAGGTGAGGAGTTTGGATATGTCATTAAGGGTACACTAACCCTATATATGGGAGACAAAAAATACAAGGTTAAAAAGGGTGAAAGCTTTTACTATAAGGCAAGGGCTAATCACTATATTACAAACGAGGGCAAGACACCAGTAGCAATGGTATGGGTCAGCAGTCCTCCATCATTTTAAATAGATAAGGGGTGTATATTTTGAATAATAAACTAATAGAGCTAAAAAATATATCAAAGACTTACGATGACAATACGGTTTTAGACGACTTTAACCTAACGATAAATGAAAATGAATTTTTGACACTACTTGGACCAAGTGGATGTGGAAAGACTACACTACTAAAGATAATAGGTGGTTTTGAATTTGCTGATGAAGGTGATGTTTATTTTGGTGGTTATAGGGTGAATAATGCCCCTCCATACCAGAGAAATATCAATACAGTATTCCAGAAGTATGCCTTGTTTCCACATATGAATGTATATGAGAATGTGGCATTCGGTCTTAAGATCAAGAAGATGGACAAGGAGGCAATAGATGACAAGGTAAAGGAGATGCTTAGCATGGTATCCCTAGCTGGCTTTGAGAACAGGTCTATAGACTCACTTTCAGGTGGCCAGCAGCAGAGAGTTGCTATTGCCCGTGCCCTTGTAAACGAACCTAAGGTACTTCTTTTGGACGAGCCTCTTGCAGCCCTTGACCTAAAGCTAAGACAGGAAATGCAGAGCGAGCTTAAGAAGATCCAGAAAAAGCTTGGTATAACATTTATTTTCGTAACACATGACCAGGAAGAGGCCCTAAGTATGAGTGATACAGTGGTTGTAATCCACAAGGGTGTGATCCAGCAGATAGGTACTCCAGTTGATATATACAATGAACCAGAAAATGCCTTTGTAGCCAACTTTATAGGCGAATCAAACATAATCGACGGAATTATGCATGATGACTTCGACGTTGAATTCTCAGACACTAGGTTTGTCTGTGTTGACAAGGGCTTTGAAAAGGGTCAGGCAGTAGACGTTGTAGTAAGACCTGAAGATATAATAATGGTCAAGGAAGACGAGGGTATGATATCTGGTATAGTTCGTTCATCCACATTTAAGGGTGTTCATTATGAACTAGAGGTAGAAGAAAACAGCAGGATGTGGCTTTTACAGAACACTAAGACTGCACCAATAGGTTCTAGGTTAGGTATGATAATTAATCCTGAGGATATACATATCATGCACAAAAGCGAGGTGTAGAAATGAAGGCCGATAACAAGACAAACACAGAATTTGAGATAAAGGAGTCTAGGCTAGCATATCCCTATGCAGTGTGGGCTACAATATTTATAGTAATACCACTTATACTGGTAGTCTACTATTCTTTTACTAGAAAGACAGATGATGGTGGTGTACTATTCACATTGGCTAACTACAGGGACGTATTTGACCCATTGTTCTTGAAGGTATTTGTTAGGTCCTTTGTAATATCAGGCCTAGCTACAATTGTCTGTATCATAATAGGCTATCCTGTTGCCTACATAATATCTAGGATGAGCCCTTCAAAGAGCGCCAACCTGATTATATTATTTATACTCCCTATGTGGATGAACTTCCTTCTTAGGACTTATGCATGGATAGCTATATTGGGTAAGAATGGTCTATTGAATAGTGTTTTGGCATTCTTTGGTGTGCATCCAAACTCAATACTATATACTAGCTCTGCAGTTATGTTGGGCATGGTATACAATTTCTTGCCATTTATGGTCCTTCCTATATATACATCACTACAGAAGATGGATAAGGACCTTATAAACGCAGCCAAGGACCTAGGAGCGAGTGGATTTACGGTATTTAAAAAGGTTGTTTTCCCACTTAGTATACCGGGCGTTATGAGTGGCATAACTATGGTATTTATGCCTTGTGTTACAACATTTGCAATATCTAGACTACTAGGTGGTGGTAAGACTATGCTAGTAGGTGACTTGATAGAACAGCAGTTTACAACAGTTGGTGATTGGAACTTCGGTTCATCGCTTTCTATTGTTATGATGATAATAATACTAGTGTCTATGGCTATCATGAACAAGGTAGACAAGGACGGATCGGAAGGAGGAGATTACTATATTTAACAAGACTAATAAACTACCGAGATTAAATAGTAAGAGTAGGGAATTTATGCAAAATGCATACTTGGTGCTTGTATTTATATTCTTATATGCACCTATAGCAGCCCTTATAATATTCTCCTTCAACGACTCAAAGTCTATGGGTCACTTAAATGGATTTACACTTAAGTGGTATGCGGCATTATTCAAAAATGGTTCAATACTTAGTGCCTTATATTATACAGTTACAATAGCAATACTTGCATCTGTTATATCTACAATATTTGGTACAATATCATCTATAGGTATATACAAGATGAGGGGCAAGATGAAAAAGGCTATACTGAATATCAACTACCTACCTGTTTTAAATACAGAAATAGTAACAGGTGTGGCCATCATGTCTCTTTTTACATTTTTGAATATGAATTTTGGGTACAAGACTATGTTGATATCTCACATAATGTTCTGTACACCATATGTTATAATGTCTGTCCTACCTAAGCTAAGACAGCTGCCAGAGAACACTCAAAATGCAGCCATGGACTTGGGCGCTACACCTTGGTATGCTATCAGAAAGATAATCATACCACAGATAAGACCAGGAGTGATATCAGGATTTCTAATGGCGTTTACAATGTCAATAGATGACTTTATAATATCATTCTTCAATACAGGCAACGGTGTAAGCAACCTTTCTATAGAGATATACGGTATGGCAAGACGTGGTATAAAGCCAGAAATAAACGCCCTATCTACACTGATGTTTGGTACAGTTATGATACTTTTGATACTTTCAAACAAGAAGGACTCAGTTATCAAGAACAATATAATCAACAGGGGCAAGTAGGAGGTAGTAAATATGAATATTAAAAAGATAATAAAGAGCATTTCTATCCTATCCCTTTCTTTGATTATGGGAATTAACATGACCGGATGTGGGGCTGGCAAGGATTCTAGCAAGGTATTAAATGTTTATAATGTAGGAGACTATATTGACGAATCCTTGATTGATGAGTTTGAAGAGCAGACAGGTATCAAGGTCCAGTATTCAACATATGATACTAATGAGATGATGTACCAGAAAGTAAAGAGTGGAAGTACAAAATATGACCTAGTATTTCCTTCAGACTATATGATCCAGAAGATGAGTAGAGAAGGCCTACTAAAGAAGATAAACTTCAATAATATACCTAACTACAAGTACATAGACAAGGAATTTAGGAATGTCAAGTACGATCCGACAAATGAGTACTCAGTGCCTTATATGTGGGGAACTCTAGGCATAGTATACAACAAGTCTATGGTCAAAGATCCTGTAGATTCATGGGACATACTATGGAATGACAAATACAGGAGAAATATACTGATGTTCGATTCAGTAAGAGATACAATCGGTGTGTCTTTAAAAAGACTTGGATTTTCTATGAACTCCGTAAATAGGATGGAGCTGAGGGATGCAAAAAGAGAGCTTATAAAACAAAAACCAAAGCTACTTGCATATGTAAATGATGATGGCAAGGACAGGATGATTGCTGGGGAAGCTGCCCTAGGTATATTCTACTCAGGAGATGTAGGAATGATGAAGGAAGAAAATCCTGACCTAGAATATGTCCTACCTAAAGAAGGATCTAATATATGGACAGATGGAATATGTATACCCAAGACTGCTGATAATGAAGAATGGGCAGAGGCCTTTATAAATTTCTTATGTGATCCTGATGTAGCAGCCAGAAACACTGAATACATAGCATATTCTACTCCTATAACAGAAGCTAGGAAAAAACTGCCTGAAGAGATGAGAAATGACCCTACTCTTTATCCAGATAAGAAATTGTTGGAAAAATGCGAAGCCTTTTTAGACCTTGAAAAAAATATCAAGCTATATGACAAGGCATGGATTGAAATAAAGAGTAACTAAAGAATAGTATGAGATAATAATAAAAATAAAACCACCCTAGGATGCATTACTTAGAATGTTATTTATGGGTGGTATATTTTTAGTAATTTGAATAATATATCCTAAAGGATAGGGGGTGTGTGATGGCTAAACTAGGCAAGTCTAATAGTAGAACAAGGGCTAAAAAGGGAATAACAAATAAACGAACAGCAAGTAAGCAACCAACAAAAAAGCAAACAACAAATAAGCAAACAACAAATAAGCAAACAGAAAAGAAACAGGCAAAGAAGTATACTAAGAATTATACAAATAAAAAGAAAAAAACTACTAGATCAAAAAGAAAGTTGTTTTGGAAAATTATTATCTTGCTAGTATTGATATCGACATTATACACAGCCAAGTCTGTTTTTGAATTTGTTGAATACCAATCAAGTCAAAGTGGATATACAATGTCAGGGCAAGACTTTATAGACAAGGTAGATGATATAGCCATAGTTGAGTATAGAAAATCAGGCATCCTACCATCCATCACTGTAGCTCAGGCAATACTTGAGTCGAATTGGGGTAGGTCAAAACTCACACAGGATGCCAACAATCTATTTGGTATCAAGGCAGATTCTTCTTGGTGGGGAGCTAGTATGACCTTTTCTACGGGAGAATATTATAATTCTAAGGTCAATGCCAAGTTCAGAAAGTACAGGTCATGGAAACATTCTATAGAAGACCATACGGATTTTTTGGTCAAGAACAAGAGGTATTCAAGGGCAGGTATATTTGATAAAAAGGATTATAAGTCACAGGCCCAGGCCCTTGAAGATGCAGGCTATGCTACTACAGAGGACAAGAACGGTAACAAGATATATGCAGATAAGTTGATAAGACTTATAGAGAGGTACAATCTATACAAATTGGATGATAAGGTGCTAGTATACTAAAAAACCTTTATTTTTGTACATATATGTGTTACACTATATTAGTTAAGTATAGCAGATGATCGCAGGTAGAAATACGTGAGGAAAGTCGGAGCTCCATAGAGCAGGGTGCTAGGTAACGCCTAGTGAGAGCGATCTTAAGGATAGTGCAACAGAAATAAACCGCCCTTATAGGGTAAGGATGGAAAGGCGAGGTAAGAGCTCACCAGCATATAGGTGACTATATGGCTATGTAAACCCCACCTGGTGCAAGGCCAAGTTAGGAACAAGAGATGTTGCTCGCATCTCCCGGTAGGTAGGCCGCTTGAACCTATTGGTGACAATAGGTCTAGAAAGATGATCATCTAATACAGAACTCCGCTTATAGCTATGCTTAATACTAAAAAGAGAAGTCAAAGGCTCACTTGATTAGGGATTTTAGAAAAACTGATTTAGAGAGTCTTTAGGTGGCAAGAGAAAAGGCTGTGAGTTTAAATGCTCACAGCCTTTTTCGAGTCTATGTAAGAAGTCTGCAAAATTATAAGTCCTTCTATGGAAAAATTATTATATAGGAGGACTTTTGCTATGGGAAGGACAAAAATTGTACAAATTATATTGCAATTTTGTAATTGAAATAAACGAAGTAATATTGAAATAAACTAACAATATGGTATAATATAATTAGAAGTGAAGATATGTTTTCCATATGAATAATACATTTTTAATTTAAAATTAAAACTTATAGATTTGTTTTCCGGTTTGGGTCTATAAGTCCAAATTTAAATTTTTGTATTTGAAAACTATCTAGGAAGAAAGATTGAGTTATATTAATGAAAGCCAAGTTAGTATTCTAAAAACTACTTGCTAAGTAAATGTATTATACCTTACAGCACTTATAAGGTATAACTTTATAAGCGAGAAGGATACCAAACTTAACTCAACAGTAACTTAATCTGCTCCTTCGTGCAAGTTTAAGAAAGTGGCTTATCTTGCTTTATTAAAGAAGGACATTACTTCCGCATTAGTAAAACCTAGACAGTAAATCCGGCTGTCTTGTTTAAAGGCTAAGCCTTTGTATCCATGGAACTGTCCAAGCCATGGAGAGGATATGGACAAATAAAATTATTTAGGAGGGAAAAATGAACAGAAAGAATATGGCAAAACGTCTAACGGCCCTATTCCTAAGTACTATTATGACACTTGGAGTAGTTCCTACGAATGTTTTTGCACAGGAAGAGTCGGCAGCGCCTGCACTGCCAAAAGGAACCGGTGTAGAAGCAGCGCTTCCGAAAAATAGAAAACCAAAAACAAACTGGAATGAAGAAGCAGGCAAAGGCGACGAAAGAAACTGGCCTGTAGATATTGCAGGAGGTCAAAGACTTTTAAGGGTAAGGACAACAGAACCAACTCAAATTACTGACCTTAACTACGATGGTACCTACACCAATGCAAATGGTAGAGATGTTATCAAACTTCTTTATAAAGAAAAAACTCAAGCTGTCTCCGGTGTATGGTACAGGATGGTACTGAAATTTGACAGCAAACTTTTCAACCAAATTGATTGGGATGCATCCTACGGAGAAGGAAGAGATGCACAACAATACAAATTTTCTGATGCTAAGGGGAAAAATGAGAAATGGCTAGACCTTGGCTTAATGACAGGTGCTAAGGGTCAATCTAGACGTAACCTGCCAATCCATCTTGTCCTAAAAGATGGTAAAACGATAAAAGGCTTGGGAGAAGAAAACTTTTCTGTACAAATGAGACTTATGGACGATAAGTTCCAAAGAATTTATGCTATGGCTCCAAAAGGCTCATCCATGGACTACACTACCTATACAAAGAGTACTACTATTCCATTAGCTAATGATATTGATATGGCATTTTACAAGGGTGGTAAGGCTCAATCCCTTCCTTATGCACTTCAAAATGGATTCTACTCATCATTTGTAGCAGACCCAACTGAAAATAAGGAATTGTCATATATCTACAACAACTATGAAAATCAAGAAGACTTGGCAAAACTTGCTGTCTTAAGTACCCAATACCAAGCTCAACGTTCAGTAGGAGACCCGAAAGACGAGCAAGAGGGAAAACCGGCAGCCTATGTTCAAATTTTTGATGCTAGCTTTGTCGATTATTTAAATCCTGACAAAAACGGCAATATTGCCTACACCAATGTTCTTAACTGGTCAAGACAAAAAGCAGGTGATAAAGTCGTAAAGGTTGGTATCAAAAAAGACCAAATCAACTACAAGTATGATGAAAAAGGCAACAAAAAATTTGCCTATGTGGTTTTAGCATCATCTAAATACCAAAACCCAAATACCGAAAAAGTTGTTAGAGTTCATAACGACAATTTCTGGGCAATATTAAACTATTCAGAAGGTTATATTACAACAGTAGACTACATGGTAGACAAAAATAAATTTGCCGATACTTTCAAGAGCTCAGGCAAAAACAAGGTAGACTTCCCAATTATGTCCGGATGGGTAGACTCGAACCCTAATGGCTGGGCAGTTTACGAAAGAACTTTTGATAAGGACATGGTCCTTCCAAAAGGTTACAAGTCACCTATAATTGACACTTCAGTAGGTATTAATAATGATGGGGTTTTATTCCAAATAGGCGACCCTAATGATGCCTTGGTAAGAAGACCACAAGGTTATTACAACGGATCAGCTTCAGCTACAGGCGGTCTTGACCAAATCACCAAAGAAGGGGTAGATGGCCAATATTCTTATACTCTAAGAGAAGGTGCCACAATTAAAAAAGGCAACAAGGTTAGAGTACTTTTACAAGACTATGGAAAAGAAAACCTACCTGTAGGTTTCTATAATCTGGATACAGGTACAGAAAGAGACCAATTTAAGCCTGTTTTAAGTCTTGGTGAAGGAGGAGTTGGTTCAAATAAAAGAAGAATATTAACAACTCACATCTACAAAGACTATAAGACTGATAGTGGTTACTATAAGGTTAGATATACTCCTGCTGGAGAATCTAAAGAAAAATCTTTTGAGTTTAGAATAGTAAAGGCAGGTCTTGGTGTAAAATGGGAGCCGACAGATCCTAAGATGATTACTGGTTCGCCGAACCCAGCGGTTACACCAGCGTTTGGTAACTTCAAAATCGATCTTGGCAAGGTAGAACCGGGTACAGATTTAATTATCGAATCCTACAACTCTAAGGGCGAACTTCAAGATGGCGAAACAGCTTCTATGACCTTTGAAAAGTTCAAAAGAGTAGATAACTATACAGACCTAGCATGGCTTGACCTAATGGACAATATGTCTTTACTGACCCTAAAGAAATCACTATATCGTCCTTACCAAGAAATGTTTACAAATGACTATGCTATGTCAGAAGAAGGACTAAAAGATAATCAAAAGATCAACCAAATCTACAGAGACCCAAGATCTCTACCTGAAACAGAAGATGCTTTCAACCACGATACTGAAAGTATTCAAGGTTTCACTATATACGATGGTGGTACTCTAAGATTATTATATGTAGATAATACTGGTAAGCGTTATATCGCAAAGGCAAATGCTGATGAAAACGACTACGACAAAGATGGAAACATCACAAAAGATGCTACCAAGAAAGTCAAAGTTTATGATAAAGATTATGATGCATTCCCATATGAAGTTTATCTAAAGCAATTCGATCCAACAAGAAATGCTCCTGTTTCAGGGGAAACATTTAAACTTTACAAGGATATGAGATTCTTAGCTAACACATCTGACGGATCATCAATCCCATCAGACTGGTTAGAAAACAGAGTTAAAGCAAGAGTTCTATTCAATGCAACAGAAGGTGCATTTGAAGCGGGTAAAAAGCAAGACGTAAGAATTGTTCCAGATAACGTAAAATTCTATGAAGAAGATGGTTACAAAGCAAACGGATTTGAAGGTGATAATGTAGCTGAGAATACAGGAGATAAATTCGTTGCAAATCCAACTGCAAAAGGCAAGACATTCCTAGGTTGGGTAACAGCCGAAGGAAAAGCTGCTTTAGAAAATAAAACTGTAACAACAGCAGCAAAATTTGAAAAACTAGCAGCAGAAAATAAATTCACTTCAACAACACCGGTAGAAAGACACTTAGTAGTTTACGCAGTATGGTCAGATGAACAACTAGTAACATTTGACGCAAATGGCGGTAAATTCGAAGATACAACTACAACAAAAGGTGTAAAAACAAACGAAGATAAAACAGTAACAGCACCAAAAGAACCAACAAGAGAAGGATATAAATTCCTAGGTTGGGCAAGCACAAAAGAAGCAACAGCAGCTGAAGAAGGAATATTATCAAACATTTCAAAAGCAAAGACTGTTTATGCAGTTTGGGAAAAAGAAAAGACAGACGCAGAAAAGAACGATCCACAAGGACAAAACATATCTGCAAAAGTAGGCGACAAAGTAAAAGCTGAAGACGGTATCAAGAACAAAGATGATTTAACAAATGTAAAATCATATACTTTCAAAGAACCAGTAGATACAAAAACAGCAGGCGAAA
>OHAU01004227.1_pt1 | contig 10132 bp, 6 predicted proteins | sample 1577181 | NCBI WGS metagenome assembly OHAU01 (sample SAMEA3541472, study PRJEB24748) | human gut metagenome | biome: human gut; feature: human-associated habitat; material: faeces | place: China | collected 2012
CGGCGAGTTATATTGCTTCGCAGTGATATTCGGCATACGCCGAGTTATATTTGCTTTGCAAGCTTCGGGGCGAATATAATATCACTGCGGCGAAGTCGCAATATCACTTTTGCGCAGCAAAAATATCACGCCGAGCAAAGCGCGGCATATCACAAAGAGATATGTTGTTAAAACAGAAACGTTTATAAAATCACCTCTCGTTCAAAGAACGAGTGCTTTTCAGTTATATTCGCCTGCGGCGAGTTTTATTGCTTTGCAGTGATATTCGGCATACGCCGAGTTATATTTGCTTCGCAAGCTTCACGTCTTTTCTATGCTATTGATTTATTTTCGGCGAGACGCTATAATTTTAACCGAAAGAAACAGGAGGTGCCGCGAACATGAAGATTTTGCAGATATGCGACTATGCCGCAAAATACAGGGGCAATTTTATCGAGTCTCTCGAATACTTCAGAAAAAACAGCCTCGGCGACGGCGATTTTATGCTCTATGCGTTTCCCGAAAGAATGGCAGAGCGCCGCAATCAGTGGTACTTCGACTTGAAAAAAGAAGTTCCCGCAGCGATATACAAAAGCTCCGTCAAAGAAAAAATCAGAGCTTTCAGAAAAATCATAAAAGAAAACGGCGTCGACACCGTTCACACACACTTCACCGACATGAAAACCGATATGTGCGTCAATATCGCATGTCTCGGGCTTCACGTGAAAAAATTCAAGCACTACAGAAGCAGCTTCGGCAGCTTCGGCACAATAAAGAAATTTTTCGCGCGGCTCTGCTACCGCAGCTGGAACGCCGTCATTTGCGTGAGCCCGCACATCATGCGGGAGGCCGAGAGCAATATAGTCTCCTGCAAGCCCGTGCTTTTAAACGACGCGGTATATTTTCCGCGAATGGACAACTACGAAAAGCTTTGTAAACCCGATTTGGGTGTTCCCGAGAGCGCCGTTCTCTGCTTTGCAATAGGCTATGACTACCGCCTCAAGGGCATCGACTTGGCGTGCGAGGCGGTCAAAAAGCTCCGAGACGAGGGGCTCAACATTTATCTTGCCGTCTGCACCGCCTCAAATACGCAGACTATTGCAGAGCAAATCAGAGCGCAGTTCGGCGAATTTCCCGAATGGCTGAAGCTTTTGCCGCCGAGACAGGATATCGCAAGCTACTACCGCGCCGCCGACATATATATTCAGGCCTCCAGAAGCGAGGGCTTCTGCTATGCCATAGTCGAGGCCGCCTACTGCGGAAAAACGGTTGTGGCGTCCGACTGTCCAGGAATGAAGAGCCACGCGGAAAAGAATTTTGATTTTCTCTGGTTTAAAAACGGCGATTCCGACAGCCTCTCGGAGAAGCTCGGGCAGGCTGTCAAAATGAGCGAGAGCTCGGAGCTGTCGTCAAAAAGCAGGCGTGCGGCCATAGACAACTACTCAATAGAAAATATGTCCAATAAGCTGTACCGCATATATGCGGATATGTAAAAATAGAGAGCCGAGAGAGTATTTTTCTCTCGGCTCATTTTTATTTCAGCGTCAATCCGGCGTATAGGTGTAAGTGAAGCAATGCGAGCGAAGGACTGCCGCGCCCATTATATTGAGTCTGAACGCGTTGCCGCGCATGGTCCGATTGCCTATCTTCAAGCTCGAAATATAGCCACAGCCGCTTCCGCGCGCGCTGTCATGCTCGAGTATCTTTATCCACTGCGCGGGGTCGTTTTGGAGCGTTATACGCTTTGACGCGTCAACCTTCGCGTTATACGCCTCAACCTTCTTGCGAATATCCTCGCTCGAAATAGTCAGAGTGCGCTTGACGTCGCCCTCGGGGCTTGTCCTGCCGCCCGCGAGATAGGGATATGTGCTCTGGCTGCCGCCCCATACGTTTATACTTGATGTGGTTTTGCCCGCCGCGGTCGAGAAATACGGGGTCAGTGCGGGCTTGCCGTTAAATTCAAGACAGTCTCCGAGCGTCTGCTTTATCGCGGTCTCGATAGATGCGCTCGTTCCCGCATAGCTTTCGCGGAACGCATGGTTTGCGGAGGTCAGCTTAAAGTTCTGGCGCTTTGCGTAGGTATATATCGCAACCATCTGCGACTTTATCGACTCAAGCGGCGCAGACGGACCGACCTCGGCGTAGGCTGTCTTTCCGAGATATTCGGCAAGGGAATAGCTCTTGCCGTTATATGTAACCTTGCTCGGTAAATCGGAATCTCTGACAAGGCTTATCCCCGGGTTATTGTAATAGTGGAGCAAAATCCGCTTATAGTCCCAGCCGCGGCGCGCATACTCCGAAGCGCCGTTCTGGCTCATACCGACTCCGTGACCGTAGCCGTAGACCGTGAAAACAAAGGTGCCCGTCTTTTTCGAAGAGCTGTTCGGCTTTGTGGTCGTAGGCTTTTCGGTGGGCTTTGAAGTCGGCTTCTCGGTCGTGCTCGGGCGAGTCGTCGGTTTTGTGGTGATAGCAGTAGTCAAAACGGTCGAGCTCTCGATTATCGAACCGGGTACCGTGGCGCTTGTCTTCTCATCGGTGGTTTTCTCGGGGCGCGTACTCTGCGAGTCGGCAGTGTCGCCGTTTGGATGCTCTACGTCGGCAATGATCATATCGTCTATATCATCAATTATTCCGTCCGTATCGCTCTCTGAGGTATTCCCCCCCGATGTGTTGCTGCCCGACGCGCTGTTCTCAACCGTATCGCTCTCGCTTGTGTCGGACTCGCGTGCGTTCATGAGCGCCGCGCTGACCTGCGAGCCGTAGCCCTTGACCAAAAATGTAATCGCAGTTCCGATAAGCGCCGCGAGCAGGATAATAGCCGCCACAATGAGCGCGGTTTTCTTGCCCGAACGCACGGGAGCCGATTTATGATGGGTCGGATGCTCCCCGTCCTCGATTACTATCGCCGTGTCGTCGTCGACATTGTGCAGGACAAAGCCGTTTTTAGCATAGTCGGCAAGCGAGGAATAGAGTCTGTGGACGCAGGCATAGATAAACTGCTGGGTCGATTCGCCCTTTCGGCTGTATATCTTGAATACCCGCGCCTTGTTCTCGTCCGCTATGCAGATGAACATGAAATATTTGCTGTCCTCTTCGTCGCTGCGGAAGACATTAGATATTGCCGCACCGACTGATGCGCCGCTGTTCAGGCGGGCGCGTCCCGCCATGGCCGCCGTATATTCGCCGTGAGACTCGTCCTCCCGACGCTCGCCGTCGGCCTGCTGAGCAAATATGACGTCGGCAAAATCGGGCTCGTCATACGGGAGAACGGAGAACACAAACGGGCTGTTTTTGCCCGTCGCAACCGCAACGGAAATTCCGCGCTCCTTCAGCAGCTCCACAACCTCCTCGGGGTTGCACTTCTCCTCTTCGCACAGCTCTCCCTCGGGAACATCCTCGCTTTTTTCTGTCTCCTTTGCACCTGTGCCGGGTGCAAAGACCGCTCTCAACTGTTCGGCAATTTTGGCGCAGCGTCCGTCCGAAAGAGGCACAAAAACAAGAGTCTGCTTGCCGCTTTTTTCTATAAAGCCGCAGTATTTGCCGTCGTCGGTCATAAGTATCTGCGCATCGGCGGGCATAAGACAGAAGTCCCCGTCCCCGTTTTTCAGCACCTCGGCTATCTCGGCGGAGGGCTCTGTTTTTGTCTTGAGCGCGGCAAAGAGCAGCTTCTTTATCTGAAGATAGTACCGCTCGGTAACCGCCAGAACCACGGTCTCCGTCTTTCCGAACGCCCCGGCAAGCGCAGTAAACAGCTCGCGGCTGTCCGCGAAGCGCTCGAAACGGCACTCCCCGCAGGCATCGGCAAAAACGGACTCATATTCCGCTATTGCCCGATGCGGGAGAGGCTGATGAACAAAAGCCAGGAGCGAGATCTTATTTTTCAAAATATCACCTCATTAGTTGGGATACCATCTGTTTGCGTTCTTATAGGGATTCTGTTTATTGAGCTTATCATACCACGCCTGAGGATATCTCGGGTTCGGATTGGTCTTGACAAGCGAAGTGTCGATTTCCTCGCTCTCGCCCTCGCGCATCATTCGCGCCACGACGACAAGGCGTGCATTGTCAAACTCATAGAGACAGGTTGAAAGAGTCAGTATTCTGTCGGTCGGCTTGATATCGACGCCCGTTGTGTAGAGCTTTCTCGAATCAAGCTCCTTAATATACTGCTTGAAGCTGTCCTCGCTTATATTTCTCCAGATATAGTTGAAGAAATATCCGTTGTCCTCGGCCGTGGTGGCGTTTGTGATAAACACCGCGTAGACCTTCCATTTGTAGTCATGATAGATTGTGTTGAACTCGATTATCGGATTGTTTATGAATCCGCGCGTGGTGCGGTAATCGAAAAGCTTGCTGAAAATCTTATCCGATGCGCGGGTGCTGTGGCCGTAGATTATGCTGTTGCGGTCAAGCGTTTTAACGGAGTTCTCGCAAGCTAAGAACGGATTGCCGAGATCAGTATATCTGTGGGTGAAGCTTCGCTTGAGATAATACGAGTCGTTGTCGGTCTGGAGGATGGGAAAGTCCATCTTGAGCTTGCTTATCTTGAGCCAGCCGACAAGGTCGGTGTTCTGCGCATACGCCTCGGCGTATTTGAGCTGCATACCCTCGGGGAAATCCACGTCGGGGTACTTCGCCTTTATCTCGTCCCACGGCAGCTTCTCCTCGGGCTGTATGCCCCTTATGTCATTTTCAACGATATTGGGCTGAATGAAATATGTATTTATCAGCATTCCCGCGCTGATTACAACCGTGACCATCGCCACCATAAAGACTATCTTTCGGATTATCTCGGAGGCTCCGTCTCCCTTCATCGGGATTATGCCGCCTATAATCTTCTTGAAGCCCTTTCTCTTGCCGCTGTTTTTCTCGTTTTCGCTGACCTCGCGCTCATATTCGCGCAGGGAGCCGCGCTCGCGCTCGCTGAGGTTGACGGCAAAAACGGAGTCGGTGGGCATATCGAAATCGTCAAACGCCTGATGGGTCGGATACTCGGGCTCGGTGACCTTCGGGATATCCTCGCCGCTCAAATCGTCGGGCGGAATAAACTTATAAACATTGTCCGGCTTCGGCTCTGCGGACGGCTTGACCTCAGGCTCGGGAACATCCGAAAGCTCCCCGTCCTCGGGGTCGGAAACGCCAACGGGCTCCTGCCGCTCCTCTTCCGGCGCAGCGGCGCTTTCATGCCGCGTCTCATCCTCCGTCTGTGCATCGCCGCCGTCGAGATATTTATGGGCTATTTTCTCCATCTCGTTTTGCTCCGCAGGCTTTTCATCGTCCTCAACCGATGTGTAGTGCTCAAACATTTCCCTCATATCGGGCAGCGAAATTTCACTGTCTTTTCTGTTTTTATCAGACATACTCTTTCCTCCGATACAGGTTACTTTATTTTCTCTTCAAGCATGAGACGCGCAAGATTCAGCGCCCTTGTCGCCGTAACGTGCCTGTTATATTCACGGTCATTTTCATGGCCGGTGACTATCTTTTCAACGAACACGCGGTCGCCGTCCGTGACCGCCACGAAGCTTAATCCCCCGGGCAGAACTCCGTCGCCGCCGGGGCCCGCAAGGCCGGTAGTCGATATCGCTATATCCGCGCCGCTCACGCGCTTTGCGCCGAGAGCCATCTCGCGCGCCGTCTGTTCGCTGACCGCGCCGTATGTATCGAGAGTCTCGGGCGAAACGCCTAAAAGCTTCATTTTTATGTCATTGGAATAGCTGACTATTCCGCACTCGAAAACCTCGGACGAGCCGGGGATATCCGTCAGTCTCTTGGGGAGCGTGCCCGCAGTGCACGACTCTGCGGTGGCTATTTTTTTGCCCCGCTCTCTGAGAAGCGACACCACCCGCTCCTCGATTTTGTTCATATCCGTGCCGTAGACGACGTCGCCGAGCCTGTCGCATATCTCGCGTATAACCGGGGCGCACAGCCTGTCCGCCTCCGCCTGAGTCGCCGCCTTTGCGGTTATGCGAAGCTGCACCTCACCGCTCTTGTCATAGGGTGCGACAGTCGGATTCTCTCTGTCGAACATATCCTCTACTTTTTCTGCGACTATACTCTCGCCCATGCCGACTATATTGACCGTATGCGAAACTATCGTGCCATCCGAATATTTTTTCAAAAAGCCGCGAACGCTCTCGTCAAACATCGGAGAGAGCTCGGCGGGCGGACCGGGCAGGAAGATGACGCACTTTCCGTCCCTCTCAAGCGCCGCTCCGGGAGCAGTGCCGTGGTTGTTTCTGAACACTGTGCCGCCCACGGGCAGCATCGCCTGCTTCAAGTTGCTCTCGGGCATATGAATGCCCCTCGCCTTAAAATAGCCGCGTATGCGCTCGGAAAGTTCTCTGTCCTCCGCAAGCTCAAAACCCATGACCTCGCAGCATACCTCTTTTGTCAGGTCATCGGCCGTAGGACCGAGACCGCCCGAGGTTATGACGATATCGCTGCGCCCGAGAGCCGCTTTAAGCTCCTGCGCAAGGCGAACGGGATTGTCCCCCACCGAGCTGCGGTGCAGGACGGATATGCCCAGCTGCGCAAGCCCTTTTGAGAGGAACTGCTCGTTTGTATTGAGGATGTCCCCGAGCAGAAGCTCGGTGCCGACACAGAGAATTTCACATACTGCCATGTTTAATCACCTTTTGAAAAAGCTTTTATGACTGTCACCTTAGTGCCCTCGACTGCGCGCTTTATGGGCTCGTCCCACTCGGTGCCGCGCTCCGCTTTTTCAATTCCGGCTATCGTCGGATGGGTGCGCGGATGCTTCGGAGTGAACACCGTGCAGCAGTCCTCATAGGGCTGAATGGATATATCAAACGTCTCTATCTTTCTCGATATCGCAATAACCTCGTCCTTGTCCATGCCGATGAGCGGACGGAACACGGGCATCGAGGTCACGGCGTCGGTGCAGGCTATCGCGGGCATGGTCTGGCTTGCGACCTGACCCACGCTCTCGCCCGTTATCAGCGCCTGGCAGCCCTCTTTTATTGCTATCTCCTGCGAGATTCGCATCATCATGCGGCGCATGACAAGGGTGAACACCTCTTCGGGGCAGTTATCTTTGATAAGCTCCTGAATCTCGGTAAACGGAACGACAAAGAGCATGATTCGTCCGCTGTATTTTGCGACCTGACGCAGAAGCGAATGCACCTTCTGTTCGGCGCGCTGACTCGTATAGGGAGGGGACGCGAAGTGAATCGCTATCAGCTCTATGCCGCGCTTTGCCATCATCCAGCCTGCAACGGGACTGTCTATTCCGCCGGAGATGAGCAGAGCCGCCTTTCCTGCGGAGCCCGAGGGCATACCGCCCGCGCCCTTGAGCTGATTGCCGTGGACAAACGCGCACTTGTCACGCACCTCGACATTTATTATAACATCCGGGTTATGAACATCGACCTTCAGATGATGAAACCTCGAGAGTATCTTTCCGCCGACTTCTCTGCATATCTCGGGAGAATTGAGCGGAAACTTCTTGTCCGCGCGCTTCGCCTCAACCTTAAAGGTCGAAGCCGCATTGAGCAGGGGAGCCGTGTATTCAACGCAGGTGTCGAGAATAACATCCATATCCTTTTCGACTGCGGCTGCGCGGGAGAGTCCGGCTATGCCGAACACCTTCAAAAGCCTGTCTGTCGCTTCGTCGAGGTCTGCATCCTCGGGTCCCTCGACTATGATAGTAGACTGCGCGGGGGTGCAGGTGAATTTGCCGAGTGACGCGAGTCTGCGGCGTATATTTGCCATGAGCATATCCTCAAAGGAGCGTCTGTTCAGTCCTTTGAGAGCAAGCTCGCCGTTTTTGACGAGAATAACTTCCTTCATATTGCGATTCCTTTTTTACTTATTTTTTCTTATTGCCTTCTGCCCTGCCGAAATGCCGTCGATGAGCATATCTATTTCCTCTTTCGTTGTGAAGCGGGAGAAGCTGATCCTCAGCGGGCTCTTTCTGACCTCGTCACTCAATCCCATATTCTTGAGCACCGAGCTCTGATGTCCCTTCGAGCAGGCCGAGCCGCTCGAGACATAGACACCGCACGAGGAAAGGAAATTGAGCATGGGCTCGGAGTTTATGCCGAGCACGGAGATATTTGTAACATAGGGCAGCGCGTCCTCGGGCGAGTTTATGACCACTCCGCCGAGGGAGAGAAGCCTTTCGCACATATAGTCGCGCAGCTCGGTGACCTTTTTGAGCTGCGCCGTAAGATTCGGCAGAGCCGCGGCCGCCGCGCCGAAGCCCGCTATCGCAGGCATGGGCTGAGTGCCGGGGCGCAGCTTTTCCTCCTGCAAACCGCCGAAAACTATCGGCGAAAGCCGCACGCCCTTTTTGACATAGAGCGCGCCCACGCCCTTGGGTCCGTGTATCTTGTGGGAGCTGACCGTCATCAAATCGACACCCATCGCCGCGGGCTTCAGCGGTAGCTTGCCGAAAGCCTGCACCGCGTCGCAATGGATAAGCGCCGGCGACTTCGCCCGCGTCACAGCGGTTCTCGCCGCCTCGACCGGCTGAACCGTACCGGTCTCGTTGTTGACTGCCATTATGCTCACGAGCACCGTGTCCGGGGTCACTGCGTCAAAGAGCTCACGCTCGCTGATGCGCCCTTTTCTGTCGACGCCCAAGCGTATAACCTCAAAGCCCTCGCTTTCAAGGTGCTTGACCGTCTCCTCAATACTCGGATGCTCGACGCTCGTCGTCACTATCCGTCTGCCGCGTCGGCGCATGGCATGAGCCGCGCCCTGAACGGCAAGATTATTGCTCTCTGTCCCGCCGGAGGTAAAATACACCTCATCGTCCCGGCAGAAGAGCCTGCGCGCAATATTCGAGCGCGCGTTTTCGAGCATTTCGTCCGCCTCTATCCCCTTTTGGTGCAGGGAAGAGGGGTTTCCCCAAAGCTCTGTCACAGCGGTTTTCATCGCTTCAACAGCCTCACCGCACACGGGTGTGGTGGCGCTGTTGTCAAGATACGCCGTCATAAGAAAAATCACTCCAAACAGCACGATTCCCAATTATACTTATATACACTATATTATACAACATAATCACCGGACTTGCAATATATTTGAGCCGATTGCGCCTTGCCGCAGAAAACTTTTTCCGCTCGCACATAAAACGCACGCTCGCTACATTATATGATATAAAGTGCAACAAGGACAGCAAATAAAGATTGACAAAAATATGCAATTTGCTATAATTAGACTGAAAACCAAACCATTACATAAAGGAGAGTTAACATTGACAAGACGAACAAAATCATGGGTCGCAGTGCTGCTTTTCATCGCAGTATTCGGCGCTCTGCTCGTGACCGCAACGTTCACCGACCTTCAGGTCAGCCATATTCTCACGGCAAAGGCGCTCGCTGCCCACACCTATTACACCAACGAAACCACATACGGAGTCGTGCTTGAGGCGGTCGGCTCGTCGCCCGTCTACCTCATGCTCGCGTTCAGCTTCCAGATTCTCTTCTGGCAGGTCATGCGCAAAATGAAAAAGCATCCGTGGAAAGAAATTCTTGCGATACTTCTTCTCGTCGCGGGAACGGCGGCATACTTCGTCATGTTCGACGACGCCGTAAAATATGCGCTCCAGCATATAGGCCCCGAGGCCGAGCTGTTCCGCAAGGCGGCATTCCTCAAGGGCATATCGATGTTCTTCGCGGGTCTTATGACCTTCTTTGCAACCTTCGCCATAAGGAACTACTCCGAGGAAGCGGTCGGTAAGCTCGTTATGTTCGCGGTTGCGGTGCTCTGCGTTGCAGCTGTTTCCAACGGCATTATCGCCGCAGTCAAAGAGCCCGTCGGCCGTATGCGTTACCGCGCAATGAACTGCGAGGGCGGTGCCACAATCGGCGGATTTGACAATTTCACCCGCTGGTATGTCGTCAACGGTCAGCACATCCCCAAGGAAGAGATGAAAGCCCTCTTCGGCACAACCGATGCGCTCAAGTCCTTCCCCAGCGGACACACCTGCTCCGCCGGCACGGTCTACTGCCTGCTTATGCTCCTCGATGTTTTCGCAGTCAAGAGCAAGGGCAAGAGAGCGGTCTGCTGGATAGCCGCCATCGCCTACACCGGCATGGTCGCCGTCAGCCGCATAATGGTCGGCGCGCACTTATTCAGCGACGTCCTCATGGGCGCGTTTTTACCGTTAATGCCGTTTGCACCGTTG
>OHAU01004229.1_pt1 | contig 10125 bp, 13 predicted proteins | sample 1577181 | NCBI WGS metagenome assembly OHAU01 (sample SAMEA3541472, study PRJEB24748) | human gut metagenome | biome: human gut; feature: human-associated habitat; material: faeces | place: China | collected 2012
TAATTAAAAATCAATCATATAACTGACAAAAATTAATTTTTGTCATCTACTAAAGCATCACATCTTGAACCATCAATGAAAGCAACACTTTTATTTGCCTCTGTCATCTTATGCGCCGTGTCAGCTCATGCCGCCGACGTTAAGGGGCAAACTTTCAACACTGTCGAAGAACAGCCCGAGCCTTATGCGACAATACGTATATTCGCTCTGACCGATACTGTCAAGCCGGTGACATACGGCACGACCAACGAATCCGGCTATTTCAAGCTTCATGCGGCGCCGGGAAAATACCGTCTTAAAGCGCAGGCGGTCGGCCAGAAGACCCTGCAACGCGATTTCGAGCTTACATCCGGCGGGATTGACTTCGGCCGACTTGACTTCCAGCCCGACAATCTGCTAAGCGAGGTTACAGTGCAGGCTGCCAAACCTCTGGTAACACGTGAGATCGACCGCATCAGCTACGATGTCACCGAAGACGCCGACGCCCAGACATCGTCAGTCAGTGAGATTCTCTCAAAGGTGCCGATGGTCAATGTCGACGGAGAAGGCAATATAACAGTCCGTGGCAGCTCCAGTTTCAAGATCTACAAAAACGGGCGCCCCAACAAGTCATTCTCGACAAACGCCAAAGAGCTGTTCAAGGCCATTCCTGCTTCGACCATCAAGAAAATCGAAGTCATAACCGATCCGGGTGCCCGCGAAGATGCCGAAGGCACTTCTGCAATCCTTAATATTGTTACGACCGACAACACGACAATTCATGGAGCCATGCTGAACGTGAACCTCCATGCGTCGAGTCAGGCAAATTTTGTCCCCACTCCATTCTTATGGGGAAGCGCCCAGCTCGGAAAATTTGTAGCGAGCGCCTACGGCGGTTACTGGCATTCCAACCGCGAAAACAGCAGAAGTCACAGCGAATCGGTTACAGATTACGTCCAGACCGGCAACCGATTTGAAAGCCGCAACATAAACAGCGGGACAAACGACGGAGGATATGCCGGTATCGATATGTCGTTCGAACTTGATTCCCTGAATCTGTTTACTGCTGAATTCTCTTATAACCAATACGGGATGAAGGCCGACACGGAATCGTTCAACAAAATGTTCGGCAGCGATGGCAACGAATTATATTCATACCATACAACCGGATTCAGCCATGTATCTCCCTCAATATGGCTTGAAGGCGCTTTCAACTACCAGCATTCTACACGGCGTAAAGGTGAGCTGATCACTCTCAGCTATCAAATCTCAGGCAATACAAGCAAGACCAACAACCAGACGAACTATGTCGATGCCGTCAATATGCCGGTCGACTATACCCAGACAAACCTCCTGTCGCGGACACGTCAGATCGAACAGACAGCTCAGGCCGACTGGACACGTCCTTTCGGAGAGAAACACGTACTTGACGTCGGAGCAAAATATATCCACCGCTACAACCGAGCCAAATCCCATCAGGATTATGTCGGAGGCGAGGGTATTATCGACGATAACTTCAGTCATCTGACACAGGTTGCAGCTCTTTTTGCCGACTATCGGATAAAATTCGGCCGCTTCGGCGCCCGAGCAGGTCTGCGTTACGAATATTCGCGACTGTCGGCAAAATTCAACGACCCCGGCAAGACCGATTTCAGCTCGAATCTGAATGATTTCGTGCCCAACGCCTCTTTCTCGTGGTCGCCCAACGACAAAAATACTTTCAAGGCAAGCTACGGAATGAGCATCTCGCGCCCCGGCATAGATTACCTCAATCCTACCGTTGTATCGTCACCTCTGTCGGTAAGCTATGGTAATCCTAACCTCGAAAGCGCCCGCAACAACTCGCTGAATCTTAACTATTCGTTCATGTCGGCGAAATTCTTCCTGGATGCTTCGGTAAACTACAGCTTTATCAACAATGACATGGCCGAGGTGACGACTGTCGACAACGATTTCATCACCAACACCTATGCCAACGGAATGCACACCCGAAACTGGTCAGTATCATTCTACGGCAGCTGGAATCCGACCGCGAAAACTTCATTCGGACTCAACGGCTCGTTCGGACAGGATCATCTGAGCCTCCGCACTACCGACTACAAATCCCTGACACGCTGGAAATATAATGTAATGCTGCGCTATACACAGCATCTTCCCTGGAAACTGCGACTGTCAGTGTTCGGCGCCATATTCACCCAAGGAGCCAGCTCGCTTTATTCTTACATGACATTCCCGAATCTGAGCAACTTCTACTACGCGGCAAATATTTCGCGCTCATTCCTCAAGGAAGACCGACTGACAGTAACGTTAGGCGTGCATAATCCAGGACGGATGCACGGCACTTACGAACAGCATACGGTCAACATGGACGCCCTGTCAGTCGGCCGCTCGACAAGCTACCGCCAGACAGCCTTTATGGTAAATGTGGCATGGCGCTTCGGCTCGATGAGCGCTCAGGTAAAGACAATCGACAAGATCGTCAACGACGATGTCAGAGGCGCAAAATCAGCTCCTTCCCAATCCCAACAATAACAGCTTCCAGACATATAGTGACAAGAAGAATCGGTGAAACTCATTGCCGGTTCTTCTTTTTTCGCGATAATTCCGGCGTTTTTAGTAATTTTGCACTGATATGAGAGACGTAACAGACCTTACACTACTCGGGAATCAGAATACCCGATACGAAAATGAATATAATCCGGGCGTGCTTGAGACGTTCAACAATATGCATCCCGACCGCGATTATGTCGTAACATTCGACTGCCCTGAATTCACTTCGGTCTGCCCTAAGACCGGTCAGCCCGATTTCGGCAAGATAATAATCAACTATATTCCCGACGTGAAAATGGTTGAAAGCAAGTCGCTGAAACTCTATCTGTTCAGTTTCCGCAACCACGGAGCTTTCCACGAAGACTGCGTCAACATTATCCTCGATGATCTCGTGAAACTTATGTCACCGCGTTATATCGAGGTAATAGGAATATTCAATCCTCGCGGCGGCATCTCGATCTACCCTATGGCTACATACGCCACCGAACCATTCCGTGAACTCGAACGCCAGCGTCGTCTATCAGGATTTCATAACTCATGACTAAAGATTCTCTGATTGTATTATCGGGCGGAATGGACTCAGTCAGTCTGTTATACGTCTGTCGGGAAACGATTGCTCTTGCCGTCACTTTCGATTACGGCAGTAACCATGCCGGGCGCGAAATTGCCATGGCACGCGAAAACTGCCGCCGTCTCGGCATCGAGCACCTGGTGATTCCCCTCGACTTCATGTCGAAATATTTCAAATCGGCATTGCTCGAAGGTGCGGATGCGATACCTGACGCCGATTACGCTACCGAAAACATGACTGCGACCGTAGTTCCTTTCCGCAACGGCATCATGCTTTCCATTGCAGCCGGAATTGCCGAAAGCCGCGGTTTGAAGCGCGTTCTTATAGCTAATCATTCAGGAGACCACGCCATCTATCCTGATTGTCGTCCGGGGTTCATCAGCGCCATGTCGGAAGCGACCCGACGGGGAACATATCCCGGCATCGTTGTCGACGCGCCATTCACGAATCTGACAAAAGCCGATATCGCCCGTCAGGGCAGCGCAGCCGGCGCCGACTTCTCCCTTACATATTCATGCTACAAAGGAGGTGAACACCATTGCGGGAAGTGCGCGACATGCCGCGAACGTCGTCAGGCATTCGTCGACGCAGGTCTGCCCGACCCTACTGTCTACGATTGAGACAGAGTAAACCGGTGCTTAAGGGTAGTCGATGCTCCTACAAGTTCTTTGAAAGAACTGAGCATCGGCGAAATTTCGCCCCACGTGCCCGAAGGCCCTATATCCAAACAGCGTCGTCCTTCCTTTCGGTAAAGTTCATAAAGCCGGGCCGCTAACAGTCTCATGCCCTGCGCTTCGGCATGAAGACCGTTATCTCCCCAATAAACGATCTGCGATATGTCGTCTGAGACGTCGTTGATCAGGGCGGAAGCTATATCTGCGCCGTCAAGACTGACAACATAACCGCGCGTCTTCGTCAGCGGGGCTGTCGCGATCACTTCATCGAGCGACATAGCGAGAGGATATCCGCGCATCTTTCGGTTTTCGGCAATGACTTTGTATGCTCGTTCAAGAGATACAGACTCAAAAATCGCCCCCGACTTCTCGCTTTTATGAAGTCTATTGTTAGCCGATCCATGAATTATCGACTCATAAGGCCCGCGTGTCAGATCAAAATGGTTATTGACAAGGGCTTCATCGCGCCACCCAGCGCATATGAACGCATATCGCAACATTGCATTATGCGATGCATCGAAAAATTCAGGGGGCAGAATTATGGTGGCTTCCATGCCTTTCAGGAAGCCCGTAAGCGAACCGACAGCTTCAATCAACGCTTCGGTTGTTAGTTTTTTCACGAAGTCGAATCCGCCGAAAGGAGCTGAGAAACCTGAGATGAGTCTTCCTTGACGCTCTCCGAAAATAATACCGCAGCGCGGTTTGTTATCAACTATGGAAAGATAGCGAATGGCATCAGCTTTCGCAGAATTTAATTCTGCGAAAGCTACACTATTATATACGTGCGAAAACATGGGGCCGAAAATGGCCGAATATTCCCGTGCAGAGACCTCGCTCGTTGTCATAAATCGGCAAGTCCGGCAATGGCTTCGACCGGCGATTCGGCATTGAAGACATAACTGCCTGCCACAAGAATGTCAGCCCCGGCAGCTGCGAGTTCACGTCCTGTTGTGAGGTTCACTCCGCCGTCTATTTCGATTTCAGCTTTTGAACCGCTATCGGCAATCAGTCGACGAAGGCGCATAAGCTTATTGAGAATCTGAGGAATGAATTTCTGTCCGCCGAAACCGGGATTAACACTCATAAGCAGAACCATGTCGACATCGCCGATAATATCGGTGAGCATTTCAACAGGAGTGGCGGGATTAAGCGTGACGCCCGCTTTCATTCCCGCATCATGAATTTCCTGGACTGTGCGGTGAAGATGCCGGCAAGCCTCAAAATGAACATTCATTATTTCGGCACCGGTATCGCGCACCTGTCTGACCCATCGCTCCGGCTCGACGATCATCAGATGAACGTCAAGCGGCTTGGCCACCAGATTCTGGATTGATTTCAAAACGGGGAAACCGAAAGAGATGTTAGGGACAAAGACTCCATCCATAACATCGATATGGATATAGTCGGCGCGACTGTTGTTCAGCATCTCGACATCGCGACCGAGGTTAGCGAAGTCAGCCGAGAGAAGTGAAGGCGATACTTTCATGATAATTCAGATTTATTGCGCGGCTTGAAAGCATTCCATAGAAGGAATGCAAGGCATATAACACCTATTGCAAGTCCGGCGTAGGTCAGATAATCGTTATATTTCTCAACCTGAACGAACAGGTTCTCGATAGGCACAGTTTTACCGAGCCAATAACCTAATGCGGTAAGAACCACATTCCATATAAGGGCTCCGATTGTCGTGAACACGATGAATACTCCGATATTCATGCGGGCAATGCCGGCAGGAACAGAAATAAGCTGTCGCACGACAGGCACGAGGCGCCCGATAAGCGTCGACACTATTCCATGCTTGTTAAAGTATTCGTCAGCCTTGTCAACTTTAGCCCGGTCGATCAGGCAGGCATGGCCCAGACGGCTGTCGGCAAAACGATAAACAAGCGGACGGCCGACCCAAAGGGCAAGATAATAGTTTATGAGAGCTCCGCAAAGAGCTCCGGCTGTTGCAACCAAAGCCACTAAATACACATTCATGTCGCCCGTAGTGCAGGCAAGATATGCAGCAGGCGGAACGACCACTTCGCTGGGAAACGGAATAAACGAACTCTCAACTGTCATCAGCAGGAAAACAAGCCAATAGTCGGCATTGTCGACCACCCACTGGAAAAGCGCCGAAGCGTCGAAAATTGATAAAAGCATCATAGGGTTTACAATTTGGCGCAAAAGTAGCTATTTTATTCAACATATGGGTATAAATTGGCTAAAAAGCTGAACTTGGCGGGGGTTAGTTAGTAACAAGAGACGAAAATGCTCATTTTCGACAAAAGCGGAAAGTCCTAAAACCGACCTTTTTCACTAACAACATTTCCATTTTATTGTCCAAAAATCATGGCAACACTAAACGCTGTAATCGTCCCCGCCAAGGTTCTCAAAGGCGGCCGGCACAAAATCAGAATCTCAGTAGCACACAACGCAGAAACGCGCTACATAGTCACCAACATCATCATCGACTCCGACAAGGAGTTTAAGAACGGCACTATCGTCAGACGCGCTGACGCAGCGATGCTCAACACTAAACTGCGCGGCATCATACAGCGCTATCAGGACATCATTGACGAGCTTCCCTATGCCAGTATGCTTTCATGCGCTGAGTTGATCTGTCAACTGAAAAACGCGGGCAATGACAAGCACCGCACACTTGTCTCTGTATATAACGAAATGATTGACAGCTCTAATATCAAGCCGACATCGCGCAAACAATACAAAATCATATGGAATGTCGTCAGTAAACTTATCGAACAGAATTTGCTTGTTGAGTCTGTAAATCATGTGACAATACTGAATCTTGTGAATAAAATAAAAAAGAGGGGGGTGTCTGATTCCACACTCTGGAACTATCTCGTTTTTGTCAAGTCAATAATCAACTATGCAAAAAAACTCGGTTATGCGCAATATAAGGTTGATCCGTTCGTGGGGATACAAATGCCGCACGTTGAGCGACGTGAAGCGTGGCTCACAACTGACGAGATAAAAAAAATCCGTGACCTCAAAATCAAAGGGCGCATACGACGCAAATACCGCGACATCTTTATGCTGTCGTACTATCTCGGCGGTATAAACCTTGTCGACATGGCAAAAATTAATTTTAATGAACAGACAGACACGATTAAGTATGTCAGAACCAAGACTGAGAACCGGCCTAAAGTTAATAAGTATGTTGAGTTTGAAATTCCCGAAGAGGCAAAAGAGATTATCAATCGCCTAAAAAACAAAGATGGGATAGTTATAAAAAATGATTATAGATTAGCAACCAGCTCCATAAACAATGCGCTTGCCTCCATCGCTAAGATGGCAGGGATTGACAAGATCATCTACTACTCGGCGCGAAAATCGTTCGCCCAACACGCCTGTGAGCTCGGTGTGAGCAACGGCGTCATCGACTATATCCTCGGCCACAAGCTCGGCGGTGGCGGCTCGACGCTGTATTACTACATCTCTGTCACACCCGCTCAGGCCACGGCGGCCATCAGGCTCGTTTTGGATAATCTGAAATAAACACTACCTTTGCCCCGTCTCGGCACAGCGTCCGAGGCGGAAATGTTTATGCGGCTCAGAGGTTGCGACAATTTCTGAGCCGTTTTGCATTTGGTGCAGTCAATTGTTTTGCTTATCTTTGCGCCATCAGTAAGTTCTTTCATTTGAGAGGTCTTATTGGTTTGACTTTGGCGAGGGGGTGGTTCCCCTCGCCTTTCTTAAATCCTTTAATCTCTGCTATCATGATCGTCTCCCCTCAACCCGACAACTCATTCGACAAGTACGACGAGCCGCGTCTCCACATGGAACAGCTCATGAAAGCCCGCCTCATCGAGTTCGACCTGTCGATGCGCATTCTCTGCCCGCTGGAAAAGGCGGGTATCAGGACACTTGGCGACCTCGTCAGCCGCACCCGAAAGGACTTGCGCCGTATCAGTCAGCTCGGCCGCCTATCCGTCGACACTATCGAGCGGTTCCTCGCCGACAACGGCCTCGCCCTGGCGCAATAGAAAAGAGGCTGTCTCGCGACAGCCCCGAAGCGCCTTACATCATCACTAAGTTACATCATCAGGGCGCTCCGGCTTAGGTTACTGCCCAACGCTTAAAAAGTTCGAACAAATGTTAAGGGCCGCGTTTTCGCAACGTGACCCTTACTCTTGACTTACTATAACCTTAAAAATCTATACCCTTGCTTTTAGCTTTCGAGTCAGTAGTACAATCGAAATGAGCGAAATTATTAAGAGATACCAAAAGGCACCGACCCTGAACTTCTGCCACGCCGTCAGCTCCTTCTCCACGGGGTAAGGCTCGCGGATGGTGACGCTGTCGGTGGCTGTCTGATAGAGGGTGTCGACACGCTCGCGTATCTTGTAGTGGTCGCGGTATTTGGTGTAATAGACGGTGTCGCCCTTCTGGAACACGGCGACGCTGTCGCGCATCACGACGGAATCGACGCGCACCTTGGCCGAGTAGACGGTATCAGCCCGCAACGTGACGTTCTCGACGGGCACATACACCTTGCGGGTGCAGCCCGCGGCAAGAATCAGCAGACAGATGAGGCAGACGAGATGTTTCATATCCGCTCTCATATCTTTGCATATTCGGGGATGGCGTCGAAGCAGGGGCACTCTTTGACGCGCTCCCACGGGTCGATGATGCCGTTGTGATTGGCGTCCTTGCTCGCTATGTCGCGATGGCCCATGATGGGGGCGCGCGGATAACGGCGGCGCAGATCTGTCAGCAATTCAACGAGCGCCAACTTCTGAGCGGCCGTGCGGTTGTCTATGCCGCGGCCCTTGCTGTCGATGCCGCCGATATAGCTGACGTTGATGATATGGGCGTTATGGTCTTTGACGCCATTGCTCGGCACGGCCTCGCTAAGGGTGTTGACGACATTGCCGTCAGGCTCGACGATATAGTGATAGCCGGGCACATTCCAGCCCAATCCTCCCGCGGCTTTCGAGCGGGTGTGATAGTCGACAACCTGGCGGGCTGTCTGATTCTGAGAGCCCGCCGTGCAGTGAACGATGATGGCGTCGATAGTGCGGCCCATGGTGAAGCCGAGGCTCGACCATGTCGACGGCCCGACAATCCCATCGGGAATCAGCCCGTGACGAACTTGCCACGACTTTACGGCCCGCTCTGTGTCGGTTCCGAATACGCCGTCTGCAACTATACCGAGCTTCTTCTGTAATGTCGTGACGTCGGTGCCACGACTTCCTTTCTTAATTGTGTTCATATTGTTCGTGTCCTTGTTTTATTTCTGAAAGGTCAATATCAAAGTGGCGCTCAGTCTTGTCGACAAGAATATTTTGCAGCAGTTTTGCCCACTTTGCACCGTTGCAGCTCGATTCGTTTTCGAGAACCGACAGTAGCTGCCAGAAACAGATTGCCCCTGCGGCAACCTTTGTGAGGTCGACAGGTAGATCGTCTGTGATATACGTCTGCATGAGAAAAGCCATAATGATGAGTGCCCATGCTTTCAGTATTGTCACTATCACTTTGCCGAAGTGTTGCGATTTAAATTTCTTGCCATCTTTGCTAACTCTTTCGGGATGAGCTTTTCTGGCTCGTTTGGATAGCTGCCAAGCGGTGTAGCAGTCAGCGAAAATCATGAGTGTGCAAATGATAAGATATGGCAACGTAGGCTCAAGAATGGCGATAATCGCACCTATCCCCGCGAACACCCAGCGTAAAGCTTCTGATAAATGGTTCATGCCGGTATGCTGTTAGTGATTGATAATCGAGAAAAGCGCGCCAAGCGAAGCACCGACGAATGCTCCGAGTGTATCAGCGCAAATATCGGCCCAGTCCCATCTGTTACCTACGGCGCATTTGTCACCGTATTCTTTGCCTACCCCGATGGCCATGCCTGCGATATATCCTGCAAGCCAAGAGTTGAGATAGCGGGCTCCGAGGGCCGACTCAAAGGCTGATGTCGCAAACGAGATGACGGCACACGCCGCGAAATGCTTTATTTTGTCACTGTGGAATTTCATTATTATCTGTTTTTAGCCAAAAATAGTCCAGGAAATGCCACATTCGACAAACTTCAGGAAAAATCAGGAATGCCAGATAGCCTAAAATACAGTTCTATAAGTGGTTGCGTAAAAATCGAGATGACGCAAGCAATTTCGGCAAGCGTCATCTCAAAGGCGTATTGAAGCAATCACGGTTCTTCTTCCGGGCGTGTTGTCAGGTTCTCGATGGCGCGGGCTTTGCACTGCTCGACATAGGCGAGATAGTCGGCGTAGCCTTCGGCAGCTTCTTTCTCGCGGGCAAACTGGATCTCCTGCCCGGTTGTGTAACGCTCGGCGATGAGACGCTCGGTTTCGGCGCGATACTGTTCCCGTGTGTAGGCGGGAATGTCGT
>OHAU01004235.1_pt1 | contig 10107 bp, 9 predicted proteins | sample 1577181 | NCBI WGS metagenome assembly OHAU01 (sample SAMEA3541472, study PRJEB24748) | human gut metagenome | biome: human gut; feature: human-associated habitat; material: faeces | place: China | collected 2012
GGTGCGCCGTCCTCGGCGCCCGCTGCGTCCGGCAGCGCTCCGGCTTCCGGCTCCGAGCCCGCGGCCCCGGCCGACCCCACCACACTGAAGGTCTATACCTGGTGGGACGTGACGAAGTTTGAACATTTGCAGAAGATGCAGCAGGATTTTGAAGCGGCGAATCCGGATATCAAGCTGGAATTCGTTACCATTCCCAGCAAATACGCCGATACAATGGTCACAAAGCTGGCCGGCGGCGAGATCCCCGACGTGATGATGCTGGCCATGGACCAGGTGCACCGCTATGCGCTGAACGGTATGCTGCTTCCGCTGGACGATTTGGCCAGCCAGGAGTATAAGGACGCTCTGTACCCCGTGGTGAAGGACGCCCTGACCGTGAACGGCACCATGTATGCCGCGGCCCGCGACGTTACCCCGAAGGTCATGTATCTCAATACCAAGATGTTTGAAGACGCCGGCATCGAGATCCCGGCCGATACCTGGACGATGGACGAGTTCGTCGAGATCGCCAAGCAGCTCACCAAGGGCAGCGGCGCGGACGCCCAGTGGGGTTATTACTGGAAAAATTATACCGACCAGACCTTCGCCATGATCGCGGCGTTCGGCGGTGAGCTGTACAGTGAGGACGGCAAGGCGAGCGTGCTTTCCACCGACGAAAACACCCAGAAGGCCGTTCAGTTCATGTATGACCTGTACAATACCTACAAGGTGTGTCCGTCGGCCACGCAGGCCGCGCAGTTCGGTGACAGCGAGTTCGCCCCCTTTATGGCCAATAAGGTGGCCATGCAGATCGGCGCGCTTTCCACCGCCTCTACGTTTGACGCAAACGGCACTGAGTATACCGTGCTGCCCATGCCCTATGTGGACGGCGTCAGCAAAACGTCCTCGTTTGTGAACACCTGGGTCATTCCCAAGACCGCCAGAAATCCCGAGCTTTCCTGGCGCGTGGTGGAGTTCCTCTCCGGCAAGGAGGGCCAGCAGATCGCTTTGGATATGAACTACGGCCTGCCTGCCTCCACGATGGTGGATACCACGGAATTCGAGGCGAAAACGCCGTACAACAAGTATTTCGTACAGGCCCTGGAGACGGCCGTGCCGTATCCCACGAACCTGAACGGCTCGGAGTTCCAGAATATGTTCCAGAAGGAATGCGAGTCCCTGTGGGCCGGCGCCGTCTCGCCGGAGGAGTTTGCACAGCGCGTGGATGAACAGGCGGCTCCGATTTTGAGCAAATAAAGCAATGGGGGAAGGGGCGGCGGTTCCCGCCGCCCTTTTTCAGGAAGGAAGGTCAAGGATGACCGCAAAACAATTGCCGGACGATACATATTTGGATAAAATATATACGATGCTGGCACAGATCGAGCAGGAGGAAGGCGCGGCCATGGACGCAGCCGCCCGAGCGGCGTATGCGTCCATAGACGGCGGCGGCCTGCTGCACGTGTTTTCCACGGGCCATTCTCACATGATCGTGGAGGAGATGTTCTACCGCAGCGGAGGGCTCGTACCGGTGAATCCCATCCTCTCGGACGAGCTGATGCTTCATACCGGTGCGATCACCAGCACACATATGGAGCGCATGCCCGGCAAAGCGGCCGAGGTGCTGGGCAAGGCGGGGCTGCGCGCGGGCGACACGATCCTCATTTCCTCCAATACGGGCATCAACACGGTGCCGGTGGAAGCGGCTTTGTACGCAAAGGAACGGGGGCTGACGGTGGTGTGCGTTACCTCGAAGAAAATATCCCGCACGCTTGCCTCCCGCGCGCCGGAGGGAAAGCGCCTGTATGAAGTGAGCGATATCGTCATCGACAACCATGCGCCCAGAGGCGACGGGCTGCTCACGATCCCCGGCACCCAGCAGATCACAGGCGGCGCGTCCACCTTCGGAAGCCTGTTCATCGCGCAGCGCATCGTACTGAAGATCGAAAACCTGTATCTTGCGCAGGGGCGGATGCCGCCGGTCCTGTGCAGCGCCAATCTGCCCGGCGGCGACGAATACAATACCAGCGCGGTGGCGGCGTATCAGGGCCGTATCAAAGCGCTGTGCTGAGGATGAGGTGAACGGTTTGTATCTGGTGTGCGACGGCGGGGGAACAAAGACGGATTTCCTGCTGTTTGAAAAAACAGGACGTGTGCGGGGCCGCGCGCAGGGCGCAGGCGCGAACGCAAATTTTGTGCCTCCGGCCGAAGCGGCGCATACCGTCTATGCGGGCGTTATGGAATGTCTGGCGCAGGCGGGGGCCGCGCCCGCGCAGGTGCGGGAATTCGTGTTGTTCATCCCCGGCTTCCGGCCCGCGCTGCCGGAACTGGAGACTCTTTTGGGGAGCGGGAACGTCCGGCAGCTGGGCGATGAAAAGAACGCTTTTTATGCGGCGCTGGGCGCGCCCTGCGGCATCGCCGTGCTCAGCGGTACAGGCTCTTTTGCCACCGGGCGGGACAAAGCGGGACGCACGGCCACAGCGGGCGGCTGGGGCCCGCTGTTCAGCGACGAAGGCAGCGGATATCATATAGGCGTTTTGTGCCTGTCGCGTCTGGCGCTGCTGCACGACACGCATGTGACCGGCACGCTTCTGGAAAAAAACGTGCTGGAAATGCTGGGCCTGCCGGATGTTCTGTCCATTCGCGACGCGGCATACCGGCCCGATTTTACGCGCAGGCATGTGGCGCGGCTGAGCTATGCTGTGGAACGGTCGGCCCGGGAGGGGGATGCAAATGCATGCGCGGTGCTGGATGAAGCGGCCTGTGCGCTGGCGCGCCTGGCTGCGACGGTGGCCGGGCAGCTGGACGCGGACGGCCTGCCTGTGGCGCTCACGGGCGGCGTGGCGCGCATGGGAGAGCTGTTCACCGGACGCTTCCGCCGGGCGCTGGAACATCTGGTGCCCCAGTGCGTATACCAGCCGGCAAAGTACAGCCCGGTGGTGGGCGCGGCGCTTTGTGTGTTGAGCGAGAGCGCGGGCGTGGATATCACGGCACCCGGCGTCGCGGAAAATCTGATGAAAGAAAAGATGGGTGAAGCACATGTTGATGGATGAATATTTCGGTGCAATGAAGGGCGTTCTGGAAAAGGTGGAGCAGACCCAGCGGGAGGCCGTGCTGGAGGCTTCGGCAGAGATCGCGGAGCGCCTTGCCCGCGGCGGCGCGTGGCATATTATGGACACCGGCCATATGCTGATGTTTGAGGGCGTGGGCCGAACAGGCGGTATGATGGCGGTAAAGCCCATCCGCATCACCTGCGAGATACAGAACCCGGTGCGGCACCGGCCCGCGCCTGCGCGGGGCATCGTGGGCTACGACACCATTCCCGGCTTTGCCGATTACGTGCTGGGCCGTGCTAACGTGCTGCCGGACGACGTTATTATGATCGGCTCCGTTTCCGGTTACCAGTATTTTCCCGTGGATCTGGCGCTGAAGGCGAATGAAATGGGCTGCGCGACCGTGGCTGTCACATCGGTGGAATATTCGGGGCATCTTACCGGCAAGCACCCCAGCGGCAAGCGCCTGTTTGAGGCATGCACCTACTGTCTGGACAACTGCACCAATTACGGCGACACGCTGGTGGATGTGCCGGCGCTGGGCCAGCGCATCTGCCCGGCCAGCGGCATCAGCGCCAGCTACCTGATGTGGGCGGTGCAGAGCACGGTGGTGGAGAAACTGCTGGAAAAGGGCCTTAAGCCCAGTGTGTATATCTCGAACCATATGCCGGACGCGGCGCGCATCAACGGCGAGGCGTTGGAAAATTATGAAAAATACGGTTTTTGAGGGGCCTGTCATGGAACTGAAAACAAACGCTTTCCGCGCCCGGTTTGCGCCGGAGGCAAACAATTTCGTCAGCCTTGTAAACCTTGCGACAGGGGACGATTATATCAAAGCCGCGCCCCGCGGCCCTCTGGTGGAGCTGTACGCGCTGGCGGACGGAGAAAAGAAAAAGCTGCTGCCCGGCGTACCGGGGATGAGTGCAGGAGCAGGCTTTCTGGAGATATCCTATACGGAGTTCGGCGGTCTGCCCATTGGTATGACTGTGCGCTGTACGGCGGAAAACGACCGTCTGTGCATCCGTGCCCGGATGGAGAACCACAGTGCGGCGGATGTTGTGGAGGTACTGATGCCGCACATCGGCGGCGTCTATCTGGGCGAGGACTACGCCGATGACGCCATCATCTACCCGCATCACGCGGGCGAGCGCACGCGCAACCCGGTAATGGGCTACGGTGTGAATAAAAAAGATTTCTGGCGCGCCAGCAGCGTTGCGTTCGGGGACATCTACCGCCGCGAGATCAACTACTGCGGCCTTGCGTCCATGAGCTGGATGTACTATTACGACGCCGAAAACGGCCTGTACATCGGCAGCCATGACGCGCGCTTCCCCGTGACGGGCGTCATAGCCGAAACAAGCGGAAGCGCCGAAGATCCGTGGATGGCCTTTGGCTTCCGCAAGCATTACCGCGTCCGTCCCGGGGAAAGCTATGAAACAGGGGAATATATTCTGGCCGTCACCACGAAGGACTGGCATTACGGCGCGCAGCTTTACCGCGCGTATATCGCGCCCTATTTGGATTTCGACCACAATCCGGCGTTTTTGGCGGACGAATGCGCGCTCAACCAATGCTACAATTTCAAGCGCACAGGCAATATCGAGCATACGTTCCGTGATATCCCGCAGATGTACGAAGAGGGCGCGGCCTGGGGCGTGCGCCACATGTTTCTGGCAAGCTGGAACCGTACGGGCTTCGACTCGTTCTACCCGGAATATTATCCGGACATGGAGCTGGGAAGCGCGATGGAATTCCGGCGCGGGCTGGAATACGTGCGGGAGCACGGCGGGTTTTCCACGCTGTACATCAACGCGCGGATTTTTGACGTGAAGTCGGATTTCCACAAGACCGTGGGCGAAAAAATGGCCGTCCGCAACGAAAAGGGCGAGCCGTACCGCGAGACCTACGGGCCGGAGCATTTCACGGTGAACTGCCCGTCCGACACACTCTGGCGGGATTACCTGCTGGACACTGCGGAATTCTGCGTCAAAGCCTACGGCTGTGACGGCATTTACCTGGACCAGCTGGCTTCTGCAGAGCCTTTCGCATGCTACTGTGCGGAACACAGCCACGAAAATATCGGTGAATTCAACAACGGCTATGTGTATGTGCTGCGCGAGCTGCTGCGCCGTCTGCGAAAGCACAACCCCAATGCGTATATCATGACAGAGAACTGCGGCGATATCTATGGCAGCTATACCTGGGGCAACCTGACCTGGAACGGCGCGGAATATGATGAATATTACAATGTGTTCAAATATACGTTCCCGGAATTCGTGCAGGTGAATATGGTGAACCCCCGCGGCTGGGAGACGGAAGATCGCGACCAGCGCCTGTGGTTCTACCGCGATATGCACCGTGCCGTTACATTGGGCAGCGTGCTGTGGATGGGCATTACCACCCGCATGCGTCCGCAGGACGGCGAATATCATATCTATGGCAGGAAGATGGCGCGGTTCCGCAGGGAACTGCAGCCGCTGCTCAAGGAAGCGCGCTTTTTGGACGACGCCTGGCTGGCGCCTGTGCCGGACTTCTGCTATGCGGCCTGCTGGCAGCTTGCGGACGGGCGCGGAATGGTGCTGGCGGCCAATGACACCGGCGCGCCCTGCATGCTGACGGTGCACGGCACGGCTGCGGACGGAGCCTGTACAGTGAAAGCCCCGGACGGGGATGCGCCCGGTGTACGGCGGGACGGGGATGCTCTGCTGCTGGCTTTGCAGCCGGGACAGATATGCGGCGTTCTGTTCGACCGGTGAGAATGGTTCATCTGTACTCGTTCCGGCGGCGGGAAGATATACAAGGCTCCCATTTCCGGCATGTGCCGGGCAACGGGAGCCTTTTCGTCTGTGAGAGGAGCTGAATGGATTGTCTTTTACCGGAAATATGCCTGCGACACTTTTTTGGGAATGCCTGCTGCGTATTTTTCTGGCCGCGCTGTGCGGGCTTGTGATCGGCTTTGAGCGCAAAGCCCGCCTGAAGGAAGCGGGCGTACGCACGCATCTGATCGTAGCGTTGGGCGCGGCGCTTATCACCATCGTTTCCAAATACGGTTTTTTTGACCTTGCACTGTTTGCCGAGGGCATCAAGGCAGATCCCACGCGTATTGCGGCCCAGATCGTGAGCGGGGTCGGCTTTCTGGGCGCGGGAATGATATTCATGCGGCACAGGACGCTTACCGGCCTTACAACGGCTGCGGGCATCTGGACGACGGCAGGCATCGGGATGGCGGTGGGCTGCGGGCTTTACGCGGTGTCTCTTTTTTCCACGGCGCTCGTCGTTCTTACGCAGCTGATGCTGCACCGGGATTACCGCTGGACGCGCGCGCCCGGATGTACGGCTGTGTGCCTGCGCACGCAGCCGGGCCCGTCCGGCCTGCGGCAGGCGCTGGCGGCTCTGGATGAGATGCAGGTGCAGGTGATAAACCTGGAGGCGAGCCACAAGCGCAGCGGCGTGCATTACGAGCTTTTTGTGCGGCTGCCGCCCGGCCTTGCGCAGGAGCGCCTGGGCGCGCAATTGGCGGCACTGGAAGAAGTTATCTACGTGGATATATGAAAGGAGAGGTTGCGCATGCGTATGACCGTATATGGAAATAACGCCACCTGCCCGGAGGCGGACGGCGCTTGCTCCTGTTTTTTGATCGAGGCGGACGGCGGAAGGATATTGCTCGATATGGGGAACGGGAGCCTTGCCAAGCTGCAGAAAGACGTCGATCTCGCCGCGCTTGACCTGATCGTCATCAGCCATCTGCATTTTGATCATTTCGGAGACCTGTTCTGCGCGAAATATCAGCTCGAGTCCCGGCGGGCCTGCGGCGAGGCCATCCCCAGGATACCTCTGCTCACGCCGCGCCTTCCGGCGTGGGCACGGGCCGAGCTGTGCACCAACGATGTGTTTGAGCCGCATGTTATTGAGGACGGGCTGCGGTTCCGGATGGGAGACGCGGCGCTGGAGTTTATCGGCACGGTGCATCTGGTCGAATCCTATGGCGTTCGGTTGAAGGCGGAGGGAAGGACGCTGGCCTATTCGGGCGACGCGGGTGTGTGTCCGCAGCTTGCGCGCGTCGCCGCGGGCGCGGACCTGTTTTTGTGCGAGGCGACGCTGACGCAAGGGCCGTGTGCGGAAGAGGGACATCACCTGCGCGCCGCCACGGCGGGGCGTCTGGCTGCGGAAAACGGAGCAAAGCGCCTGCTGTTGACGCACTACCATACACCGCAGGCGCAGACTGTCCTGCGGGAGGCCCGCGCATGCTTTGAACGCACAGAACTGACAGCCATAGGCAAAACCTGGGAGGTGGATTAAGGGGGACAGCCGCGAATTGAAAAACGTTCTGCTTGTCCGGTGCACAGGCGTATGATAAAATAGAAACAGCCTTTAGGGTGTGTGGGCCGGGCGGTCCGCATAGACGTTTTATGGCTTTGCGGTACAAAGCTGCAAGAGCAGGAACGGGGAGGGACACGCATGGCGCGGAAAAGATGCGTACTTCGATGGGGCGCCGCCGTGGGACTGTACTGGGCCGCCTGTGCGGCCCACGTTTGGCGAACAGGCGGTCTTTTGGCGCTGGGGCTGGCATGGAATATGCTGTTGGCGCTGCTGCCGCTGTGTTTTGCCTGCGCTGCCGGGCGGTGCCGCCTTTGGGCGGGACGTGCGGCGCTCGCTGTGCTGTGGCTGCTGTTTTTGCCCAACACATTTTACATGCTCACGGATCTGATCCATACACCGCAAAATATGGAATGGGTAAACGCGGCGGATTGGACGGTGCGCCACAGCGAAAACGTGTCCGACTGGCTGCTGACGCTTCTGCTGGGCACGGGCGCCGTGCTGGCGGTGCTGCTGGGCCTGGAGGCCATGCGCGTATTCGGCGTATATTGCTGCGCCCATTGGCCGCGGCCCGCGGTATGGGCCTGTGGCGGGACGGTGCTGTTGCTGTGCGGCTTCGGAATGTACATCGGGCGTTTTTTGCGGCTGAACAGCTGGGATATATTGCATCCGCTGGCGCTGCTGCGGCGCGTTTGGGTTTCAATGGGCGCGTTTCAGCTGCAAGTGACCCTGCTGTTTGCAGGAGCGGTTTTTTTGCTGTGGCTTGCATATGGTGCGCTGCGGCCTGTGGACGGGGAGAAGCAGGAGAATAAGGAATCAGATGCATTGTCAACTTAGAATTAAAAATGAGTTGACAATGCGTTTTTTTCGTTTATAATAAATCCAGACACCTTTTCTGCAGAAAGAAGTGTACCGGACAATGACAACCAAAGAACGAATTTTGGCGCTGCTGGAGGAGAACCGCGGCACGCCGCTCTCCGGCGAGGTGCTGGCGGAAGAGCTGGGCGTTTCCCGTACGGCGGTATGGAAGGCCATCAAGGATCTGCAAAAGGCCGGGCATGCCATCGCCGCCGCGCAGAACAGAGGCTATACGCTGGATACGGACAGCGAGGTGCTGTCCGAGCAGGGCGTGCGGCTGTTTTTGCGGAACAAATCGCTCAACCTCGTGGTGGCACAGGAGCTGGAATCCACCAATCTCACGGCAAAGCAGATGGCTGCCGCGGGCGCGCCGCACGGCACGCTGGTGGTGGCGGATTCCCAGACCGCGGGCCGCGGGCGGAGGGGGCGCAGCTTTGCGTCGCCGCCGGGCACGGGGCTCTACCTCTCAATGGTGCTGCGCAGTGCGCTGCCCATGCAGAGCGCGGTGCTTGTCACCAGCGCCGCGGCGGTGGCGGTGTGCCGTGCCGTGGAGCGCGCGGCGGGCAAGCGGCTGGACATCAAGTGGGTGAACGACCTGTTTTACCGGGGCAAAAAGTGCTGCGGTATCCTGACGGAGAACGTTACGGAGCTGACGGAGGCGGCGGCGGACGTGGAAACGGGCGGCGTAGACTATCTGGTGGTGGGCATCGGGCTGAATCTGCTTCCGCCGGAGGGCGGCTGGCCGGAGGAACTGGCGGAGATCGCTGCGTCCATTTTCACCCCCGGTGAGCACGTGGGGCGCTGCCGCATTGTTGCGGCCATTGCGGATGAGCTTCTGGCCCTTTGCACCGCGCTGCCGGATACGTCTTTCATGGCGGAATACCGCGCGCGCAACCTGGTGCCCGGCCGGGACGTGGACGTCATTCAAAACGGCGAACGCCGGCCGGCCCATGCCCTTGCCATCACCGACGACGGGCATCTGCTGGTGCGTCTGCCCGGCGGCGGGCAGGAGGAGCTTTCGTTCGGGGAAGTCAGCATCCGGTTTCAATAAAGCCGGGCCGCAGCGGCACGGTGAAAAATGAGACTGCCGTTCCGCGGCCGGTACATGCCTTGTGCCCGCCGCGCGGCATTGCGGAAAAGAGGGAATGACATGAAACGGAAAATTGCGACAAAGGACCTTGTTTTGACCGCGCTGTTTGCGGCGCTTACCGCTGTGCTGGCGCAGATCCAGCTTCCCATCGGCCCGGTGCCGTTCAACCTTGCGGTGTTCGGCGCGTTTTTGGCGGGCATGCTGCTTGAGCCTGCATGGGCCGCGGCCTCCATGGGGGTATACATGCTTCTGGGCGCGGTGGGAATCCCCGTGTTCGCGGGTTTTATGGGCGGCCCTGCGGTTCTTTTGGGCAAGACGGGCGGTTATGTGATCGGATATATTTTCATTGCTCTGGCCACAGCGCTGGCCGTCAAACGTTCGGGCAAGCTGCCTGTGATCGGGGCCGCAATGCTGGCGGGGCTGCTCGTCTGTTACGGGTTCGGCACTGCGTGGTTCATGGCCGTCACCGGGGCGGATCTTGTTTCGGCGCTGTGCTGGTGCGTGCTGCCGTTCATTGTGCCGGACGTGTGCAAGGGCGTCCTTGCGTGTGTTCTGGGCCGCCTGCTGGCGGGCCGTCTGGCAAAAGCGGGCGTAGCGTAAGGGCCCTGCGGGAAGCAAAATTCCGAAACCGGATAGACCAAGCGGAGCCGCATATCCTGTCAGGATATGCGGCTCCGCTTTTGCGTCTTGTGCTTCGTATTCGGCGGCTCAATGCTTTTTACGCCGACCGTTCCGCCGCCCGGCAGGGGAAACGGAGGAGGGGGCGCCGCTGTTTTCCTCAAAACTGACAAATCTGCAATCCATGTCCATCCT
>OHAU01004236.1_pt1 | contig 10105 bp, 10 predicted proteins | sample 1577181 | NCBI WGS metagenome assembly OHAU01 (sample SAMEA3541472, study PRJEB24748) | human gut metagenome | biome: human gut; feature: human-associated habitat; material: faeces | place: China | collected 2012
CTGTAGCTCACTTTGCTCGCAAAGTGACTTCGGTTTTGCCCAAACAAAACAGCAGAGAGTTGCCACCCTGCACAAACAGTAAAAATACGAGTATGGCCCCGAGTAGTGAGACTACCAGCCACCAATATTGTTGTAGAAAAATGTATGTACCCATAGTTTAAATAATTATTGGTTCGTGACTAATGATTAACCGTCGGTCCTTTCTTGATCTCACGGACCATAATGCCAATTTCAGCAATCAACATCACGGTAAACAAAACGAGGAAAATAAAGAAAGTGGTCTGCACAGAGCCCACATCGAGCTTAGAGATAGACACAGACGTAGGAAGCATATCCCGTATCGCCCACGGCTGACGACCACATTCGGCCACCACCCAACCGGCTTGTCCGGCAATATAAGCCAACGGAATGGTCCACAGAGCAACGTACTGCATCCATCTTATCTTCGACAAATCTTTCTTATAGGCAAAGAAAAGCACCAGGATGAAAAACAGAATGAAATATCCGCCCAGGATCACCATCACGCGAAAAGCATAAAAGTTAAGCGGAACATTAGGTACCAACTGATTTACATCTTTAATATAGCCATAACCAAAATAAGGCACATTTTCCTGCAAAGTGGTATAAGCCTCCTTGGCGGCAGCTTCATCACCTTCTTTTTTAGCCGTACGATAAGTGGCCAGGGCAGCAATCGCTTTCTTGCCTTTTTCTATCTTCTCGGCAGCCGAAAGAGCTTTTGTACCGTCTTTCAGTTCATATCCTCCCTCAATAATATTTTTTATACCCGGCACAAAGGCATCCACCTTACGTTCGGCCAGCAGCGAAAGCATTTTCGGAATCTCGATACGGAAGAGGAACGGGTCCTGACCGTCATCATAGGTTTTCTTCTCCGGGTTCAAAAGTCCGACAGCCACCAGTCCGGCACCATTTTGTCCTTCGTAATAGCCCTCCACAGCAGCCAGTTTCATCGGCTGTGTCTGTGCGATGGCATAACCGGAACCATCACCGGTCCACACCGTCAGCAAAGAAGCCACCAGCCCGAAGACTGCACCTATCTTGATGCTCGCCACCGCAAATTCCTTATCACGCTTCTTCAGCAGGAACCAGCAACTGATGCCAATCACAAAAACAGCTCCGAGCACCCAACTTGAAAGTACCGTATGAAAGAACTTATTAACAGCCACCGGCGAAAACGCAACAGCCATAAAGTCGACCATCTCGTTGCGTACGGTGTCAGGATTGAACTGCATGCCTACCGGATGCTGCATCCACGCATTGGCAACCAGAATCCACCAAGCAGAAATCGTAGCTCCCAAGCCCGTGAGCCAGGTTGAAATGAGGTGGAATCTCTTGCTCACCTTGTCCCATCCAAAGAACATGACAGCAATAAACGTGGCCTCCATAAAGAAAGCCAAAATACCTTCAATTGCAAGAGGTGCACCGAAAATATCGCCTACAAACCAGGAATAGTTACTCCAATTGGTTCCGAACTCAAACTCCAGGATCAGCCCGGTGGCCACTCCCACGGCAAAATTGATACCGAAAAGTTTCATCCAGAATTTAGCCGTTCGTTTCCAGAATTCATTGCCTGTTTTATAATAAAGGGTCTCCATAATGGCCATAACAACCGCCAAACCAAGCGTGAGAGGCACGAAGATCCAGTGATACATGGCTGTCAGAGCAAATTGGGCTCTCGACCAGTCAATCAGTGAAGTGTCAATACTTTCAATCATATCATTAGTAGTTAGAGTTAAACGTCAGTCGTCTATTGCCCGCGTTCTATAAGTTCGCCCGCAACGTATTCTCCCTTGTCCTTATCGGTGGACTGGCTGCTCAGAAAGTTGGGGAAGAAAAACAGGCGGAGAATGAAGAACATGATAAAGAGTTTCACAAGTATAATGAGCCACAGGGTACGTCCCAAGCTCATGCTTCGAAAGCCTTCTACATAGAAATTCCAGATGTGGAGCAGTGTATTCTTCATAATACAGGGTTTATAACATCTCAAAATTAGCGTTTATGTAATAAATAACAAAGATAGTCTTAAAAATGTTGATGAAACGAATAAAATAAACTATTCTTATGCCCCCGAAGCTTGCTTACACCCTTTATACCTTATATATATAAATTAAAATATGAAACTGCCATAATACACTCTTTGCATAGGTATATCCACCAATCGGATTTTAAGTATGGGAAGGTGTAGCCACGGAGACCTTAGGGTGTAGCCTTAAGGAGCAAAGGGCGTAGCCATCCGGCCGGGATAGCTACACCCTATTTTCGTCCGATCGTTCAGTTCATAGGCAATATCGGCAACTCCACTTATCGACATAAAACCTGCCTTTAGCGACAAAACCTCCCCTCCCGTCTATCGCTTTTGCACATCTTTCTATTGCAGCGTACTTTTGTTTCTATAAAATAAAAAGAAGCAAGAGTATGACGAACGTAAAAAGAATCACCCTAATAACAGTCTGCCTGGCAGCTATCTTGCCCGGCAACGGATTGTGGGCACAACAGACGGAAGCTACCGGAACAACGCAAACCGCCGACTCGGTATCCATGCCCGCGCAATGGGATCTGCAGAGCTGCATCGACTATGCCTTGCAGCAAAACATCAGCATCCGTCGTAACCGGATCAATGCGCAGAGCACACAGGTGGACGTAAAGACAGCCAAAGCGGCCCTCTTCCCCAGCCTCTCGTTCTCCAGCAGCCAAAATCTGGTGAACCGTCCCTACCAAGAGTCCAGCAGCATTATCAGTGGCTCGGAAGTACTGAAGAGCAGCAACAAGACCACCTACAACGGAAACTACGGACTGAACGCGCAATGGACCGTATATAACGGCAGTAAACGCCTGAAAACAATCGAACAGGAGAAGCTGAACAACCGTGTGGCAGACCTCGATGTAGCCACTTCGGAAAATGATATCGAGCAATCGATCGCCCAGGTATATATTCAGATTCTCTATGCCGCCGAATCAGTCAAGGTGAACGAAAATACCCTGCAAGTATCCGAAGCCCAACGGGACCGTGGCAAACAACTGCTGGATGCAGGAAGCATTGCCCGGAGCGACTATGCCCAGTTGGAAGCCCAAGTCAGCACCGACCGTTATCAACTGGTGACCGCACAGGCCACACTTCAGGACTATAAGTTGCAACTGAAGCAACTCCTCGAACTGGACGGCGAACAGGAAATGCAGGTCTATCTGCCTGCATTGGGTGACGAAAATGTACTGTCGCCCCTCCCCACCAAAACGGATGTCTTTCGTTCCGCTGTAGCCCTCCGCCCGGAAATAGAGGCAAGCAAGCTCAGTGTAGAGGCATCGGAACTGGGGATCGGAATCGCCAAATCGGGATATCTGCCCAGCGTCAGCCTGACAGCCGGTATCGGTACCAACCATACCAGCGGAAGCGACTTCACCTTCGGCGAGCAAGTGAAAAACGGATGGAACAACTCCATCGGACTCAGCATCAGTGTCCCAATCTTTAACAACCGACAGACCAAAAGTGCCGTAGAAAAAGCCAAACTTCAGTATCAGACCAGTCAACTGACTCTGCTCGACGAACAGAAAACATTGTATAAAACCATCGAAGGACTGTGGCTCGACGCCAACAGCGCCCAGCAGCGATATGCGGCAGCCATAGAGAAATTGCACAGCACACAGACCAGCTACGAACTGGTCAGCGAGCAATTTAATGCCGGAATGAAAAATACCGTGGAGCTTCTGACCGAAAAAAACAATCTGCTACAGGCACAGCAAGAGCTGTTACAGTCTAAGTACATGGCTATTTTGAATACACAATTGCTGAAGTTCTACCAAGGAGATAAGATAACACTGTAGACAATAAAGGAATAAAACATTTAACGTTATAACGATATGAAGAAGAAAAAGATCATTCTTATTGCCGTAAGCCTCGCCATACTGGCAGGCGGAGGGGTTTGGCTCTTTGGCGGTTCTACGGCCAAGCACAAAGTGACCTATGCCACGGCAACCGTAAGCAAAGGCGAGATATCGGAGTCGGTAACCGCCACAGGAACTATCGAACCGGTAACAGAAGTAGAAGTCGGTACACAGGTATCCGGAATTATCGACAAAATCTATGTGGACTATAACGCGGCAGTGACCAAGGGACAACTTATCGCTGAGATGGACCGTGTGACACTGCAAAGTGAACTCGCCTCTCAACGTGCCACCTACAGTGGTGCAAAGGCGGAATACGAATACCAAAAGAAGAACTATGAGCGCAACAAAGGGTTGCACGAAAAGGGGCTGATCAGCGATACCGATTACGAGCAATCGCTCTACAACTACGAGAAGGCCAAAAGCTCGTTCGAAAGCAGCCAGGCTTCACTGGCCAAGGCAGAACGCAACCTGTCCTATGCCACCATTACTTCTCCGATCGATGGCGTTGTCATCAGCCGGGATGTGGAAGAAGGACAAACGGTGGCTTCCGGATTCGAGACACCGACTTTGTTCACCATCGCAGCCGACCTGACCCAGATGCAGGTAGTGGCCGACGTAGATGAAGCCGATATAGGCGGCGTGGAAGAAGGACAACGGGCCACATTTACCGTAGATGCCTATCCGAACGATGTTTTCGAAGGAATAGTGACCCAAATCCGCCTGGGAGACGCAAGCAGTACCAGCACCAGCAGCTCGTCTACTACCGTAGTCACATACGAAGTAGTGATCTCCGCCCATAACCCGGACCTGAAACTGAAACCCCGCCTGACGGCTAATGTCACGATCTACACACTGGACAGAAAGGACGTGCTCTCTGTACCGGCACGTGCACTCCGCTTCACACCGGAAAAACCCCTGATCGGCGATAATGACATAGTGAAGGACTGTGAGGGCGAACATAAAATATGGACACGTGAAGGAAATACTTTCACGGCACACCCCGTGCAGATAGGGATCACTAACGGCATCAATACGGAAATCACCCAAGGTGCTTCCGAAGGCATGGTAGTTGTCACCGAAGCCACCATTGGAAATATGCCGGGCGGCAATGTATCGCCTGAAGGCGGACAGGAAGGCGGAGGAGAACAAAGTCCGTTTATGCCTAGCCATCCGGGCAGCAAGAAGAAAGGAAAATAAGTATGAACAAAACAGTCATCGAACTTCAGAATATCAAACGTAACTTCCAGGTGGGAGACGAAACCGTTCACGCATTGCGCGGGGTTTCGTTCACCATCACCGAAGGAGAGTTTGTCACCATTATGGGTACGTCCGGTTCGGGCAAATCAACGCTACTGAATACGCTGGGTTGCCTCGACACACCTACCAGCGGAGAATATCTGCTGGATGGAATCTCGGTACGTACCATGAGCAAACCTCAGCGTGCCATATTGCGCAACCGAAAGATAGGCTTTGTCTTCCAAAGTTACAATCTGCTGCCAAAGACGACTGCTGTGGAAAATGTAGAACTCCCGCTGATGTATAATTCGGGAGTCAGCGCTTCCGAACGGCGGCGGCGCGCCATTGAGGCGCTGCAAGCCGTAGGACTGGGCGAACGGGTGGAACACAAATCCAATCAGATGTCCGGCGGACAGATGCAACGTGTAGCCATCGCCCGTGCGTTGGTCAATAATCCGGCAGTCATCCTTGCGGACGAGGCAACCGGTAACCTGGATACACGCACTTCGTTCGAGATCCTGGTACTGTTTCAGAAACTGCATGCCGAAGGCCGCACAATCATATTTGTAACGCACAATCCGGAAATAGCCCAATACAGCAGCCGTAACATCGTGTTGCGCGACGGACAAGTCAAGGAAGACAGCACTAACCCGGACATTCTTTCCGCAGCCGAAGCATTGGCCGCTCTGCCGGTACAAGAAGAATAACAGACAGATTATTATGAACGGAACCAATTTATTTAAAATAGCTTTGCGCGCCTTGAATAACAACAAGTTGCGCGCGTTCCTTACGATGCTGGGGATCATCATCGGTGTGGCATCCGTCATCACCATGCTCGCCATCGGCCAGGGATCAAAGAAAAGTATCCAGGCGCAAATCTCCGAGATGGGCTCCAATATGATTATGATTCATCCGGGAGCAGACATGCGCGGAGGTGTTCGCCAGGACCCCAGTGCCATGCAGACACTGAAACTGACCGACTACGAAACATTGCGGGATGAAACCAGCTTTCTGGCTGCGGTCAGTCCTAATGTTTCCAGCTCCGGGCAGTTGATTGCAGGCAACAACAACTATCCGTCATCCGTGAATGGCGTGGGAACGGAGTATCTGGAAATTCGACAGCTCTCGATAGACAATGGAGAGATGTTCAGCGAAGCCGATATCCAGTCGAGCGCCAAGGTATGCGTGATAGGAAAAACCATTGTAGACAATCTTTTCCCCGATGGAGAAGATCCTGTAGGACGCATTGTCCGGTTCAGCAAAATACCGTTCCGTGTAGTAGGCGTACTGAAATCCAAGGGATACAACTCTATGGGTATGGACCAGGACGACATCGTACTGGCACCCTACACCACCGTGATGAAGCGTCTGCTGGCACAGACCTATCTGCAAGGTATCTACGCTTCTGCCCTTTCGGAAGACATGACGGACAATGCTACGGAAGAGATTACCGAACTTCTCCGCCGCAATCACAAGCTGAAAGAGGCGGATGACGATGATTTCACCATCCGGAGCCAGCAGGAATTGAGCAGCATGCTCAACTCTACCACCGACCTGATGACCACACTGCTCGCCTGCATTGCCGGCATATCGCTCGTAGTAGGCGGCATCGGCATCATGAATATCATGTACGTCAGCGTCACAGAGCGTACCCGTGAGATCGGTCTGCGCATGTCGGTCGGTGCACGTGGCGTCGACATCCTGAGCCAATTCCTGATAGAAGCCATCCTGATCAGCATCACCGGAGGCCTTATCGGAGTAATCATCGGCTGCGGTGCCAGCTGGGTTGTGAAAAGTGTCGCCCATTGGCCCATCTTCATCCAACCCTGGAGCGTATTCCTGTCGTTTGCGGTTTGTACCGTCACCGGAGTATTCTTCGGATGGTATCCGGCCAAGAAAGCCGCCGACCTCGATCCGATCGAGGCAATCCGATACGAATAAGCCACCATCAGTTTACTTGTTCGCCACAGAGAGCACAGAGGCAGAAAGAATGCCTTGATGTATACCGGATAGGATGACAGAAACTCTGTCTCTGTGCCCCTGTGGTAAACTAAAATTATTATCTTTGTTCCCATGAAACAATCTCTGACATCAGCCCGCCGTCCTCTGGAAATCCTGATACACATCATCAGTTGGGGGATTGTGTTCGGTTTCCCGTTCTTCTTCATCGATCGTACAGGAGACAGTATCAATTGGCATGCCTATCTGCGTCATTCTGCCGTACCCCTCTCTTTTGTCACCGTATTCTATTTAAACTATTTCCTCCTCGTTCCTCATCTCCTCTTCCGGGAACAGAAGAATAAATACATCATCTACAACATCTTATTGGTCTGCCTCATCGGACTGCTGCTGCATATCTGGCAAAGCCTGAATGCCCCGGCTCCCACTCTTAAAAAACCGCACATGCCTCCCGGATGGATTTTTTTCGTAAGAGACATTCTAAGCCTCATCTTCACCATCGGACTGAGTGCGGCCATCCGCATGAGTGCCCGTTGGGGACAAGCTGAAGCCGCCCGTCGTGAAGCGGAGAAAAGTCGCACCGAAGCAGAGTTGAAGAACTTGCGAAACCAACTTAACCCGCATTTCCTGCTCAACACGTTGAATAATATTTATGCACTCATCGCCTTTGACAGCGACAAGGCGCAGCAGGCCGTGCAGGAGCTCAGCAAGTTGCTACGCTATGTGCTCTATGACAATCAGCAGAACTATGTACCCCTTTGTAAAGAGGTAGACTTCATTCGCAACTACATCGAACTGATGCGTATCCGTCTTTCGGGAAATGTAGAGGTCATTACACAATTCGACATACAGCCGGACAGCCGGACGGAGATTGCTCCACTGATCTTCATCTCACTGATAGAGAATGCCTTTAAACACGGCATCTCCCCCACCGAACTGAGTTTCATCCACATCCTCATCTCTGAAAACAAAGAGGAGATCCGGTGTGAGATACGCAATAGTTATCATCCCAAAACCAACACGGATAAAAGCGGGTCGGGTATCGGGCTCGAACAGGTAAGGAAGCGCCTCGAACTCTCTTATCCCGGACGTTATCAATGGGATAAAGCCATCTCCCCGGATGGCAAAGAATATATATCGAAATTATTAATATTTAATCATCCATAGCCGTGAAATTACGTTGCGCCATAGTCGACGACGAACCTCTGGCACTCAGTCTGCTGGAGAGTTATGTCAACAAAACACCTTTTCTCGAACTGGCGGGAAAGTATTCCAGTGCCGTACAGGCCATGAAAGAACTTCCCGGGAACCAGATCGACCTGTTGTTCCTTGACATTCAGATGCCGGAACTCAACGGTCTGGAATTCTCTAAAATGGTAGCCCCTCGTACCCGTATTGTGTTCACTACTGCTTTCGGTCAATATGCCATCGACGGATACCGGGTCAACGCACTCGACTACCTACTCAAACCCATCTCGTATGTTGACTTCCTGCAGGCAGCCAACAAGGCGTTGCAATGGTTCGAACTGGTCCAGAAGCCCGAAGAAGTAGACAGTATTTTTGTCAAAAGTGACTATAAACTGGTGCAGGTAGAACTCAAAAAGATATTATATATAGAGGGTTTGAAGGATTACATCAAAATCTACACCGAAGATGCCCCCAAACCCATTTTGTCACTTATGAGCATGAAGTCCATGGAAGAGTTGCTTCCCCCCGCCCGCTTTATGCGTGTACATCGTTCTTTCATCGTCCAGAAAGACAAAATACGCATCATCGACCGCGGGCGTATCGTATTTGATAAGACCTATATCCCCGTCAGCGATAGCTACAAGCAGACTTTCCAAACATTCCTCGATGAGCGAAGTTGAAAGGATTTGTAGCTGATTTATCGGTAAAATGTGAGTATTTGTCGATTATTATTTATACATAAACAAAAAATATCTATCTTTGTAACAAACAGAACGGAAGTTGTGAAACTTCCAAGAATAGAATAGTTTAGTTAAGTCTAGTTTAGTTTTTGTGTTGAAGGGCTTCTACCTCAGAGGAGGATTTAGAAGCCCTTTCTATTAATTGATTATCAACCACTTATAAACATAATTAAACTATATTTATTTTCATTAGTACCTGTATTAGAAAGTTAAAAACGTCACTTTTGACGCTATTTTATTGCTGTTTTATTGCCGTTACATTGCCGTAGCAATAAAACAAAAACAAAAATAATCTAATTACAAAGAAATTATGGCTAATCTATTCATAACTATAGTGTCGACAAAAAAAATGTTGAACGGCAAACACAAAGTACGGATTGCCGTATCCCACAACTTAGCAACCAGATATATACCAACTAACATCATAATAGATGCTGAGAATGAATTCAAAAACGGGAAAGTAGTAAAAAGACCTGATAAGGACATATTAAATGCACGATTAAAGAAAATATACGATATGTATTATGAACGTTGCATGAAAATAGAATATGCTAATACGTTGACTTGCACACAACTGATCAAATACTGTATATTTGCAGAATCAAGATAATACGGACATAATTCGAATTATTTTGGTTTGACTTTAGTGAGGGGGTGGTTCCCCTCACTTTTTTTATGCCGGTACCGAACTTATTTCTAATTAGTCAGTAATACATTATATACAGCCTCTACTGTGTAGTTGAGTGTGCGTTGTTGAGCGTGGAAGGTTGTATAAGGCATCGCTTAAAAACGGTGCCTTTATTCTCCGCACTAATTTGATAAAACCGATCAATTGCAGAGTGATACAACGCGGCCGAATAGCGATCATAGGCACATAAGAATTTGCCTCACCTCCAAAGAGTTAGGGCAATTGATATTAAACTTAACTTCCTACTTCAAATCCATAATCAGACTATTTCCTAAAGCAATAGAAAAAGGTCTTGAGGTATCTTCCCAAATGTAAACTTGGGCTACAAATCCAGCATCAAAAGATTCTATTGATTCATCTTGAGGAAATTCGACAATATAATAGACTTGGCCTG
>OHAU01004237.1_pt1 | contig 10103 bp, 8 predicted proteins | sample 1577181 | NCBI WGS metagenome assembly OHAU01 (sample SAMEA3541472, study PRJEB24748) | human gut metagenome | biome: human gut; feature: human-associated habitat; material: faeces | place: China | collected 2012
TTGGCTGTTGTTTCTACTCCGCATGAAGAGCAGGCCAGGATGAGAGTGCCTGCAAAGAGCATGTGTGTAAGTTTTCTCATGGTATTGAACTGATTAAATTAGTGTCTGACAAATATACACAAAATCTCTGGAATAAACGAATAAAAAGGGAGAAATGGCACTGAATGGCTTATGAATAAAGCGTTTGCGGTGACAGACGAAGCCAACGGCAAAAAAGGGAAAACGCAATGAAAAGCGGAATATTGAAGCAGGAAGGTTTTCAAATCGTTACCCGTCCGAAAGTAAGATTTAACATAGTCCGTACCGTTTGCATTGCTCTGCTGAGGTTTGCTTATCAAGGTTTAACTCGTTGATAATTAGTTTTGCAACCAAAAAAAGTTAGACATGAGCAGAAGCACATTCAAGGTGCTGTTCTACGTGAACGGCAGCAAGGAGAAAGACGGAATCGTTCCCATCATGGGACGGGTGACAATCAACGGGACTGTATCACAGTTCAGTTGCAAGCAGAGCATTCCAAAGACACTTTGGGACGTGAAAGGGAACAAGGCGAAAGGCAAGGGACAGGAAGCAAGGGACATTAACCTTGCCTTGGACAACATCAAGGCGCAAATCATCAAGCACTACCAGCGCATATCCGACCGAGAAGCGTTTGTTACGGCTGAAATGGTGCGCAATGCCTATCAGGGTATCGGCAGCGAATACGAAACACCTATAAAAGCCTTCGACAAGGATTGCGCCAACTTCCTGAAACGTGTGGGCAAAGACCGCACCATCGGGACATACAAGGTGATGATGAGGGCACGTAATTATGTAGCCGCCTTTATCAAGTCGTTCTATAAACGAAACGATATGTCCATGCTGGAACTTACTCCCGACTTCATCAAGGAGTTTGCAGCCTACCTTACAGCGGAACGCAACTTGAAGAACGCCACGATATGGCTCAATTGCATGTGGCTGAAAGGTGTGGTGATGAGAGCGCATTACAACGGGCTGATACCGAGAAACCCGTTTGCGCAATTCCATATCAGCCCCAATGTGAAGGAACGTGAGTATCTGACGGAGGACGAGATAAAGACCATCCTATCGCATGAGTTTGAAAGCCCCACACTCACATTGGTTCGTGACCTGTTTGTGTTCGCCTGTTTCACGGCACTCAGCTTTGTGGATATGAAAGAACTGACAACGGATGAGATTGTAGAGGTTAACGGCGAGAAATGGATAGTCGGCAAACGCCACAAGACCAATGTTCCCTTTCAAGTAAAGCTGCTCGACATACCCTTGCAGATAATAGAACGGTACAAGCACCTTTCCAAAGACAAACTGGTATTCGGAGAAATCAACTATTGGACGATGTGCAAACAGTTGAAAAGAGTAATCAAAGAATGTGGCATAGAGAAGCAAATCTCCTACCATTGTGCCCGTCATACCTTCGGAACGTTGGCTTTGACCAAAGGGATGCCGATAGAAAGTGTAAGCCGTGTCTTGGGGCATACGAACATCGTCACGACCCAAATCTATGCGAAGATAACCACACAGAAACTCGACAATGACCTGACAATGTTCGGGAACAAGCTCAACAAGATGTTCAATGATGTTTCAATGGTATAAGGCTATGGAAAGAGCAGTTATCACAATGAATGAGCACGGTGCAGTGTTTGTGCCGGATGGTGAAATATGGATGAGTGAGATGGAACTGACGGACTTGTTCGGGGTAATCGCCCCGACAGTCCGTGCAGCCATCCGAGCCGTTTACAAAAGCTGTGTACTGAAAGAATACGAAGCACAGAAGTATATCCGGTTGGAGAACGGATATTATGCCGATGTGTATAGCTTTCCCATGGTTGTCGCCCTCGCTTTCCGCATTAATTCATACGGTGCGCAGCAGGTGCGCAATGCCTTGTTGGAGAGAATGTACTTGCGAAAAGAAAAAGCAAGTATCTTCTTTTCGCTGAATATCAACAGAAAAGTTTCAATCCTGCAATCATAATTAGATAGTGAATGAAGTATTGTCGTCACTGAATCATTGAATCCGCACAACACCAAAGAACAGAAATAATATGTAGGTGTATTGCCATTCATGCGTATGAGACCAATCCGAAGAGCCGCCATGTTTAACAGGACTCTTTGGATTGTCTTGTTTTTACCCACCAATCTACTAACGGAAAGTGCATTTTCTTCATCATCGGATTTGTTTGCGTCATTCCGCTTAGTTTTTCGTATCAATGGTTTGTGTCATACCCGATAACTTTGCAGCGGTCTAATTATTAAACGATTAAGCGAATGACGTATGACAAAAATCAACATTGAAAGGGAGGAGTTTATCCGTGTGGGTACAACCCTCTACAAATTAGTGAACCAGCCACGACTGAACGGTGGCTATGTAAGGAAACGCATCCCGTGGAATGCCGAGACGCTCCGTCAGGACTACGGCAAGGGATTCATGGCAAGTGTTCCGAAGTATGACGGTTTCTGTACCGTTCCCGACCATGTAGGCTACAAGCCAGTAGTGGACAAGTTTTTGAACCTGTACGAGCCGATAGGACATCAGCCCGTGCAGGGGAATTTTCTACATATCCGTTCATTGGTGCGCCATATCTTCGGGGAGCAATACGAGTTGGGCATGGACTACCTGCAACTGCTCTACCTGCAACCCGTGCAGAAACTACCCATCCTGCTGTTGGTGTCGGAAGAACGCAACACGGGCAAGAGCACATTCCTGAACTTTCTGAAAGCCGTCTTTCAGAACAATGTCACGTTCAACACCAACGAGGACTTCCGCAGCCAGTTCAATTCCGACTGGGCAGGAAAGTTACTTATCGTGGTGGACGAGGTACTGCTAAGCCGCAGGGAGGACAGCGAGCGTTTGAAGAACCTTAGCACCACGCTTTCCTACAAGGTGGAAGCCAAAGGCAAAGACCGTGACGAGATAGCCTTCTTCGCCAAGTTCGTGCTATGCTCTAACAACGAATATCTGCCTGTTATCATAGATGCAGGGGAAACACGCTATTGGGTAAGGAAGATAAACCGACTTGAAAACGATGATACAGGTTTCCTGCAAAAGCTGAAGGATGAAATTCCGGCTTTCCTGCATTTCCTTACCCAACGTAAGCTATCTACAGAAAAAGAAAGTCGCATGTGGTTCAATCCGGTGCTACTGCATACCGCAGCCTTGCAACGTATCATCCGCAGCAACCGCAACCGGTTGGAAATAGAAATGTCCGAACTCATACTCGACATCATGGAGAGTGTAGGTATAGAAAGTTTATCTTTCTGCCTGAATGATATGCTGCCGTTGCTGATAAACACACAGGTAAAGGTGGAGAAGCATCAGGTAAGGAAAGTGGTGCAGGACTGTTGGAAACTCACTCCTGCGCACAATACCCTTACCTACACCACCTATCAAGTCGATTACACACGGGACTGCCACTATTCACCGATACGCAGAACAGGCAGATTCTACACGGTAACGAAAGAACAGCTGGAGATACCTTAATATTTTGATGAAATGATGAATCGTAATATAGATATACTGAATATCAAAAAGATATATGCTCATCAATTATTCAACAAAGATATTTTACTGATGAAAAAAGAAAGCAAGGACAGACATCATTTCTCTTTTGGTGAGTATTATGATGAGATATTGTTGAGCGGTTATCCTATTGAAATACAAAGCTATATGTTGCCCATTCATCAAATCATCGTTTTTTCACTCATCACTAAATCCCCCGTAAATTATACAATGAACATACAAGAAGCAAAAGCAATCAGATTGGCAGACTATCTGCAAAGTTTGGGATATTCACCCGTCAAGCAACAGGGAAACAGCCTTTGGTATAAATCACCTTTCAGGGAAGAATCCGAACCGTCATTCAAGGTCAATACCGGATTGAATCAATGGTTCGATTTCGGGCTGGGCAAAGGTGGCAATATCCTCGCACTGGTAAGGGAACTTTATCAGGACGATTATGTACCCTCGCTGCTTGCCAAAATAGCAGGGCAGGCACCGCATATTCGCCCCACATCGTTTTCTTTTCGTCAGCAACCGTCCGAACCGAGTTTTCAGCAGTTGGAAGTCAGGGAGCTTGCGCACCCTGCACTGCTCCGATACTTGCAGGAACGAAGTATTGATAGGGATATTGCCAAGAGCGAATGTAAAGAACTCCACTTCACCCATAACGGCAAACCTTACTTTGCCATCGGCTTTGAGAACGTGGCAGGAGGCTATGAGGTACGCAATCAGTTCTTCAAAGGCTGTATCGCTCCCAAAGACATCACGCACATACGGCAAACGAAACAACAGCCGGATACTTGCTATCTGTTCGAGGGCTTCATGGACTATCTTTCATTCCTGACTCTCCGTAAGCAGAAGCAACCGCAATATTCCGGCTTGCAAGGACAGGACTACATGGTTCTCAACTCCGTTTCCAATCTTGGCAAGGTTATGGACAGGTTGTCGGACTATGAGCGCATCCCCTGCTTTTTCGATAACGACCAAGCAGGGAACAAGGCTTGTCTGGAATTGCAACGGGCACTCTCCTATCGGGTTCGGGATGCTTCCATCCACTACTCCGAGTACAAGGATTTGAACGACTTCCTATGTGGCAGGAAAGCGGTGAAGGATAAGAAAAACGAGGTTTCAGTCCGACCGAGACCCAAGAGGAAGGGATTCGGCTTCTAAGCCATAAGTCACATCTTTTTTAGGATAGCAAGTTAATGTCGGTGTATTACAAATCCCGACCACTTGCCCCTTAAAAAGATGAGGGGACGGCTCCCGATGGTCACGGACTTTTCAAGTTACATCAACCGGATTATTCACTAAAAAAACAGATAGAACAGATGAAGAAAAACAACATAATCACCTTACGTCTGACAGACGATGAACTCGGTTGGCTGGGTGCATTGTGCAGACGAAGCAGACAGAGTAAAAGCGAAACCATCCGTTCGCTCATCATGAACGGCACGGTACGGGAACGAATCAATAAAGACCATCTTGCCGTCATCCGGCAGTTGATTGGCGAGAGCACCAATCTCAATCAACTGGCAAGACAGGCGAACACCTACGGATTCTTTGCCGTAGCCGATAAGTGCGAGAACATGGCAAAGGCAGTGTCCCAACTCATAACCCGACTGAAAGATGATAGGTAAGCAGACGAAAGGAACATCTTTTAGCGGTTGCGTGTGCTATGTGCTGAGGGAGGACAAATCCAAATTACTGGAAGCTGTAGGAGTAGAAGGAACACCCGAACAGATGGCTGAACAGTTTGAGTTACAGACGTTGCTCAATGACAAGGTAAAGAACACGGTCGGGCATACCTCACTCAACTTCTCACCCGAAGACGGGGAACGGTTAAAAACAGATGATAAGCTCATGTTGAAGATAGCCCATGACTATATGGCGAAGATGGGAACAGAGAATACGCAGTACATCGTAGTCCGACACACTGACAGGGAACATTCGCACTGCCACATCGTTTTCAACCGTGTGGATAATGACGGCAAGACCATCAGCGACAAAAACGACTTTTATCGCAACGAGAAAGTCTGCAAGATGCTTACCTCCAAATACAGGCTGCATTTCGCTAACGGTAGGGATAACATTAAGGAGGAACGCTTGCGACCATACGACAAGGCAAAGCATAAGGTTTACAAGGCATTGAAAGAGGAACTGCCCCATGCCCGAAATTGGAACGAACTGAAAGAAGCTCTTTCTGAACGGAACATTGAAATGAAGTTCAAGGTCAGCAGGACGACAAGAGAGGTGCAGGGCGTGAAGTTCGAGTATGGCGGCATATCCTTTTCCGGCTCAAAGGTCAGTCGGGAGTTCAGCTACATGAATATCGACTATCAACTAAGACAGAATGCCTTTGAGGATGATTTCAATCATAGGCAGGCAGCTATCCGGCAATCGAAACAGGAAACGGTACAGACCGTATTGCAGAACAGTTCCGAAGATAACTCCGGTAGTAGTTTTGGTTTGTTCAGTATCAGCGGTTCTTCATATAATGTCGCCGATGCGGAAGCCAACCAAGAAATGGCGGAGATACTGAGAAAGAAGAAGAAAGCCAAGCGCAAGCGTGACATGAGATTATAACGACTTATTTATCAACTTAAAAGATTAACTATAATGGTACAGAAAGACTTTTTATTGGATTTAGACCTCTACATTTGTGAGAGGTTCGGTTACAGAAACAGCCTTCACGTGACACAGACAATGAACGGTTTTTGCGTGAGTGTGAGAATCAAGCCTGTAAAATTCTACATTCGTTTTTGGGAGTACAGCAATGGCGTGGATAGTTTTCCCGACTGGTGCATCATCCTTGTGCACTGCAACTTTGCCAAGAAGCAGGAGCAGGAATTGCAGGAACTTGTGCGGTTCTTCAAGGAGTATGTGCCACGATATGGGTACAAGCACATAGGCATAGAAAACAACCAGAAATTAAATGAGGTACTGATGTTGCCGCAAATGAGAAGCACGAAGGAAGATAATCATGTGATTGCTTTAACTGACATTACAATATAATTAAGTGGGCATATCAAATCTACTGCCTGCTATTGTATGTTGATAATAGTTGGCGGTAGAACAAACTTTCGTTAAACCAATACGTTCATTCTTTATTATCAAGTTTTTAGGTTACCTTTGTATTTTATTAACTCATTTACCAAGCATCATGGGACTACTCAAACCGAATCAAGTTCTGAACAAAGCATATAGACAGGTTGCGATTGAAACAACAGATTTTGACCTATTCAAAAATGCCCTTCGCACATTGAGAGACAATGTAGTGGATGGGCAAAGAGAAGAAACGCAGAAAGAACATTTACGTAATTTCCTAAGCGAAACATTCTACAAGACATACTACATGGCTCCCGAAGAAGATATTGATTTGGCTATCCGATTGGATAAAACTACCAAGTCCAATATAGGGTTATTGATTGAGGTAAAGAGCACTACCAACAAAAGTGAGATGATTTCTAATGACAATCTCAATCGTAAGGCTTTGCAGGAATTATTACTATACTATCTCAAAGAACGTGTCAGTAAGAAGAACAACGATATTAAATATCTCATCGCTACTAATGTTCATGAATTCTTTATTTTTGATGCCCATGAGTTTGAATGCAAATTCTATCAGAACAAACAACTACGTCGTGAGTTTCAAGATTTTGTCGATGGACGCAAGACCAGTAGCAAAACCGACTTCTTCTATACTGAAATTGCAACGACCTATATTGAGGAGGTGAAGGACAGCCTTGAATACACTTACTTCAACTTACAGGACTATCGACATCTGCTTGATAAAACAGATGGCAGCACTTCACGCAAACTTATCGAACTTTATAAAATATTCAGCGACACACACCTTTTGAAGCTATCGTTCCAAAACGACAGCAACTCGCTCAACCGTGGATTCTACACTGAGCTGCTACACATTATTGGTATTGAGGAACGCAAAGAGAACAACAAGACCGTGATTGTACGCAAAGCTGTGGAACGACGTGATGAGGCTTCATTACTGGAGAATACTATTAACCAACTGGATGCAGAGGATTGTTTGCGCCACGTAAATGGTAGTCTGTATGGAAACGATTATGAGGAGCGGTTATTCAATGTCGCAATGGAACTGTGCATCACTTGGATGAATCGCATTCTTTTCTTGAAACTGTTGGAGGCTCAGATGTTGAAATACCACAATGGAGATGTTATCTATAAGTTTCTTTCAACAGCCAAGATTCATGACTATGATGACCTCAATACACTATTTTTCCAAGTGCTTGCACGTGACATGAGCCGCCGCACACAGTCCATTATGCGTGATTTTGCTTACGTTCCTTATCTCAACAGTTCTCTTTTCGAGGTGACAGATTTGGAAAGTAAAACAATAAAGATAAACAGCCTTTCACAACGTACGGAACTTCCCGTCTTGACGAGTAGCGTATTGCGGAGCCCAAAACGCAATCTGCAAGTCAGCGCATTGCCTACCCTGCAATACTTGTTCGCTTTTCTTGATGCTTATAACTTTGCGAGCGAAGGCTGTGAAGAAGTGCAAGAAGAGGCTAAAACACTCATCAATGCCTCTGTTTTAGGTCTTATATTCGAGAAGATAAACGGTCACAAAGACGGTTCAGTATTCACACCGGGATTTATCACTATGTTTATGTGCCGCGAAGCAATCACCAAGACCGTACTGCAAAAGTTTAACGATTGCTATGGCTGGAATTGCGCCACCCGTACAGATCTATACAACCGTATCGACAATATAGCCGAAGCCAATGAACTGATTAACAATTTACATCTATGTGACCCCGCTGTTGGTTCGGGTCACTTTCTTGTGTCTGCTCTCAATGAACTGATACTCTTGAAATACGAATTGGGTATTTTAGTAGATGCTACTGGTAAGCGCATCCGCAAAGCTGACTATCAACTTACCATTGAAAATGATGAGCTGATTGTGACCGATGCCGAAGGCAACTTATTTGCTTACAACACACTCAATGCGGAAAGTCGCCGCATGCAGGAAACCCTTTTCAAGGAGAAGCGTCAAATCATTGAGAACTGTTTATTTGGCGTTGATATTAACCCCAACTCTGTGAAAATTTGCCGCTTACGGCTGTGGATTGAATTGCTGAAGAATGCTTACTATACGGCTGAAAGTAACTATACTTATTTGGAGACCTTGCCAAATATCGACATTAATATCAAGTGTGGCAACTCCTTGCTTCACCGTTTCGCTTTGACTGACAGTATTCAGACTATACTGCGAGAGTCAGGTATCAGTATCAGCCAATACAAGGAGGCTGTAGCCAAATACAAAAATGCCCACGGTAAAGGGGAAAAGCAGGATTTGGAAACGCTTATAACTGAAATCAAGTCGAAACTGAGAACAGAAATCAACCGCAGGGATGTACGATTGGTAAGATTGAACAAACGTCGTTCTGAGTTGGCAACCCTGCAAGCACCTCAACTGTTTGAACCGACAAAAAAGGAAAAGAAAGCGTTGGACAAGCACATTGCCGACTTAAAGAAAGAAGTTGCAGCTTTAGAAAATATATTTGAGGAGATACGTTCTAACAAAATTTACCTTGGCGCATTCGAGTGGCGTATGGAGTTTCCAGAAGTACTCGATGCCGAAGGTAACTTCTTGGGATTTGACTGTATTATCGGCAATCCACCTTACATTCAGTTACAATCTATGGGTAAGAGTGCCGATGTGCTGGAACGCATGGGGTACGTAACTTATGCACGTACTGGTGATATTTACTGTCTCTTCTATGAGTTGGGTATGAACCTGCTTGCTCCTAATGGTTATCTTTGCTATATCACGTCTAACAAATGGATGCGTGCAAGGTATGGTGAAGCCTTACGAGGTTACTTTGCAAGCAAGACGAATCCTATTATGTTGGTAGATTTTGCAGGTGTGAAAATATTTGATGCAATAACGGTAGATGCAAATATTCTTTTATCTCAAAAAGCAACAAATATTTTTAACACACGAGCTTGTTCGGTACAAAATGCGAATGGCTTGAATAATTTGAGCGATTTTGTGCAACAAGAGGGTGTGGTGTGCGACTTCGTTTCCTCTGATTCGTGGGTGATACTCTCGCCTATTGAGCAGAGTATCAAACGAAAGATTGAGGCTGTGGGAACTCCATTGAAGGATTGGGATATTCAAATCAACTACGGTATTAAGACAGGATTCAATGACGCATTTATCATAAACACCGAAAAGCGTGATGAGATATTGGCGAACTGCCAAACTGAGGATGAACGCAATAGAACGGCTGAACTTATACGACCGATTTTGAGAGGACGCGATGTGAAACGTTACGGATATGATTGGGCTGGTCTTTGGCTTATCAATGCACATAATGGATTGAAGAGTAAGGGAATAAAGCCCGTAGATATAAATGATTATCCTGCAATTAAAGAATGGTTGGATAATGGAGGTGTAGCCTATAATGGTAAGATGTATAAAGGGTTCTCACAAATAGAGAAACGGTCTGACCGAGGTGATACGCCATATAACCTACGAAACTGCGCATATATGGTCGTATAAGTTCAGCCGTTCTATTGCGTTCATCCTCAGTTTGGCAGTTCGCCA